>OFGK01001372.1_pt1 | contig 13378 bp, 13 predicted proteins | sample 1521771 | NCBI WGS metagenome assembly OFGK01 (sample SAMEA3504088, study PRJEB24116) | mouse gut metagenome | biome: mouse gut; feature: mouse-associated habitat; material: faeces | place: Denmark | collected 2011 | reverse complement strand
ATCGAGTTTATCAACCTATTTTATCAGTTTAGGCTTGCACAAATCATAAAAATATGAAATCTTTAGAACACAAGACCAATCTCATATTTGATCTTTTCTTCTGCATCATTATCATGCCTCTCCTTGTAATCTTGGGGCCGGCACGGTTTTGGTGGGGAATATCCCCTGTGTTTTCATGTCTGGCCATAATTTATCTGTATGCGTGTTACTTTATAACTAAAATGTTGCATCTGCCACAGCTGATACTGTCCAGGTCGTATTATAAATTGGGAGGCCTCTCGCTTGTCTTCATATCATTGACATATCTGTTGACTCTATATCCTTTTCCGGAAGTGGATTTTGTCATTCCCTCCATGAGCGAGTATCAGACACGGGTAAGAAATTACAATGTCACAATAACTGTATGGCTCATGTTTCTTGCTGTCATGTGGTATTCATTGACGGTAGCTTTTATCAAAGAATTGTATCATAGACTATTGCTGCAGAATATAGTGGAAAGCCAGCGTGATAAGGCTGAACTGGCACTCTACAAGGCCCAGATAAATCCACATTTCCTTTTCAATACGCTGAATTCGTTGTATAGTCTGATAATCGGGACTTCACAAAAGGCAGAGGACGCATTTATCAAATTTACCGAACTGTTAAAATATACCTATACGACAGCCAATAGAGATTGGGTTACTATTGCGGATGAAATTGACTATATCAACAATTATATCGACCTGCAACTAATTCGTTTCGACAAGCACACCAATGTTGTCCGGACTTATTCAGTGGATAACCATGCCGCCGCTATTCCTCCGATGATCTTTTTGACATTTGTGGAAAACGCGTTCAAATATGGTGCTTCTTCAAGTCGTAACTGTGACATAATAATAAAGCTTCATCTAAATAGAGGAATGTTGCTTTTTGAAACTCAAAACATGATAGTAAGACATTCTGATGAGTTTCGTAAAGATATGCCGATAGGAATAGACAATTGCCGGAATAGATTGTCGGGGTTATATCCCGATGATTACTCTTTGAATATTAAAGATGAAAACGGATTGTTTAATGTTGAACTGAAGATCAATCTTAACAGAAATGAGTGAGCGGATCAGGTGTGTGGCTATTGATGATGAACTGCTGGCTCTGGATATAATAGAAAAGTTCTGCCAGCGAATGGGGAATATAGAGTTGCAGACCTTCTATGATCCCGTAAAAGGTCTGGACGCAATCCTGCGGGATAAACCGGATATTGTTTTTCTCGATATTGAGATGGATGGGATTAACGGACTGCAGATAGCGGCTCGGTTACCGGAAAACACATGCTTTGTTTTCACCACCGCTTACCTGAGGTATGCTCTTGAAGGGTTCGATCTTGATGCTGTTGACTATCTTCACAAACCATTCTCATACAACCGTTTCCAGACAGCCTTTTCTAAAGCGTTACGACGCATAGGACTTCACCGGTTGCAAACGGCCTCACAATGTATCACGGTCAAACAGGGCTATAGTAATATAAGCATTCCGATAGATGATATTCTCTATATAGAGGCTGTGGAAGGATATTCAAAGATTTTCAGGGCATCAGGCGAATGCATCATGTCAAGGATTCTGTTAAAGAATATTCTCGCATTATTGCCACAGGATTATTTTTTGCGTATACACAGGTCTTTTATAGTATCAAAATTAAAAATAAGGAGTTTCAACAAACAGGAAATTATACTTGACGACGGTTTTGCTTTGCCAATCGGCAGACAATATGCTGCTGAAATTTCAAATATACTTTCCTGATAAAAAGCCCTCATTTAGACACCCACAGTGGAACACTACCAAGTTGAATCCGTATGGCATGCAAATATAATCAATTTAATCGGACTTGAAAGCGAATAAGGATGAGTTGCTGTATTAAACAGGATGCAAAAAAGCGGAGTCATGCGTGGGACTCCGCTTTTTTATTTGAAAAATGCCGTGGCTTATCTGACGGCTATCTTGACGGTGCGGTTTGCGGCGGAAACGATGTAGACGCCTTGTGCGACCGGTATCTCGACGTGGCCGTCACCGCTGCCGGAGGCTACTGTCATGCCTGAAACGGCATTGACGCGCCAAGCGGCTCCTTCGAGTCTGTCGATTATTATCATTCCGCGACTGGAGGTTACTGAAACTCCATTGCCTCTGATACCCTCTATGCCCGAGCCTTCGATGGCCTTGACTGCACGCGACTCGCCTGTGGCGTATACGGCAGATACGGCATAATCATTGTTGCCCGAAGGCAGTTCCACATATTCGAGGTCCTTCACCGGAGAGGGGGTCAGCAGACTGTTGTCGCAATAGATGTGGTAGCCCTTCAGGTCAAGGTCCTGAGGCGATCCAGCGGCAGGGTAGAACGTCACGTTGTCGATGAATGTCTGTGCGGTTCCGGTCACAGCGTAAGAGCATCCGCGTATCGCGAAGCGGCGTCCTCCCTCGGGAACCACAAGCGCATACTGTGTCCAGTCGCCCGGCAGCTCCTCGATGCGTCTGATGAGTCGGAATGACTGCGGATCCGTGCTCCCTTCGCTGTAGAGGAACTCCACTGTTTCAGGAGTTGAGCGGTTGTAGCTTCTGGCCCAGAGGGTAACGAGCTGTTCGCGTCCGCAGAGTTCGGGCGTTATGGCCCAGTCATCCTGCTGCACGCCGGCTGTGTACGAGTCGTTGACCACATACATGTTGGCCAGATACTGCAGACTGTTGTCGTAGCCGTAGTAAGTGTCGCTGAACTCTTCGAAGAGTCGGCTCTGTACCCACCATGACTGCGCCGAGTGTGTCGGGATGCCCGGGAAATTGATCATCTCCCATGTCGATGAACTTATCATACCCCCTATCGGAGCCTGATCGACATCAATGAATATCCAGTCGCCGGCCTCGGTAAGGAAGGATTCCTTCTCTACTAAGGGGTAAGACTCAAAGTCATCGGTGAACGCTTCGGGGACAGCCTTCGAGTAGTCAGGCTCTTTCCATTCGAGGCATGCGCCTTCCGGATTGATGTAGACATTCTCGGGCTCGGGGAGAAGCTTCAGGTTGCGGGCCACGGTCACTTCGGCAGAAGTGTTGTTGTCCAGAACCTCGTCACCTTCGACCTCGATAACGATTTTGAACACGTTTCCGACCGGATCCTGAACGCCGAGCGAGTGGGTGAACCCGATGTTCTCGTTCTTGCTGAATCCAAGCGGGCCGAGATCCCTGACCGCGGCTTCCACACCGTTGTGATAGAGAATGGCCTTGTGTGCGGCCACATCTGACGAACCGAAGTTGGTGACGCGGGCCGTCACTTCAAAGGCTTCATTGGGTACGGCGTGTACGGGAGCCGATATGTCGGAAACCGCGAGATCCGTGGCTGGAAGCCGGTCGATAGTGATGTTGTCGATGAGTATCCAGTTGTATCCCTGTTCGCCGTTGGCTTTTATGGTGCCTTTGAAGATAAAGGATACGGTCTGGCCTTTGAAATCCGCGAGATCAAGTGCGACATGTTCCCAGGTCTCGATATCGCCGAGTTGGCCGATCACGAGATGACTTACGAGGTGGCGTGTGCCGTCGGATGTCACTGCGTATATGTCCAGCTCATTGAGATCGGGGTTGCCGTACTGGTGCCAGTTGTATGTGTAGAACGAGAGTGCAGGATTGTCCACACCCGAGAGGTCGATGGCGGGAGAAAGAAGTTCTGTCCATTCGTTGTGATAATTGCCGGACTCGTCGTTGACGTAGCTCCGCCAGCCGAACATTCCGGCGAAACCGTTGTCATGGTCCTGCGAGCCTTCGGAGTTCTGGAACGAGGCGTCCATCAGCCTGTTCCATCCGTTATACTGCTGAAGAGCCAGCGCGCGTTCGTCATCGGAGATCGATCCGATCTTCGGGCCGTTGGACTCGCCGTCGCCCCAGGGATGCTCGAGAGTATAGTTAGGGAACGACTCCTTGAACGGCAGCGTGAGCGGACGGCCTGCGAATATGTTGGCACTCTTGTTCGCGTAGCACTGTCCGGCACTGTTGGCGGCACGCACCTTCACATATACGAATCCGTGGTCGAGTCCCGAGTCGAATGTCGGAGTGAAAGTGTAGCTCTCGCCCTCGATGTTCTCATATGTGTGGTTGCCATGATAATAGGCGTTGTCGGGGAAGACTTCCAGACAGTATGTCACTTCACCGTTGAGCGGGTATCCGAGCCAGTCGGTGGCGGGAGCGTCCCACGATACGGTCACCTTTGACGGATCGTCGGCGGCGCGGACTATTGTTATGTTGTCGAGGTCGGCCGGACGATTTATTCCGACAAAGGTTTTGAACTGATCCGACACGGATCCTTTCATGTCACCGTTGTATGCCACAGCTTCATAGGTGTATTCGCCGTCTTCGGGAACAGAGAGGTCGGAGAATCCTACGGTCTCGCCCGGAGCCGGATTGTCGATCACGGTGACAGTCGTACCGTTGCGCGTTACTTCAAGACGGCTTACAGATGCGAGCGACGAACCGTTCTCTGCCAGAGCGGGCACGGTTACACGGCCTTCGGCGCGGAGCGCTCCTCCGCGGTCGGCGGTCAGCTCCGTTATTACTGGAGCGGCGGGCGCGGCTTCATTGACCGGGGCTGTTATGGTCAGTTCCACGATCTTAAGTTTGTACATGTTGGCGTCGCTGACAGCGTGGAATCCGATGAAGAGCTTGCCGTCGCGGTCGGGCGTGAACTCGAAATCAAACGGCATAGGATCTGACTGGTCGATCAGGGTTTCCTGAAGAAGTGTGACCGTCATCGCCTCGGCCGAAGGCGCGTATCCGGCCTTGACCTCGATTTTCTCGGGGCAGGAAGCCAGCTGACAGCTGAAGGCGGCGTGTATCCTGTATTTGCAGCCTTTGAAGGCCTTTATTGGCGGTGTCACCGCCCAGTCATCGGCGGCGTCGGCCGAGGTGTAGGAGTAGTATATTCCGTCATAAGAGTTTGAATCCCACGTGCGGCCATCCTCGTTGCTGTCAATGATGGTCCAGTTGTCAAGCAGGTGATACATCTCGGCTTCCGCAAGATCGTATGGAAGCGCGAGCGCGCCCGACATCACCGGTGTGCTGACTCCGGGGTCCGACACAAGTGCGCCCTGTGCGGCAGTGACGGAGAATATGACAAACTCTATGCCTTCCGGCTCATAGACGCATGTGGCCGATGCGCTGGAGATATTTTCCGCCACAACGACATCAGCTGGCAGTCTTCTGACAGTGTATGTGATGGCGTCAGGATCCGCCGTTGACTCCTGCAGTCACGGCATCCCACGTCACGGTAAACGAATCGGCGTTCTCGTCGAAATCAACGTTTATGTTGTCGGGAGCCGCAGGCACGTCGGGTCCGATCCACATCGACAGTCGCGCCTTCTTGCTCTCACCTTGGGCGTTTGATGCCGTGATGACAAACGTGTGTCTGCCGGCCTCAGCCACCGATATGGCGGCGTTTACAGTCGCGCCGTAGGCGGCAGTTCCGGATGCTATCTCCTCTTTGCCCTCAAGCACACGCCACGAGGCAGACCCCGATGCCGGAGAGCCGTCACAAAGTGTAGAGGGCATGGTGAATGTCAGCGTTCCGGCGAGAGATCCTCCGGCGAAATCACCTGAGAGTTCTTCGGGAACGGCGGGTGCGCCGTCAGACACGTTCTCGGGCGATACGAACATTGAGGTGATGCATTTCCCCTTGAAGTCGGCGAGAAGTGTGTACTCACCCGATTCAGGATTGATCGAATAGAGGCGAGATTCATGAGTGGATCCCCAGTCGGGCGAACCGTTGTACATGAAAAGGAAATTTCCGGAGTCGGGATCGAATGTTCCCGTCCAGCCGTGTTGGAGGTCACCGGATTCTTTCAGGTCGCATATTGCGGAATTGACACCGGTCTGAAGGTCTACCTTTCCGAATTTGCCACCTTTGGTTACTCCATAGAGTGTGCCTTCGCTGTCGAAAGCGAGTGCGCGCGAGTCATCGCTGAATACGAAATTCGCATTAGGTGTCAGGTCGGTCTGCTCGCCGGTCTGCAGGTTGATGCTGTAGAAGTGGAACATCAACGAGCCGTAGTCGCAGAACGCATAGCCGGTGCCCGTGGCAGGGTCTATGGCGAGATCTCCCGCTCGGTACGTGGACAGATATATCTCGTTGCCCAGAGGCTGCCATGTCTTTATGTCATAGGCCTGTATCCTATGGCCGTGGGGATCGGAGTCAGTCTCCCAATAATCTTCATATCTGCCGTCGTGACACGCATAATACAGGTTGCCATGAAGCGAGCCGCCATAGTAGGATGATATGTCGCTTACCCGTTCCATATCGCCTCCTGACACTTCGGGCAGGCTGTACATGCCTATGGTTCCGGTCTGATAATCGTAGACCGAGGCTATGATCGGGGGCAACTCAATGCCCTCCGGTGCAGAAAGCGCCCTGACGGGTACTTTCTGCGGGTCTTCCGGTTCGGAAGACTTTAAGTCCACGCCTTTTGGAGTTTCCGTCTCCGCAGGAGGTTTCGAGAACTCCTTACTGATGACAGGCGAGTTGCCGAGCGCATTGCGGTTGACCGACAGGAAGGCCATGGCAGGGATGGCTGTGATTGCCGCCGCAGTCAGTAATAGTTGTTTTTTCCTCATGTCGAACTATCTTTTATGGTTATGTCTTGTTGTGAGAGATTATGCCGGTCAGTGCCGGGAGAATATGCTTCACACGGCAAAAATAAACTTTTCAGCAATCTTAAAAAATAACTTATGTTAATTCTATAGGTAAATCACTTGTATGTATTGAAAAAAGTTAAGGTTTTTCTCCTTTTACAATCATTTTGCGAATACGGCATACGTGGACTTCAGTCATTTTGAGGCAGGAGGCTATAGCCTTCAGAGGCACATTGCCGAAAAGTTCAGGACGGCAACGCGCAAGCCATTCGTATATCCATCGGGCCAGCTCATCACTTTTGCTTTAAGTTCCGCATAGATGACAACTCTGATATAATATCTTCAGAGAATTATTCTGTTTCAGGAAATATTATAAACGCAAATATCCGGATGCGGTATCACTATGACAGCATATAGTCAAAGACAGGCCGGATGGCTATGGTATATCCATCATGTGTCACATCCTCATCATTGTGGTCAGTCAGCAGGAGCAGCTTCTCGCATCCTGTATTTCTTGCGGCCAGTAATAAGCCCGCGATCTCCCGCTTTCTTGTTTTTTCAGATGAAATGTTGTAGGAGACCTGTACGGCAAGCACCGCTTTCCGTTCTTCACATACCACGAAATCACATTCTCCATACCGGTTACTGAAATAATATAACGTGGGTTCGATTAAAATAATTATAAGATCGTCAGTTGGTTATCATACACTCGTTCTAAATTTATCATAGGTATCTTTGGGAACAGGCAATAAGCCGCAATACCGTCAATGAGGTTTACGATGAAATTGGGGAATGAACGATGGCGCGAGTGTTCTATCTGTGCGCTGTTTTTGAGTTCGTCGTTGATGGACTCGATAAAGGCTCGTTTTCTCAGAAGTATTCTGTCATACATCGATCTCAGTCCGCCATTGTCGTTGCATATCAGATGCAGCCTGAATCCGTAAAACCAGCCCAACGAGCATTTGCCGCGTTGCGCTATTCCCTTGAACACCTTGTGCATGTGTATCCGTTGGTTGCGGCACACGCGTAACAGGGTGCTGTCGACTAAACTTATGCCCGTGCATTTCCCCAACAGACATTTCTTTACGAAGATGACAAACTGCACCACAACGGATTTCTCCAGTTCCGTGAATCTGCTGTACGAAACGGTTTTGGGGCACAGATGCCTGTATCGCCGACATATCTCGTTCAGATAAAAGTGTTTGAGGCACTTGTGGTTGGAACTGTGGAACATTATCATGATGACAATGACCTCTGCCTGTGACATACGGCAATCCCTATGGTACTTACGCTTCATGTCTTTCCGGGTCTCAGAAAGCCCTCTGCGACGGAGCATCGCGTTAAAAACTTTGCAGAAATCATCGGCCATTACGAAAATTTCAGTAATTTTGTCCACGGTGAGCATAGCGATAAGAGTATTGGTTTGAAATTGAGTCCTTTAAATTTAAATACTTTTATCGCTAATCACCAAATTTTCAATCAGTTACTTTTCATCGAACTCACGTTAGATTATGAGAATGTTTATTACATATCTGTTTATGCTTATGGTAGTCGCGGTATATGCCGACAACTATGTAAAGGATCCCGAACCGGCAATCCTTGAAGCGCATTATACCCGTATTCAGATTACCGACACCACACAACGACACACACACTTCTCTAAAGATCCGGTGATGCTGCGCGTCGGAGCAACTAAGTCACTGTTCTGCGGAGTGAAAAGATTATGGAAAGATTCCCTTGCAGCTGTAAATCCGAGTCTTGAATCCGAATATATATAGCCACACTGGAAGAGAATAAAAAAAACGGAACTCATAATCTGCCGGGTGGTTATTATTGGAGCTACATTTATAAAAATTATCCGGATGGATGTCTGACGGAAAGAAATTATTTTGATGGAGAGCGACGCATATATGAAGAAGAGTGGGAGAAACCGCAATGGGAAGTGACCGATTCAGTAAAAAATATACTCGGATATGACTGTTTTAAAGCGATTGCGCCTTATCGTGGCCGAAGATGGACGGCATGGTTCGCTCCTGAAATCCCTGTTCAAGATGGCCCGTGGAAACTATGCGGATTGCCGGGGCTGATTCTCGAAGCATACGACACTAATCATGAATACAGCTTTACAGCAACCGGGCTATGGCAGAACGGAATTCCAGATGTCGGGTATATGGCTTACGATGATAAACGAGGCGTAAGAAAACAACACCGGAATAAGTATTTCAATGACTGGTGGAGGTATAAGAACTCTAACTTCGGTGCAAAAATGAACGCACTATATGGAAATGGGAAAATGCCTGAGAAGAAAGACACGGCACCCAAATATGACTTGGAGGAGACCAACTATCCACACGATTTTGTGATATGGGCGGCAATGTGTCCGAATGGGTGCAGGACTGGTACGGGAATTATTCAGAGAAAACCCAAAGGAATCCCCATGGAGCTAAAAAATCAGACATAGGAAAGATATTCCGTGGTGGCAGCTGGAATGTCATTCCGGATTATAATAATCCTGGTCGTCGGTTTGTAAGCAATCCTAATTTCAAATGTTCATCTATTGGTTTCAGATTAGCAGAATAAATTCAGATGAAAAGTATAAGGATAAGTATGGCTCTCTTAATGTGCCTAATGGCGACAGTCGCTATCGCGCGGATCGGAGCTGACATTGAGGTGAGCTATCGATACTCCCATCCTGTGCAGACTATGAGAAACGCGGAGCCGGATGTAACAAATCAATACATACTTCTTACAGACGGGAATCATTCGAAATTCTATTCTCCGAAAACTGAATATATAGACTCAATCGAATCTACCCCCGAGGGGTTCGAGAAGTTCAATACTTTCAAAAGAATATGCTACGAAAAGAAGCAGTCTGACCAGATTCCGAGGGTAGACGGTTCTTTCTATATAACCAAGTCCAATAATGACGAAAAGATCCATACCTACGACATTGCCAGTGCCACAAAGTTCAGGTGGGAGGAACCGATGCCGCATATCGAATGGGTTGTAACCGATTCCACAATGACAGTGGCAGATTATGAGTGCTTTATGGCGACTGCCGATTATCATGGACGAAAATGGACTGCATGGTTTGCGCCCGAGATACCGGTAAGTGACGGCCCGTGGAAACTCTGCGGACTGCCGGGAATTATTTTGCAGGCTGAGTGTGATGGGGGGCAATACCGATTTGTAGCCGATGGCATACAGCAGGCACGAAATCCTGAATATCGTATATATGGCAAAGAGAAATGGGAACCAATTAAACGAGAGGAATTCTGGCTTTTGCGCAGAGAATGCCTTGAAAATCCATCACGCAACAGAGGTGTCGCGGGCTATACCATAGTATACAACGGAATGAACTATACAAAATATCTTCCGAAAGAAATTGTTGATTACATCGAAACCGATTACTGAGAAATGAAGCATCTATTAACAGCATTGGTAATGTGATTTGTTGCGATAGCAGCAAAGCACAGAACAAAGCCGACATTGAGGTCAGCTATGAGGCTCATCATCCCAATCTTCGCAACAGCAAAGATGATCTACAAGCCAATATATTGCTTGCCAACTCTGATGAGCCAAAATTTTATTCACCAAAAACAGAGTATGTCGATTTGCTCAATTCAATACCTGACGGGAAAGCAAAGCTGAATGAGATGACGCGGAATGCCTATCTTGGGGGAAATTTGGACGATATTCCCTGCTCCGACTTACCAAATTTGGCGATATTTTGGAGTTGAAGATCAGGAAAGTGTTTGAATTTAACTTTCATTCACAGGAAAGACCCTTTGGGTGGATAAAAAGAATTAAAAAAACATTTCAACATAAAATTCGTGTTAAATTCAAACTCTCTTAAGGAGTGAACAAACTGTTTCGGCGAATGTTTTTATGTAAAAACAAGCGTTCAGATTTAAACGATAACAAGTCTCTGTTTAATCTGAACACTTACTTGTAGAATCAAATTTAGTTATATGGACAAACACACACTTACCTCTGGAAACGGCAGACCGATTGCCGATAATCAAAACATTCAGACAGCCGGGGTCCGGGGACCGGCTCTGATTCAGGATCCATGGTACATGGAAAAGCTGGCTCATTTCGATAGAGAGGTGATACCGGAACGGCGCATGCATGCCAAGGGATCGGGGGCTTTCGGCACTTTCACAGTGACAAACGATATTACTGAATTCACACGCGCGTCCATCTTTTCTGAAATCGGGAAAAAGACCGAATGTCTTGTCCGCTTCTCGACAGTTGCCGGAGAACGTGGTGCTGCAGATGCGGAAAGAGATATACGTGGATTTGCAATGCGGTTTTATACCGACGAGGGAAACTGGGACCTTGTGGGAAACAATACACCGGTCTTTTTCTTGCGCGATCCGCTGAAATTTCCTGATCTTAATCACGCAGTGAAACGCGATCCGAGAACCGGAATGCGAAGCCCGACAAACAACTGGGATTTCTGGACTCTGTTGCCGGAAGCTCTCCACCAGGTGACGATCACGATGTCTCCCAGAGGAATACCGGCGTCATTCCGCCACATGCACGGCTTCGGAAGCCATACGTATAGCTTTTATGATAAGAATAATAAACGGATATGGGTGAAATTTCATCTGCGGACTCTGCAAGGCATAAAGAACCTGACCGACGAGGAAGCGGAGAAAGTGATTGCCAAAGACCGGGAGTCCAACCAGCGAGACCTCTTCGAAGCCATTGAGCGTGGTGAATATCCCCGCTGGCTGATGCAGGTGCAACTCATGACCGAGGATGAGGCAAGACAATATCATATCAATCCTTTCGATCTGACAAAAGTGTGGTATCACAAGGATTTCCCGCTTCGGGATGTCGGTATTCTGGAACTGAACCGCAATCCGGAGAACTTCTTCGCCGAGATTGAACAGGCGGCGTTCAATCCCATGAATATAGTCGAAGGTATCGGTTTCTCCCCGGACAAGATGCTTCAGGGAAGACTCTTCTCATACGGGGATGCCCAGCGTTATCGCCTTGGCGTGAACCATAATCTCATACCGGTAAATCAGCCCAAATGTCCTGTGCACGATTATCACCGTGACGGACAGATGCGGACAGACGGCAATTTTGGCCGTACGTTATCCTATGAGCCTAACAGTTTCGGCGAATGGAAAGACTCTCCGAACCTGAAAGAGCCGCCGCTTGAACTGCACGGAGCCGCCTATAACTATGATGAGCGTGAGTATGATGACGACTATTATACCCAACCGGGCAAACTGTGGCGCCTGATGTCACCGGAAGACCAGATCCTGACGTGCGAGAACACTGCGCGTGCCATGGAGGGAGTGCCATTGTTTATAAAACAGCGGCATGTCAGAGCCTGCTACAATGCGGATCATGGCTATGGTGAGAAGTTGGCGGAAGCACTCGGCATCAGCCTCAAGGAGGCTCTCGTGGCTGAAGATCCGGCCCATCCCAAATGGGATAAACGAAAGATCTAAGTAGATTTTAATTAGATATATGGACCGCACTCAAGAAGTTAAATACTTTTGGAGTGCGGTCCTGATGTTATTGTCACGCAATCTGTCATAAATTTCCTCAGCGTGTCCGTCTGTCGGATTGACGGTGCATTCTGGGGAACATCTTGCGGACATGGAGTATCAGTCTGTCAACAGATTTGTCTCCTATTACTATAGTGGTTGCCAGCACAATCAGAAGGCCACCGAAAATATCACGCATGGTGATGCTTTGACCAAGCACGGTAACGCTCAGAATTACTGCGGAGACGGGTTCAAGAGCACCAAGAATGGCTGTGGGAGTGGAGCCGATAAGCTGTATGGCCCTTGTGGTGCATGCGAGTGACAACACCGTCGGTATTATGGCCAGGGCCATAAGATTCAGCCATCCGCTTTTTACGGCCGGCAAAGTCACTTCGTGTCCCAGCGGTATCATTGCCAGATACATCACGCATCCCCAGCAAAGCACATAAAAGAGAAGTCTGGTGGTAGGGATACTCCTGACTGTCTTGGAGACATTGACAAAAACAATGTAAAGAGCATACGTAAGGGCTGACATCATGACAAGCAGACATCCTAATGTGCTGATAGATTCTCCTCCCTGAGGCTTCATCAGCAGCATGAGGCCTCCGCACATAAGAAGAAGGCACAAGGCAACGGTAAATCTGAACTTTTCGTGAAAAAAGAAGATCATCATGACAGCCACCATTATCGGATATACAAACAGCAGGGTGGAGGCTATGCCGGAATTCATGAATCTGTAGCTTTCGAAAAGAGTGAGTGATGACATAGCCATAAGTATACCGAGAATGGCTGTCAGTCCGACTTCCTCCTTTTTCATTTTAAACGATATCTTCCGTGCCGTCATCACCAGGGCAAGGAGAGGGATTCCCATCATGTATCTGAACAACAGCACAGTGTTTGGATTCATCCCTTGGTCGTAAAGAGGAATGGCGAAAGCCGGATTGGTTCCGTATGCGGCAGCTGCGACGGCAGCCAGGAGATACCCTTTCAGGTTGGAAATTTTCATTTGTTTACGTCGATATTTGCAGACTCCAGTCTTGCGTACATGACAAATATCCACAGATTTTGTCTTGTGGGGAAAACAGCAGGAGATATTGCGCGGCCGGACCATCAAGGTCCGGCCGCGCAATGTATTTTTTAGGGTCGGTGCTTGTTACTCGGCTGTCTTGGCTGGCTCTGTGGCCTTGATGAGCATTATGTATTCCGACGGCGTGCGGCCGCATAGACGGGCCACC
>OFGK01001369.1_pt1 | contig 13408 bp, 9 predicted proteins | sample 1521771 | NCBI WGS metagenome assembly OFGK01 (sample SAMEA3504088, study PRJEB24116) | mouse gut metagenome | biome: mouse gut; feature: mouse-associated habitat; material: faeces | place: Denmark | collected 2011 | reverse complement strand
GTGAGCAAGAATTCCTAAATTTATAATATTCATTTGGATTAAGCAATAATATACTACAGTAGATGCATTGTCGAAACGCACCTTTTAATACCTCCTCGTAGCATATGAGAACTACAGGATTACTAACTCGTATTAATATGTATATTATTACTGCCGCATAACGATTACAAAATTACACAAAAAAATATATCTAACAAAAGTGGGAGGATTTTTTAACTTTTTACCATAGACATTTTATTAGGGAAGCGTAGGTTCAACTGGCAAGTACAAATAAGTAGAAATGTTTGAACAACACCGTTTTAGGAAGTTGAAAAATCAAGTTTCTCTCTCGGTATAGCGTTTATTTTGGCCAATATCTTCTTTAGTTTAGCATTTGTGTATTTCCCATTCGTGTTCTATTTAGCTCCTTATTATGAGTATGTAGCAAGTTACTTATCAAATTCAGCCTCTTTGAGGGTCAAATATGGTTTTGCAAATGGTGACTGACAAGACATAAACAAGGTCAGCAGGAATTTTTTACATAAATGGACATGAATGTATATAACCTAAAATAAGAATAAATTTTAATAAGGGCTGCCCAAAAAGAAAAAAATGCAGTTGCCATCCTATAGATACTTGCAGAAAGGATAAAATTTACTTTTAGACCTTTTGGGATAGCCCTTATTAATACTTCAGATAAAATTCCTTAGGTTATATTTTCAATCCTTTGGACCGGGTTTCCTCCTTGGCATACAGTCCCGGACGCCCGATTATGACATGGTTGGCAACGATACTATCCGCCGGACTGCGTATCTGCGGCGGTGCATTTTCGGGATATTGCGCCTGCCTGTTCCTCACATCTTCCGCTTCCGGCTTGAGCTGTTGCCCTTCATTCTCCTTTTCTGCGACTTCGGGCGTGGGTGGCGCAAGCTCCAGCTGAATTTTTCGGTCAAGGGCGGCAAGTTCGGACTTCAACTGCTTCAGCTCGTCCTCCTTCTTCCACACCTTACCCGCTATCTCCTGTAACTGCGGTATCTCCATCTCCAGCACCTCGTTCTTCGCCTTGTACTGGTCGATGATGGAGGGTATCCTCTCCATCGCGTTGAGGAAGTTGCGGGCGGCGGCCAACGGGTCAGCCATCGCCAGATGCCCGTTGTTGTAGGTGTACTTGTAGTTCCCCTCGACCACGAAGCGGTTGTCGGTGAACTCCAATCCCTCTTTGAGTATCCTTTCGCTCACCACCTTTATCGGAAAACCGTAAAGTTCACCGACCTGCGTGTACAACCCTCCGGTCGTGGCATTCTTGGCTATCTCCTGCAAACGCTTTCCGATGACCTTCTCATCGGCGGAATCCACTCCGTCCACCTTTATTATATTAAGGCGGTTGCCCTCCTTGTCGGTCTGCACCACCGACAGGAAGCGGTTCCAGTCCTCCGTCATGGCATCTATGAAAGCCGTGTTGTTGCGCAACTCGCCGGTCTTTGACTCCAGCTTGAACTCCGAATCACGCTTGCCCTTGTTGAACGACTTGCGTTCCCCTTCGAGCGATGCGATCCGCTTTTCCAGTTTCGCCTTGTCCAACAGGTCGGTATTGCCGGAGAGCAACGCCATGTATTCCGAGAAATTCATGCCCGATTTTTCGTCCATTGCCCCCTCGTCGATGGTACGCGCACCCATCGCACCGCTTTTGAGCTGGCTTATGAAAGTCTGCTTGCAGTGCAGGAGGTTGAACTTGTAGCTGTCCAGTGACTTCTCCACCGCGTAGATGATTACATCCACGTTGTTCCCGGCGAAATGTTTGGCAATCTCATTACCTGCCCTAACTCCGCGTCCGTCACGCTGTTGCAAGTCGGACGGTCGCCACGGCGTATCGAGATGATGGATAGCCACACACCGTTTCTGGGCGTTCACACCCGTTCCGAGCATAGAGGTAGAGCCGAACAGCACACGCACCGTCCCGGCGTTCATGGCGTCTATCACCGCCTTCCGCGCCTTGTCGGTCTTGCACTCCTGAATGAAGCGCACCTCGCTTGGCGGTATACCGTAGTCCTCCGTCAGTTTGCGCTTGATTTCCGAATAGACGTTCCACCCGTCGCCCGGCTGGTATGTCCCCAAATCAGAGAAAACGAACTGCGTGCCTTTCTGGGCGTCGTATTTTTGATAATACTCCGCGATCATCTTGGCACAGTGACTCGCTTTGTTGTCGGGATGATCTTCGTAATTCGGGTCTATCATGCGCATGTCGAGTGCCATTTTCCGGGCATAGTCCGTGGCGATGAGCATCTTCGCCTTTTCTTCCGTTTCCGAAAGCGGCAGCCTGCCCAACAAGGTGGCATCGCCCGTCTTGGCGAACTGCATCAGTTTCTGTATGAAGTCCTCCTGTTCCGGCGTGGGCGGTATATGGTGCAGTATCTCGTTCTTGGCAGGACGGTCAACGCCCACATCCTCCGCCGTGCGGTAGTCCGTGATTTCATTATAGAAGGCGGCAAGCTCCGGCACTTTGATGAAGTAGCGGAAACGCTCCTTCTGGACCACATTGTTCGTCACGTTAAATTCAAAATCCGTCGTCTTCTTGGCAAATATCGCCGCCCAAGCGTCGAAACACCTTATGTCCTGCCGTTCCAGCTCCTTCGGGCGCAGGTACTTGAACAGCAGGTACAATTCAGTCAGTGAGTTGCTGATAGTCGTGCCGGAGAGGAAGGTCGCACCCAAGTCTTTTCCTGTGCGCTCCTGTATGGTGCGTATGGCAAAGAGCATGTTAAGTGCCTTCTGGCTTCCCTCGCTGTTTCCCAATCCCGCCACACGGTCGTGGCGCGTGTTGAAAGTCAGATTCTTGAACTGGTGGCTCTCATCTATGAAGATGTGGTCGATGCCCATCTGCTTGAAATCCACCACGTCGTCCGTGCGTGACTTTATGGCGTGTTCCACCTTCTCCAGCTTCGCTTCAAGGTTGTGCTTGCGCTTCTCCAATCCTTTCAGCATCGCCCGCGACACGTTCTTTCCCTGCTGCCGTAGCACTTCGAGGTTTTCCTCCACCGTGTCAAGCTCTGCTTGCAGGATGCGCTGCTGCAATTCCGGCGACTGCGGTATCTTGCCGAACTGGTCGTGCGACATGATGACGCAATCGTAGTCGTTGTTCTTTATATTATTGAAGAAGCGCACACGGTTGGCGGTCGAAAAGTCCTTCTCCGAAGCGTACAGAATACGTGCGTTGGGATATGCCGCCTGATAGGTGGCTGCAATCTCCGCAACGTTGGCTTTCAGCCCGATAATCATCGGCTTGTGTGCCAAATTCAGACGCTTCATCTCATGCGCGGCGATGCACATTATCAGCGTCTTACCGGTTCCCACCTCGTGGTCGCAAATTCCGCCGCCGTTCTGTTTCAACATCCAGACGCAATCCATCTGTGAGGGATAGACGCTCTTGATACCCCGGCTTGCCAGCCCTTTCAGGTTGAGGTCGGGAAAGGTCTGATGGGAGCCGTCGTAGCGCGGGCGCACGAAACAGTTGAACTTGCGGTTATACATCGTCACAAGCCGCTCCTTGAACTGCGGCGACTGCTCTTCGAGCCATTCGGAGAAGCCGTTTCGTATCTCGTCAATCTTGGCGTTGGCGAGTTGTATTCCCTCGCTGTCGCGCATCTTGATGTCGTTGCCATGCTCGTCCTTGCCGATGGACTTCATCATGTCAGGGCAGGTGTTGTGCAGGGCGTGTTTTAGGAGGTGCATACCGTCATAGTTCCGGTAATACCCCTTCACCAGAAACTCGTCCGTGATTTTCATGGTGCGGTAGCCGCACACCACCGAAAACTCGTCCATGCTTGCGGAATAGGCGATTTTCACCTCCGTGTCGAACAGCCGGCTCATGTAGGCGGCATAGACACCCGTCGGAATCCAGCGTTCCCCGAAATTGAAGTCCAGATCCTCGAAGGCGATGCGCTGCGGCTCGGCATCTTTCAGAGCCTCCAACGCCTGCTTCACCTCCGGCATACGCTCATTTTCGGGATTGTCACCCATCCATGCCTCTATGCGTTCCGCTTTCTCTATGACATTTCCGGCGATGAAACGGTCTTTGATTTCGTAACCGGTCACGAGCGGATTGTAGTAGATGCGCCCTTGCAGGGCAGTGAGCAAATCCTCCGCCGTGCTGTCGGTTATCTCCCGCATATAGTCGAGATTGACCGTACCATATTTGTTGAGCGACGCAGACAGGGCTTCTTCGGGAGAGCCTACGTTGGCATGGCTCTCCACCGCGAAGGAAACAGGATGCTCGAAGATGTCCGCCTTGACGAACTTTCCGTTTTCCATCCGTTCCAGCGAAAGGATGTCGCGCCCGCCCGCATCCATCATCACTAACTTCACGTTCTGCTTGGCGTTGAGGTTGCCGTAGCGCATGACAAACTCATCGTAACAGGTATTCAGATGCTCTCGCCACGGAACATTTGCCTCGCGCCGGAGCGATTCATAACGGTACAGACGCTCGTAGGCGTCACGCAGCGACACATACAACAACGCCTTTTCCTTCTGGTATCCTTTCAGGTCGAGCGGCTGGAATGTCGCCCCGTATGGCGTGATGTCTTTCAGGTAGCCGATGTTATGACGCCCCCGGTCAGCCACCAGCGACCCTTCGCGCAGGTGCATCTCCGGCGTGCGGTGGTAGGCACGCGGAGAAAGGTCCACGACTTCCTCCTTCGGCTTTTCCGCTTCGATGTCGGGGAAAAGGAAAGTCCCCACCGCTTCCGATGGGGTATCTGTAACGGCAGGTGCGGCGACTGCCTCCGGCTGTGCTTCTTCTTGCCGTGTTTGCTCACGGTGAGCTTCCGACACGGCTTTCACTTCCGTCTTTTCCGCCACTTGTTTCTCGTTATGCTGCCTTGCCAGTTCCCGAAGTTCTTTCCTACGCTCCGGCGTCAAACCCATCATCATTTCATAGAAACCGTTGATGGGAGGATTGGTATCCCAGTCCAGTGTGGCATAGATGTCGTCCGGGTCGGCAGGCTTGGCGGTGTTCTCCGCTTTCACCTCCTTATTCTCCATTGCGGGTTTTGCAGTTGGAGCTGTCGGTGTAACCGTGACTTTCGGTTTGGGCGGAGTGGACTTTGCCGTAACTGCCTTTTTCACCGTCTTTTTCTTTTTGGAGGTTTTCGGTTGGCTGACCTCTTCCGTCATCCCCCAGAGGTCAAGCAGGGTGAGCTGCACGCCTGCGGAATATTGCGGGCGCGGTTCTATCTCCGGCTTTTCATCTGCGGGTTGCGGCTTTTCTGTCGGAGTTTCCACCGTCTGCGCCGAGGATACTGTTTCCAATTTTATGGCAGGACGCTCTACTTTATTTTGAACGGCAACTTTTTCTTCCGTTCCTGCCTGCCGGATTGAACCCGAATACAAGCGCATGGCAAGCCTGTAATGGAAATCCTCGTCGAGCATACGGCGCAAATCCCCGGCGATGCCTGCTGCCTTGCCCTCGTGCAGATAAACCATAGCGGGCTTCCCGTAGGGGTCTGTGTCAAGTTTCGCCATCGTATGCACGATGCGTTCCGGGTGGTGGATGAAATAGGCGTTGTCGGTCAGGGCGGTTTTCGTGTCCGTCTGTATCACGGTCATCAGCCGCTCGTCCTGCGACATTTCCTTCTTGCTGAGGTTCTTTTGCAGGACAATCAGGTCACTGCCCACCTCCGTGCCCGCGTTGTCCGTGAACAGGTTGTTGGGCAGGCGTATCGCGGATACCAGATTGGCCTGACTGAACAGCTCGTTACGCACGGAGGTCTTGGTGCTATTCAATACCCCTTGCGAGGTGATGAACGCCACGATACCGCCGTCACGCACGGCATCCAGTCCTTTGAGAAAGAAATAGTTGTGGATGGTTTTCTGGGCGGAGCGTCTGCCGAAAGAGTCGCTCCGCTGAAACTCCGCGTCGAACACGGCAATGTCACCGAACGGAATGTTGGACACCGCCAAGTCGAAATAATTGTTGAACGGTCTTTCGATTTTCTCAAAACCGCAGGTGCGCATTTTCTGGTCGGGATAGAGATGCCTCAAGATTGTACCCGTGAGCAGATCCTTCTCGAAAGCCATCACATCCGCATTGGGGCTGTGCCGCAGCATGGAATCCACGAACACGCCGACACCTGCCGACGGTTCGAGCATACGGGCGGGGCGGACGCTGTAATCTGCCAGCACGTCCGCGATGGTGTCGGTTATCTCTTTGGGGGTGTAGAAAGCGGTCAGCACGGACGCTTTCAGCGAATCCACAAACCGCTTGTACTCTGTTTCGTCCTTGCTGTTCTCACGGATAAGCCTGTGCAGCTCCACCGTCGGGGCGAACAGTTCGAGGTCGGATTTCGCCCACCGGACGGCATCCGTCAGTTCCTTTGCAGGGTTGAGGATACATTTCAGACCGCCGAAACCGCAGTACCTTTGAAGTATGGCACGCTCTTCGGTTGTCGCTGTCCTATTTTCCCTGTCAAGGATGAATGCCGTCCGTATCGCCTCGATGTTGTCCCGCAGTTTCTGTTTGCGGTTAAACGCCATATTCGTCTAAGTAAAGGACGGTTGCTCCCGTCAGCTCCGTGTAGAGCAGGTCGTAATCGGAAGACAGGGCGAAATTGTCATCCGAGAGGTCATAGACGGAGAACACGTTGCCGACAAGCGGCAGCAGTTTCAGGACAAAGGCTTCACGCTTCTCTTCCGGCACTTCATCGGCAAACTCGTTTTCCACGACTTCGCGGAGGATGGCGTAACGGGAATAATGCAGCCCGCGCAGCAGCGTGTCCATCGCCAGTTCCTGCGCACCATCGGCGGGATAGCCTTCAAGCCGTGCCCTCTCATACGTTTCGGCGGCACGGTCGGCCCGTTCCCGTATGAAAGCGGTGTCGTCAGCCTGTTCAAACTTGTTCGTGCGGAGATAGTCCAGCAGGTACAGACCGTAATAGGAAAAGTCGGTCTGACCCTCGTTTTTCTTCTTGTTGTTCATTACTTTGGATTTAGCGGATTGATAATTAACGGGATAATCGGTTGGAAAAAGGAAGAAAAAGGCACTCGGTATCCCTCCGAGTGCCACCACTAAATCCAAAGTATGAGTGTAATCCGGTATCGAAGAACAATTCATTACTCTGAACAAGTGGCAAAGTTAATACTATTTCTTCCGTCCTGAAAATTTCTTGTCCTTTTTAGCCTCCGGGAACACAAAAGTCGTGTTATATTCCCCGTCAAAGGCGACAACAGCATCGAAACTCTTGCCCTGTTTGCTCTTGAACCCTTTGAGCAGCTTGGTATGCCCTTCGGTGAGCAGGTCTTTGATTTCATCGTCGGACAGGGTGCGTCCCGCTTTCAGCCGGAACACGGGCAGTCCGCACTCCGTGTTGTCGCAGCGTACCACCTTGCCGTAGAACCGCATCCTGCCCGTGCCACACTTGGGACACGCGCAGCCGGAGTCACGGCTGCCGAAGAGCTTGTCGCACGAGATCAGTTCGGAGGTTATCTCACGTGTGTACGCCTCTATCTCCTTGCGGAAGGTGTCGTCGGACAGTTCCCCGCGCTCGATACGCGCCAGCTCCTTTTCCCATTCGCCCGTCATGGCAACATCGGCGATGCGCATCGTCTTGACGACGGAATTGAGGGCAAGTCCTTTTTCGGTGGGAACAAGCGACTTCTTGCAGCGTTCCATGTAACCGCGCTTGAAAAGCGTTTCGATGATGGAGGCGCGTGTGGCGGGAGTACCGATGCCACAGTCCTTCATCGCCTGCCGCAGTGCGTCGTCCTCAATTTCCTTGCCCGCCGTTTCCATTGCCGAGAGCAGGGTGGCTTCGGTATGCAGCGGCTTGGGTTTGGTCTTTCCTTCGGTAATGGACGAGCCTTTCGGTGTCAGCGTGTCGCCTTCCTGCCAGCCGGGGATGGTAATTTCCTCTTTTTCCTCGCCATAGACGGCACGCCATCCGGTTTGCTTCACGACGCTGCCTTTTACGGTAAACTCCACTCCGGCACATTCCGCCGTGACAGTGGTCACATCCTTGACGCATTTCTCAGAGAATGCCTCGACCATGCGCCCGGCAATCATCTGATAGATGGTATTGTCCTCTTTGGAGAGGAAGAGCGGTTTCTCACCCGTGACGAGCAGGGCATGGTGGTCTGTCACCTTGCCGTCGTCCACGCTGCGGCGTGTCGGGGCGGCTTTTGCCCGCACCTTGTCTTTCCATTCGGGCTGTGTGCCGATGAAAGCGAGCAGTTTGGGAATTTCGGCAAACACGTCTTCGGGGATGTAGCGGCTTCCCGTTCTCGGATAGGTTATCAACTTCTTTTCGTAGAGTTTCTGCGCGATTTCAAGCGTCTGTTCCGCCGTGAAGCCGTGCTTGGCGTTGGCTTCTTTCTGGAGCGTGGTCAGGTCGTAGAGCAAGGGAGTTTCCTCCGTCTTCTCCTTGCGCTCGGCTTTCGTGACAGTGGCGCAACCTGCCGCCTTTACCTTATTATATAGTTCCATCGCCGGTTCTTTCTCTTTCCATTTCTCGGAGGATGAGAATTTCACGACTTCGCCGTCGCAACCGTCCGTTGCGATATGGAGCTGCCAGAATGCTTCGGACGTAAAGCGGCGGTTCTCCCAGTAGCGTTCACATACCATAGCCAACGTTGGTGTCTGCACCCGCCCCACGGAATACGTGCCGTGTCCGGCGGCGATGGATAACGCCTGTGTGCCGTTGATGCCCACGAGCCAGTCGGATTCGCTCCGCGCTTTGGCGGCGAGGTAGAGGTTGTCGTATTTGCTGCCGTCTTCGAGTTTCCGCAGTCCCTCGCGGATAGCTTTGTCGGTGAGAGAGCTGATCCACAGGCGCACGAAAGGAGTGGTGCAACCCGTATAGTGGTAGAGGTAGCGGAAGATAAGCTCTCCCTCGCGTCCGGCATCGGTCGCCACGATGATATGTTCGCTTGTGTCGAACAGTCTTTTGATGACTTTTATCTGCGACACCACGCCGCTGTCGGGCTTGTAACCTTTCTCCGTCCTGACCTGACGGGGGACGAGCGTGAATGTGTCGGGAATAATCGGGAGGTTGTCACGGACAAATCCGCGCACGCCGTAGCCGTCGGGCATGGCAAGCTGAACGAGGTGTCCGAATGCCCATGTCACGGCATAACCGCCTCCCTCGAAATATCCTTCCTCTCTCTTTGTCGCGCCCACGATGCGGGCGATTTCACGTGCCACGGAGGGCTTTTCTGCAATGATTGTCTTCATGTCTTCTTCTTTTTTGTTGATACTTTGGATTTTATTTTGGATTCAGTGGCGGACACGGGATTACATTTTCATGCCCTTGCCCGTTTTCTTCTGCGGCTTCTCCTGCTGCTGTTGCTGGCGGGCGTCCTTCGGGTTGGTCTGACCTTTCTGCAACGGCTCTCTCAGATTCTTTGTAGCCTCGTTGGTCTTGCCATCGTTGTTCACCGCCACCTGCGTGCGGCTCTCGTTGGACGGAGCAACCTGCTGTGCATTGTCAGGGTTCGTGTCGTAGCGGTACGGGCGTCCCTTCTCCGGGTTGAACTTGATATACATCGTGGCATGGAAGCCCTGCTTGTCGGTCACGTTCTCCAGCTTCACGGCTTTACCCGCCACATAGTCGGCTTTCTGCTGGTCGGTGAAGCTCACGCCGCTCCATTTGCTGATGGGGCGGATGCTGCCGTCCTCGTTCGTCCACGTGTTGCGGCGTTGCTCCTTCTTGGTCTGTGCGGCATTTTCCCCGCCCTGCGCCTGACTTTTCGATGTGTCGCCTTTGGTTTCCTGTGTCTGTGCGGTACGGGGCGACTTGCCGGTTCCCGGCACGAACTCCACGCCGCGCTGCTCCACGTTCACTTGCAGGGTGGTGACGAACTTTCTGCCGTCGTTGCGCTCGATGAGCTTGTCGCGTACGGGCAGTCCGGCGCGGAGCATGTCCCGCTCCTGCGTGGTGATTTCCGTCTTGCCGATGCGCTCCGGGATGCGCACCCTGCTTGCCGGAATGTCCGTGATTTCATTCGTCTTGCGGTCGATGCTGATGTAGGAGGGGATGATCTCGCCCGTTTCCCTGTCCACAATGTCCACGACCCTACCGAGATTGCCCGTTTCGCGGAGGTTCTTCCGGTCATTGTCGGAGAATTTGTGTTCCTTGTACTCATCCAGCTTCTGCTCCTTGCGGATGAAGTGCGGCACGAGGCTGATGTTTCCCTCACCGTCCTTCTTGAAGGAGAGGCGGGCGTCCAGCTCGAATGATTCGCCGCCGAAGGTCGGTTTGACCTTTACCAAGTCGGACTTGCCATAGTTGAGCATCTTCGTAAGGTCGCCGGACTTTTCAAGGTTGTCCCGCTTTACGCCCCATCTGTCCTCCAGCTCCTGCCAGTTGATTTTACTCTCGTCGATGGGCTGGTAGCCACGTTTGCCCTGCATCTGTTCGGATTTGTCCTGTTGCTGTTCTTTCCGTTGTTCCATGTTCTCCTGTTTTTGAGGTTCTTGTTTCTCTGTCTGTTGTGCTGCCATCTCTTCCTGCACCTTCTTCTCATAGTCGGAGGTGTCCACCTTGTGAGGGGCGAGCAGCTCCTTGTTCGCTTCGGGGTCTTTCAGCAGTTGCTTCATCACCTCTAAGAGATTTTCAGCTTGGTCTGCCGCAATGCGGTAGAAACCGAAGCGGCTGGGTTCCTTGCACTGCCGGAAGAAGTTCTTGAAGAAGTTGTCCAGCACGTCGCCATGTCGGTCGAATTGCAGGAAACTCTGCGCGTTCTCCGCTTTTGCGGGGGTGCGCTTGGGTGTGCCGTCCGCGTTCAGCCCGGCTACCACGCTGATCTCGCCTGTCTTCTCGTCACGGACTACCAGCACGTCCTTTTCGTCTTTTTTCTTTGCCATCTGAAAAATGTTTTAATGGGTTATTTATGAAAGAAATTATGGATACGAGCCTTGTAGAAGGCTATATCTTCCTTTTTGAAGTCCTTGATATGGTTGGAAAGGAATGTCAGCACGTCCTCCTCGCTGTAATAGGTCTTCTTGCCCAGCGTCTTGTAGGGCAATGCGCCTACGCTGCGGTAGCGTTGGAGGGTGCGTTTGCTTATCTGGAGCAACATGCACAAATCCTGATTGTCGAAAAGGCGGATGCTTTCCGTGATAGTGGGCTGTTTCCCCTCAGCCTTCATCGCCAGCAGCAGTTCGTCCTGACGGTCGAGCCGTTCCATCAGCTTCTGCATCCAGCCCTCGAAGTTGTTTCGTGTGAGCAGTTCCATGACCTATGTCCTCCTTCCTTTTGGTTTGCCGCCCGTGCGCAGCGTGTGGTTGTGGAACAGGGTGTCTATTGTCCCTTCCTCGTTCCTTACTGTGTTGTCCTCCAATAGCCGCAGTATCTCGGAAAGGCGGTAGCGGCAGCTTCCGCGTACCACCACATACTCGATACGGTGGTCGGTGCGCATACGCTGCATGGTGCGCTTGCTCACGTTGAGCATCTTCGCCGCCTGTGCCGTGTCAAGCAGCTTGTCTTCGGTTTCCCGCTTCCGTTTCTTCTCGTCCCTTGCCTCGCGGATGTACCCTGCGATGTTCGCAATCTGCGCCATCATCTCCTTGTAGGCGGAACTTTCCATTGTTATCACTTTCATGTTCAGTCCTTTCTTTTTGTTTCTGCGACAAAATTCGGCAATAAACAAAAGGGGCTTTAACAACTCACTACGTGACTCACGTAAGATTTTTGCGGAAGATGGCTCCGTAACCCGGTCAAACGGCGCAACAGGCAGCCTTTCAGCGGAAAACGATACGTCTTGTATGCCGTTTCGTTACCTTTGCGGCAAACTCTAAATGACATGAATATGGAAATAGTATCTATCGAGAAAAAGACTTTCGAGATGATGGTGGCGGCATTCGGCGCACTCTCGGAGAAGGTCGCCGCCCTGAGGCGCAAAAGCGACACGGGGCGCATGGAAAGATGGCTCACGGGCGAGGAGGTCTGCGGGCAGTTGAGAATAAGCCCGCGCACGTTGCAGACGCTGCGTGACAGGCGGCTTATCGGCTACTCGCAGATAAACCGCAGGTTCTATTACAAGCCAGAGGAGGTGAAGCGGCTGATACCGCTTGTCGGCACGCTCTATCCGCACGGCAGATGATTTGATTTATTCACCCACTGAATCCGAAGTTATGATGAACGAGAACAACGATGTTTTTACGATGGAAGACGAGCCGATAGCCTCTGTGGTGCAGGATATGCGCAAAGGCTCGAAATGGCTGTCCGCATTTCTGGAAAGCTACCGTCCTCCGCTGGACGGGGAACGTTACCTGACGGACGGCGAGGTGTCGGAACTGCTCCGTGTGAGCCGGCGCACCTTGCAGGAATACCGCAACAACCGCGTGTTGCCCTTCATACTTTTGGGAGGGAAGGTGCTTTACCCGGAAACGGGGCTGCGCGGGGTACTGGAAGCGAACTACCGCAAGCCGCTGGAGTGAGGCGGTTTCATGAAAAAGTAAACGGGTGACACCTTTTGTGGTGCTACCCGTTTACTTGTCTTATGGGGTATGTGCAATCAGCAATACCCGGCTTTTCCGTTCTGTATGAACATCACGTATGTCTGCCGTTTCTCTTGTGAGAGTGCCTTTCCCACCAGCCATGTGCGGAACAGGTGGGTGTTGTAGGTATTCACCCTGAAAGCGACCGGGATGATGATTTCAAGGGCGTACACGTCCGCGTGCAGCCCGTTTTCAAGCTGCATGTAGCGGCACACCTCGTAGTCGTTCAGCACGTCCGACTTGCGGACGGCTCTGATGGCGGCGTTCACTGCCGGGACGGTCGTATGGAACAATCCGGCTATTTCGGTGGCGGTCATCCACACGTCGTTACCGGTTACGCTGACTGCCTTGTCCTCGATGATGATTGTGTCACGTTTCATGGCTTTTCTTTTTAGATGGTGCAACCTGCAAATTCCTCGACGCCGTTCAATCTTGCGGCAAGGTTCTCCATGTCCTGATTGAGCTTCTCTTTGGTTATCTTTGCGTAAATCTGCGTCGTCTTTATGCTCTTGTGTCCGAGCATGGAGCTGACCGTTTCGATGGGAACACCGTTGGAGAGGAATATCGTCGTGGCTGCCGTGTGGCGGCTCTGATGCCACGTGATATGCTTGGTGATGCCGCAACGCTTGGCGACGGCACGGATACCGGCAAGGCACGTGTTATAATGCGGAACGGGAAATATCCTGCCGTCCCCGCACAGTCCCCGGTATTTGCCGATTATGCGGTTGGCGATGTCGAGCAGGCGGATGTTGGACACCACGCCCGTTTTCTGGCGGTTGATGTTTATCCACTCGTGTTCGTCGAAGTAGGTGCGGATATTCTCTTCCGTAAGGTTGCGCATATCCGCGAACGACAGCCCCGTGAAGGCGCAGAACAGGTAGAGGTCGCGGTACAATTCCTGTTTGGCGTTTTTCAGTTTCCCGTCCATCAGCAGGCGGATTT
>OFGK01001367.1_pt1 | contig 13426 bp, 10 predicted proteins | sample 1521771 | NCBI WGS metagenome assembly OFGK01 (sample SAMEA3504088, study PRJEB24116) | mouse gut metagenome | biome: mouse gut; feature: mouse-associated habitat; material: faeces | place: Denmark | collected 2011 | reverse complement strand
GGCTTGTGAAGTGCGGCACTTGTGGGAAAGCCCTTGCCCTGCGGTACTGGGGCAGAGACAGGCACCGTATCTATGTCTGCACCGCATACGCCCACAACACAAAATCCTGCACAGACCACCGCATTTACTATGATGATTTATACGAAGCCGTGCTTGCCGACATCCAGTACCATGCCCGCCTTGCCTTTGAAAATAAGGAGAAAGCGGTGGCTCTGGCGGTGAAGATGAATGCCAGAATGGACGGGAACAGGGGGAAAAGCAACGAAACGAAACTGAAACAGGCGAGGAAACGCTATGACGAAGTGACGAGGTTGTTTGACCGTCTGTATGAGGATTCTCTTTCGGGGCGTATATCCAATGAGAATTTTACAAGGCTGATTGACAAATACCAGACCGAGCAGGAGAAATTATTGGAGCAGATAGCAACGCTTGAGGATGTGTTGCAGGAAGTTAAGGACAGCCAGAGCAATGCGGTACAGTGGGCGGAACTGATGGTAGGGTATGTAGGGATAATGGAACTGACCGCCGAAAACCTTAACCTCTTAGTGGAGCGGATTGAGGTGTCTGACCGAGCGGAAACAGAGGACGGGATGCAGCAGACCGTCAAAATCTGTTACCGCTTCGGCGGTTACATAGGGGAGCAGACAGTCAAGACGAAGATGATTCGGAAGCCCCGTAAAAAGAGGGACTGCCCACGAAAAACAGCAATGGCAAAATAAACTATGGTAGCGGAGGTACACACAATGGAGAAAACATTCTTTGAAAAAATCGGCGGCAAATTTGAGCGACAGGGGGATTACCTTGTTCCCTGCCTTGCATTACCGCCCGAAAAAGAACAGACGATTGGTTTATTCGGGCGGCAGCATCTGGACTATCTGAAGCAGCACTGCAAGGTTACATACATCAATCTTCTTACAAGCGGCAGTCTGAACGCCTATCTTGCCGACATTGACAGGCAGGCGCAGGAACGCTTCTATCGGCTCATAGAGGGTATGAAACAGGCACAGGGCATAACGGAATGCCTAAAGGAAGAAAACGCCTTAGAATGGACAGGAAGAATGAATCATGTAAGAGCGTGTGCGAGGGAAATAGTGAACGAGGAAATCATATATGTATAGGCAACATGGCGGCAGAGGGTTAAATCTCTGTCGTTTTTCTTTTCGGGAAGTTATTGAAATGAATTTTTTATTCAGATACACTATATGCAAGTTTACAAAAGATAGCAGAAAAAGAGAGGAAATATAAAGCAGATTAAGCTATTCTTGGTTATGAGGAGGTAAGAAGATGGAATGGTTGAAAAAGCTTGGAGCAGCCATTGATTACATAGAAGATAATCTGGACAAGGAAATATCATATGACGAAGCAGCCCGCATTGCATGTTGCTCTCCCTATTATTTTCAGCGTATTTTTTCTTATGTTTCGGGCGTGTCATTATCAGAATACATACGCCGCCGAAAAATGACACAGGCAGCGTTTGAATTGCAGCGGACAGACGAGAAAGTAATAGATATTGCTTTGAAGTATGGCTATTCCTCTCCGACTTCTTTTAATCGGGCTTTTCAGAATGTTCATGGAATTACGCCAACAGCAGCGAAAGCTATGGGGTGTATCCTGCAAGCATATCCGTCAATTCAGTTTAGAATCGAAATAACAGGAGGAAGCGCTATGGTGTATCACATTGCGGAAAAACAGCCCCTGCATATTGTGGGAATCCGCATTCCTTTGGCTTGCGATATGGAAGAAAATTTGAGAATAGTTCCCGATTTTTGGAAAACCACATTGCAGGGAAACCAGTTTTCGGAAATATGCAAATTATCTAATCAAGAGCCAAATGGGATTTTAGGAATCAGTGTATATGAAAGTCCAAAAGAAATCTATTATTATATCGGCGTTGCTACAAATGCTTCTGCCCCTGCGGATATGTATGAGTATGAAATTCCTGCGGCAACTTGGGTTATATTTGAGAATGATGGACGTTTTAAAGAAGATGTCCAAAGTGTATTCAGACGGTTTTATATGGAATGGCTGCCGTTCTCTGGATATAAATATGCTGAACTGCCAGACATTGAAGTGTATCCGATTTGTGACAGCCAGCCGGCACATGGACATTCCGAAGTATGGATTGCAATCCAAAAGGAGGACAGATAGGAAATGTATCATTTAAGACTAAAAGGAGACCATTATGCAATGGGTGTGAAGCGTGGAAAAATTTTTAACAAATGCCAAATCTCTTTTCCGCTTCAGTTAGATAATTTTCAACTGGAACATGGAAAACATAGTGAGGAAATATTAAAAAAGATTTTTCCAGAAGTGTGTGAGGAAATAAGAGGGGTAAGTGACACCATAGGAGTAGACTATCTACATTTTGCTTCGTGGATGTTGTGTATGGGCTGCTGTATGTACAATCTGGAAGATAACTTCCCTGTTGAGGTTCGGGGCTGTACGGCTTTTGCCTATTCCCAAAATGACAGATTGATATATGGCAGAAATAATGACTTGCCGCCCTACCTGCGTGATGGATGTAAAAGTGAAATTTACGCACCGAGGAATGGAAACAGATTCAATATCACTACATCCTCTTTCATCAACGGGGAAGAGGGACTGAACGAACATGGGCTTGCCGTGGCAATGACGTTTGTAATGACTGACCTTAAAAAGATAAAGGCAGGATTTAATTCATGTTTTATTGTACGGTATTTGCTTGAAAAGGCAAATGATACAAGGCAGGCAGTTTCATTACTTATGAATCTGCCGATAGCCTCTAACTGTAACATTTTACTTGCGGATAAAAGCGGCAATATGGTAGTAGTCGAATGTACGCCGACTCTCAAAAAAGTCCGTGAAGCGGAAATCTTTCATGGAAACAGGATTGTTTGTACTGTCAATAGTTTTACTTCTAGTGAAATGAAGCCCTATGACGATGCAGATGGGAATGATTATGATTCCCACAAGCGGTATAAAGTTGTCATAGACAGCTTTTCTTCGGGGAAGATAAGAGACGATTATATCAAGACTACTGAGCAGCTCTTGAAAGGCGATTATGGATTTATGTGCCAATATGACAATGAGCCAGACTTTGAGACAGTTTGGAGTTCTATATTTGACTTGGAAAGTTTAGTCATTTACCGTGCAGAGGGTGACCCAAGAAAGAAGAAATTTATCAGCGATAACAGGCTGCATGATTTAAAATTTAAGTGAGCAGGGATAATTGAAACTTAGCAAAGCAAAGCATAGAATATCAGGAAAAGCCGTTGTTATTTTACTATACTATGGTTACGGAAGGAGGAAAAAATATGGAATGGGTGAAAGGGTTACAGAAGGCAATAGATTATATTGAAGACCACATTACTGAAGATATAGACTATGCTGAAATTGCAAAACAGGCATATTCTTCCAGTTTCCATTTCCAGAGGGTTTTCCATATTATCTGCGGCTATTCTATTGGCGAGTATATCCGCAACAGGAGATTGTCGCTGGCGGGAACGGATTTATCGTCTGGAAATGAAAAGGTGATAGATATTGCCCTAAAATATGGATATAACAGCCCAGAGAGCTTTAGCAGGGCATTCACAAAGTTCCACGGGATTACGCCTGTCCAAGCGAAAAGCGAAAAACTTACACTCAAATCTTTTTCCAAAGTTTCCGTAAAAATCACATTAGAAGGAGGAACAACAATGGATTACAGAATTGAAAAACGGGAAGAATTTGAGGTCATTGCCAAACGAGCTAGATACGGAGGGGGACAGGAAATCAGCCAGAAGAATATCCACGCAACATGGGCGGCTTGCGGAGCAGATGGGACGATTGATACGTTGTGCAAATACGTCAATCCAGAAAATATTTTCGGAGGGGCAATCGTTGGAATATGCTTTGACAATCCGACAGAGGGGGATTTCGATTATGCAATCGGAGCGGCTTATTCGGGCGGTGATGTGGCGGCAGGGCTGACGATTGAGAAAGTTCCTGCAAATACTTGGGCGGTGTTCCCTTGTACTGGGAAAATGCCAGAAGCGTTCCAAGACCTGTATCGGAAGATTTATACAGAATTTTTTCCGACCAGCAAATATCAGCCAGCAGGCGGGATGTGCATTGAGGTCTATCCGAGTGCTGAAATTCATGATAATAATTTTCATTTTGAAATATGGCTTTCCGTAGAGGAAAAGTAAAGCCATTATGAGGCTGATGCACTTATGTAAATGTTAAGTATTAGCTTTATGCAATAGGCAGTAATAGAAAGACAGGGCAAGTCCACTGAATTAAAAAAAACGATGATCCGGTGGATTGCTCTGTAATGCTTTTATTACCCTCCGACTTCGCTTTTTGAAGTTTGGAGGGATTTCTTTTGCCCGCAAGCAGTATTTCCTGTTTATACATATCATTCCGAAAATGGGTGGATAGCCTGTTAAAAAAATCTTTATTAATACACAGGGGCTTTGTACCCTGCAAGTAGAAGTCAAATCTCTATATAATAGAAATAAAATCCCCATAAGCCGTAAAGGTGTGACAGCCTTTGCGGTTTTTCTTTTGTCGTTTTTTATCGGAATACGCCGCATAGCTGTTTCTGGTGTTGGTTGTCGTTCGCCGCCTTTCCAATCTGTTTTTTTACATTTTCAAAAATTCAGATTGGAGGAAAATGCGGTGAAATATGCACCAAGAAAAGTATATATCAAAGAAAGCGGCAGTTATGTGGAACTGTCCTATAAAGATTTTTGCTGTCGCAGGCAAGCCGACCAGAGCTACATGGACAAGCTGTTTATTCCCATTCAAGGTTGTTTGATTGAGGTAGTGCGGGAACAGTACGCCGATTTCTACAAGGATAAAGAGCGGTGGCGTTATCTGAAAAAACTGGACACAAACCACAATCTGCTCTCATTGGAGGGATTTACAGACAGCGAGGGAAATGTGATTGACTTCGTTGTGGATGAAGCGGTGGACGTTGCGGAAGCCGTTGTCCATGCGGCGATGGTGGACTGGCTGAAAGCCGCCCTGCCTTTATTGCCGGGCAGTGAACAGGCGTTGATACAAGCAATCTTTTTTGAAGAACTTTCCGAGAGGGAAGTCGGGTTGCGGTTAGGCGTGACACAGAGCGTTGTGAACAAGCGCAAAGCTAAAATCCTTGCGAAGCTGAGAAAGATAATCGAAAACAAAATTTAAGGCGTTCAGTCCTCTTGTTTTTTCCTTTGGGAAAATGAGGGGGCTTTTTCTCTGCCCTCTCAATCTCGGATTTACCTAAATCCCGATTGGAGGAAATAAGAATGGCATACAACCACGGACGAGAGGACAGGAAATGGCGTATCTGGAAAGAAGCGGAAGAAAAGATACTGCGTGAGTGTGGCGTTGATGAAGCAGTCATTCAACAAATCCGCACAGACGACAGGGCAGATTTTAATTCCAACAGGCGGTTTTACCGATGGGCGAGTGATTTCGGGGAATACCTTGAGGGCATAGCAGATGTTGAGAAACAGGCAGAGGTGAGGACAGTAGCTGATTTACTGGACGAGATTGAGAACGAAACTCTGTACCTTGCTTTAGTCACAGTGGACAGGCGTACATTACAAATCGTCCTGCTAAAAATGCAGGGATATTCCACAAAGGAAATTGCCCCGCTTGTACATTTGACGGCAGGGGCTGTCTATGCGAGATTGGCTCATTTGCGTAAGAAGCTGCGTAAGATTTTATAACAATTTATTCTGCTTTTCTGTGGAATGTTGGGTGAGAGGTCAAAGGCTTCTCACTCATTCTTTATATATGGTATCTCTTTATATGTTCTCTAATGGAATTATACAGAAGTCTTTTTTCCCGAAAATAATGTGCGGTATATAGCGGTCAATGACGGTGTGGACACACTCAATAAATCAGTGATGGACATCACGCCGTTCCGCAATATCCTAAATGAAATGTATGCCGCCGACATATCAGTTAAGATAAAATCGGCGTACCGAGCGAGGTTTCAACAGGGGAAATTCATGGGGACGTATGCGCCCTATGGGTATATCAAAGACCCCGCCGACCATAACCATCTGCTGATAGATGATAAGGTGGCGCACATTGTAAGGGAGATATTCGACCTTGCGCTTGCGGGAAATGGAATCTCCAAAATCCGCAAACACATCAATAAACAGCACGTCTTGCGCCCTGCCGCTTATGCGGCGGAGCAGGGGGCGGCAGGCTATGAACGGTACTTTGAGGATAACGAGGAAAACCGCTATATTTGGAGCGAGAACAGCGTGAGGGGCATTTTAAGAAGTCCTATCTATGCGGGAAACCTTGCAGGCTACAAGCGGATTGCCGCCAACATGAAAAGCAAGAAACGCCCTTCTAAGCTGCCCGAAGAATGGGAAGTGATACCCGACACCCATGAGGGGATAGTCACGCAGGAGGAATTTGACACCGTACAGCAGCTTATGACGAGCCGCAGGCGGGAACAGAACGCAGGGGGATTTGAGAATATCTTTGCAGGCGTTATCAAGTGTGCAGACTGCGGCTACGCTCTGCGGGCTATGAGCGCAAACAGGAGGAAACGCCCCGACATTATCGACTGCGTACAATACACCTGTAATAATTATGGCAGGTACGGCAACGTCATGTGTACCGCACACGCCATTGAAGCAAGAGATTTATTTAACGCCGTCCTTGCCGACATCAACCGCTTTGCGGATATGGCGGTGAATGACGAGCGGGCGGTAAGGGCGATTGAGAAGCGGCTCACGGAAACAGACCAGAGCAGGGCAAAGGCGATGGAGAAAGAACAAAAGAAGCTGAACAAACGCCTTGCGGAGCTTGACAGGCTGTTTTCCTCTCTCTATGAGGATAAGGTCATGGAGCGTATCACCGAGCGGAATTTTGAGATGATGTCGGGGAAATACCAGAAAGAACAGCTTGAAATCGAAGCAAGGCTGAAAGAGGTAACGGAAACCCTTAATGAAAGCTATGAGAAATCGCAGGGAATCCGTGACTTCCTCTCCCTAATCCGCAACTATCAAGGCTTAAAAGAACTGGATGCAACAATCATAAATGCCTTAATAGACAAGATATTTGTTTCGGAGCGTGAGAAGATGGCAGACGGAACAGTGCAGCAGAATATCAAGATTTGCTATAAATTCATCGGCTTTGTCGATGAATTACATATCACACCTACAAAGCGGTGGACAGCGTTGCCCGCTAAATATTGTATGGTGTGCGGCGTTGAATACGTCCCTGGCTCTGCCATATCAAAGTATTGCCCAGAATGTAGGGAGAAAATAAGGAAAACACAAGGAACAGAAACAAAACGCAGAAGCAGGGAGAGAAACAAGAATGTATGTATTGAACTGTCCGCAAAAAATGACCGACTTGCGAAGATTTGGAGGGGTAGTGGTGTTGTTTATACTCACCAGCGAATGGACTTTTTAATGTTGCTATCTAATGGTGTGCGAATAGTTATTGAAATTGATGGTAAACAGCATTATTCAGAGGGGGATAAATCTTCTCCAAAACTATATTCTGAAATGGTTATTGATACAAGGGAATTACAATTAAAAGGCTATGAGGTATATAGGTTTGGCGGTTATGAATTTATGAATATTACAGAATCAAAAAGGATGATTGGAGATTTTTTTGAGAAGTTATTTAAAAAAATATTCTATTTAGAACGAATGGTTTTTTCGGATAAAGATTGCATACAGCGATAAAAGCAGGAAGGAGATAGGACTAAATTGCAGAAATCGAAACGAATAAGGGCAGTAATATTCACTCAAAAGTAAAAGTCAATAAAAATAGTATACAGAGAGCAGCCAGAAATGGCTGCTTTTATCATGCTCAAAATCAAAGGGAGGTTTCAGAAAATGGAAACAGCAGGACAGAACACAAAACAGTTCATGGAGGAAAATGACGTATTAAAGCAGTTCATGGAGCTGCTTAACCAGCAGAACATGAAAGAGCAGTCACAGGACTTTATGGGGATTTTCTGGTATGTGGCGGGGATGCAGGTACAGCTTTCCGCAATGGTGGATGAATTACAGGGAGTCCGGGAACAGCTTTCACAGATGCAGGAAAAACAGCCAAAGCCTGTTACGGAGAACCTTATGGAGAAAGTGTCGCACCTTCAGGAGAAAATCATGAGCCTGTCGGAACGCCTGACAGAAGCAAGAAACCGTCTGGTGGAAACAGCGGCGCAGGCGGTCAGCGCCTTTAAGGAAAAAGGCAGGGCGGAGATGTGCAAAGTTCTCCAGAAAGGAATCTCCGGCATGAAGTCCATGCTTTCCGGCTACCGGGAACGTCTGGTTGACGTGATGACGGACTGTGAAAAGACAGCCAACCAGATTGACAGCATCGGGGACGAGTTAAAGCAGATCGGGAACAGCGTTTCCAACGTGGGCAGGCTGTTAGCCGGGAAAGGCACGAAAGAGGTATCGGACGAAAAGCCGGGTGTCGGTCTGACAAGGGCAGTCAACACGCCTGTAAAAAAGGCGGTGGAGAACCTGCGGAAGAAGATTGACGGGGCGGATCAGGCGTTTGAAAAGCTGGATCGGCTCTCTGCCCGTCTGGATGCCGGGAAGGAAGCGGAGAAAGGAGGGCGGGTGTCCGTAAAGGATAAGCTGTCGCAGATGAAGGAAAAGGCGGGACAGCAGAAAAAAGCGCCGGAGCCGGATAAGGCAAAAAACAAAGAGGAATGTTTATAAAACTATCAGCAAATAAAAATATCCAAAGCGGGGGCAGACAGGGAAACTTATCTGCCCTCTGTTTTTATGGAGGAAAAGGAGAGATAACCATATGGCAGATGCAAGAACTGAAAAACAGAAAGTAAAAGAGATAACGGACAGGCTGGAGGAAGGCTTGAAGGAGCTGTTTGAAGGGGAGAAATATAAAAGCTACCTGAACACCATGTCAAAATTCCACAATTACAGCGCAAACAATATCCAGCTCATAGAGATGCAATGCCCGGATGCGACATACGTTGCCGGGTACAAGGCATGGCAGAGGAATTTTGAACGCCATGTAAACAAGGGCGAGAGGGGTATCCGTATCCTTGCGCCTGCGCCTTATAAAATCAAAGAGGAACAGGAGAAGATTGATCCGGTAACGAATGAGCCTGTGCTTGACCGGGACGGGATGCCCGTCATGGAGGAAGTGGAGATAAAGATACCCGCCTTTCGTGTCGTGACAGTGTTCGATTATTCCCAGACGGACGGGAAAGAGCTTCCCGGACTTGGCGTGAATGAACTGCATGGGGATGTGGAGCGTTACCGGGATTTTATGGAAGCGTTAGAGAGGGTTTCCCCTGTCCCAATCCGATATGAGGAAATGGAGGGTGACAGGAAAGGATATTTTATTGATTTAAGCCGCCCTATCGCCATTAAAGAGGGCATGAGCGAAGCGCAGACCGCAAAGACCGGAGTCCATGAAGTGGCGCACGCAAAGCTCCATGCAAGGGAAGCGGAGCAGGATACGGAGAAAGCAGTCTATAAAGACCGGGAAACCAAAGAAGTGGAAGCCGAGAGCATCGCCTATACCGTATGCCAGCATTTCGGGATTGACACGTCCGATTATTCTTTCGGGTATATCGCCGGGTGGAGCAGCGGAAAAGAGATGCCGGAGCTGAAATCTTCCCTCGACACCATACGCCGGACTTCCTCGGAACTGATAAAGGGGATTGAAGCGCAGCTTCTGGAGATTGAAAAGGAACGTGCCGCAGAACAGTCACAGGAGGACATTATCCTGCTTGTGTCGAATACAGACCGTTCCGAATATGACCTTTTGAATATTAAAGGCATGGAGAGGACGGAAATATTTAATCTGCTGTCCGCTATGAAAGATGATGACAGGCAGAATGTGGAAGCCTACCTTGAAAGAGCCGGGGCATGGGTAACGCTGCTTGCCAATGAACGGAGTGAGGAAGTAGGGGAATACCATTTAGACTATGCCTATGATACGGATACCCATGAGATAACCGATTACAAGGCATTGCAGGAAGAACGGGAAAGGGCGAATGTTCCGATTGAATATGGCGATGTGATTGTGAGAATCTCCACGCCGGACAGCGGAGAATATGAAACCATTAAAATTGCGGATATGCAGTCAGAAGTGGCAAATGTTTTATATGCCATACCATTTTTGGAAGAAAATGAGTGGAATGGAAATGTGCTGGATTATCTGCAGGAGAGAGGTTTGGAGTTTGTGCCGATTATGAGAAGCGGCGGTTTGAATGACGGTTATCCGCAGTTCTATGATTTTGATGTGGATATGAGCGAATGGGAAGTGCATACCGCTTCGGAGCTTCCGGCAACGGTACAGGCGGAGCAGCTCATTAACCGCATGGAATTTCACAGGTCGGTATATGACAGCGATGAGCGCAATCTGATTATGAACCATGCGTATAAGCTGGATGATATGTATAAGACCACTTCCCTTGCACATTCCCTTGCGGAGCAGAAAGACGATTTAGCTCTGCTTTGGGAAACAATCAGGGTAGCAGAGGAAGAAATTGACGCTCTCCCGGACGGTATGGTGGGATTGTCGCAGATGCACGAATACGGGTATTCTTGGGATGAAATGCTCCCTCTGACAAAGGACAGGGCAACGGAGTTGTTCAGGGAGGATGTGTCGGTGTACCAGCTCCACGCAGACGGTTCAGAAACGCTTGTGGAGGACAGGGCGGCATTGCAGGAGCATGACGGGCTGTTCGGCGTGGAAAAAGGGGACTGGAACGCTTATAAGGAATACCAGTCCATGAAGCAGGAATTGGAGGACAGCGAGCCTAACCGGGAAGCACAGCTTTTATATGGCAATGAGGGAAGGTATGGCATCTATCAGCTTAAAGATTCAGCGGAAACAAGGAATATTCGCTTTATGGATATGGATTACCTTGAAAAAGAAGGTATCCCGGTTTCCAGAGAGAATTACACCCTTGTCTATACCGGGGAGCTTACGGAGGGCATGAGCCTTGAGGATATTTATACCAAGTTCAACATAGACCACCCGGCAGATTTTACCGGGCATTCCCTTTCCGTAAGCGATGTGGTGGTGCTGCATCAGGACGGGGAAAACACAAGCCATTATGTGGATTCCGTTGGTTACAGGGAGATACCGGAGTTTACAAAGGAGCTTTCGGTATCGGCGGAAATCAGCACAGAAAAAGATGCGGTCAGGGAGGAAACAGCGGAAATCCCGGCAGAAGCAGAGGCAGAACATACAGCGGCAGAAAATACAATGGCAGAGCCGGACAATGACAAAGTTTCCTATTATGTTATTGAGGATTTATCCACCTGGGCGGAGAACAGCCCGGAAAAAAGCAGGCTGGAGCGTTTTGAGAGCCTTCCGGAAGCAATGGCGAAATTCACAGAGTACCGGGGAAAGGAAACAGAGGACAAGCCGGATATGGCGAGGGCAACTTTGGGATTTAGCGTCAATGGCAGCGAATTTGACCTGATCCACGTCAGAAACCATGAAAACTGTCTGTCACTGGATTTTACGCACAGCAGGACGGCAGAGGAAAGCAGCCGATTCATGGAGGATTTGCAGACTTTAAATCACGAGGTCGGCTTTGACAAGGTACGTGTTCACCGGGAAATGTCACCGGAGGAAATCAAGGATTTTGTGAAACAGCGGTTTGAATACCAGCTAAAGAGCAGCGGTCTTGACGATATTTCCCTCTATATGGACAGGTTTGATGCCCTCTATGGACAGGGGAAAATGGAACACCTCATGCCAACAGCCAACCAGAAGCACATCGTGGAAGATGTACCGTTTACGGAGTGGGAAAATCCGTACATAGACACCAAAAGCCAGACAATGGGCAGAGAAGAAACAGAGCTTGCCTTCCGTCTGGCAGACCGTTATATCAGTATTCAGGAAGCCACTGAGGGATATGATTACACCATTTATGATATGAATTACAGGGAACTGGACGGGGGCGTATATGACAATCCGGACATAACAATCAGACAGGCACTTGACGAGATTGTGACGGATTTGAAAGAACCTATGCACAGGAGCAGTCTGGAGGGCAGTATCCGCACTGACGATGAACTGATACCGATTGATTATGACGAACTGACAGAGAAAGCGGAGCAGGAAGCAAAACATGGGATTGAAAACCGTATCCGGAAGGATGCGGAGGAACGTAAGGCGGTGGCAGATTTTAAAGCCAGGACAGAGGAATTATTTCATGGCATCAATGGGCAGTCACAGGAGGATATAGAGCTGAGTGTCTACGCTTATTTGCAGTCAAAGATTGATGAGTATGGGATAAATATAGAGCTTGTTGATGTGGCGGTGTCAGGGAGCCGGTGCAGAGGCTTAGAGGAAGCTGGTTCAGACCTTGACGTGGTGGTGGAGTACCGGGGCAGGGAAAGCGAAGATGATTTGTTCAACGCCTTTCATGAGGACGGTTTTACAATCGGCGGCGTTAAGGTAGACATCAATCCCATTACAGAGGGCAAGACAGGAACACTTGGGGAGTATCTTCCGGGTGTGGAAGCCTATCTTGCGGAAAAAAGAGCCGCCCTGCAGGAGAAAGCCGCAGAGCAGGCACAGGAGGAAAAACAGACGGTTGTCACCCTTACAGTGGCGGAGTGTGGGGAATTCCACAATTTTGGAGAGTACCATGAGGGGATAGCAGACGTCCCGGAAGCAATCGCCATTTTCAACCGGATACCGCCGGAGAGGATGAACGGTATCCCAAGCATCGGCATCAATATCCATACAGAGGGGACAGAAAGCTATGAGGACACGCAGATGGATATTGTTTCGGGCAGAGTTGCGGATTTGGAGATTCTGGACTATGTGCCGGATATTACGGACAATCCGAAGGCGGTGGAGGTCATTGCGGAGCTGATCGACAAGCTGCCGGATATAGAGGTCAGGGGTTCTCTGGAGAAGTGGCAGGCGGCTTTCCTTGCTGCGGAGATAGACCAGCTTTCCTACAACTACGACACTGTTCAGTACAATCAGACAGTGGAGGACAGGGAAGCGCAGATAGCGAACATCACAGAGGACATCAGGAACGGGAATACCGGGTATCTGAATGATTTCCTCAATGCGCTCATTTCAGACAGTATCCGGGAAGGCATGACGGATATTTTCGGGAAAGGGACGGAGCTTGATGACAGTGAGGGCGTACAGACCGCAAGGAAGGCGAAGGAGCTGTTAGATAAGCTGGCGGAATACAAGCCGCTTGCAAAGATTGAGGAACTGGAAGAATGTAACTACAACATGATTGATAACGTCCTGAACAATGAGAAGCCGAAAGAGGAAAAAGAGAAGCAGACAGGCAGGATTTCCATAAAGGAAAAGCTGGCGGAGAAAAAGGCGGTCATCGAGCAGAGGGATAAGTCAGAGAAGGAAGCCCCGGAAAAGGGAACGGAGAAAAAATCAGAGAGGGAGATATAAGTTATGGATAAATTTACAGTGGAAGAAATCAATTTGATGTGTGTGTTTGAGGGGCAGG
>OFGK01001366.1_pt1 | contig 13432 bp, 11 predicted proteins | sample 1521771 | NCBI WGS metagenome assembly OFGK01 (sample SAMEA3504088, study PRJEB24116) | mouse gut metagenome | biome: mouse gut; feature: mouse-associated habitat; material: faeces | place: Denmark | collected 2011 | reverse complement strand
ATACATGTGGGTGCCGGATCGGAGGCACAATAAAGGTAAGGAAGGATTGTGATATTTATGGACAAAAAAGTGGTGATCTACAACAACAATACGGGAATTACGGCGTCTCTGCGGCCGCTTCTCAGGGGAGAGAACATAAAGCTGCTGGTGGCGGAGAACCGAAAACAGTTACGTCAGATTATGGGGGCGGAACAGATTCATCTGTTGATCACCGATGTGGTGTGGTCGGAACAGGACCAGGATATCACCGAGGGACTGGAGACTTTGCAGCGCATCCGCCAGATGAGCAGCCTGCCCATTATCGTGGTGTCTTCCCGCAGTGACGAGACCAGCAAAATATTGGCGCTGAACGCGGGGGCGGACGATTATGTGGTGAACGGCTGCAATCCCCTGGAGCTGCTGGCGCGTATCAAATCCCAGCTTCGCCGCTACACCCAGCTCAATCCCAACAGCAATGTCCACGATGCCGGGAAGAATGAACGAGGCAAACCCCTGTTGCGGGTCGCCGAGGAAATAGGCTTCGGTCTGTATGCCTGAGCCTTCACCTGCCTGGGAAACTCCCAATGTGTTGAGGGCGCGTTCACGTAGCTGTGTGTCAGTGGCCATCTGCAATTCGGTTATCGATTCCAGGAATGTGCGGTAGCGCAACAGCAGGCTGACATCGCTGTAGAATTGAACCACCCCTTGCTCCCCACGGCCGATTTTCTGCGAGAAATCTTTCGGAATCTCGATTACGGCAAAGCATTTTTTCTCCTCCCACCATCTGCGGGCCTGTGCCAGGTCGGAGGCGTAACCGCAGATTTTTATCGCCTGTGTCGCGTCGGCATGCCGCACAAACTCACGGCTTTCGGCGGTCCGGCTGTTATCGACGACCGCCACAGGCATTTCGCGTGTGACTTCGGGGTTGTAGATGGCGGCATACACGATAGGGTAGGCCAATGGCAGGGCAAAAAAGAACAGCATCACCCCGGCGTCCCTGAACACCATGCCGAATTCACGGCGGAATACCTTCGCCGTTTCCAAAAACCATTCCTTTATGTCGTTGAGGACACCCTTCATTGTTGCTTGTTTAATTTGTTTGGGATTGATTGTTCGATTGATGCCGACTGTGGCCTGTGGTCAAGGCACATAGACAGGTTTGCGGACAGCCCTGCGCAGTAACGGCGCCGCAAGTGCGGCCAGAATCGGGAACACGAGCAACGCCACATAATAGAGGCGTGAGAAGTAAAGCGGGATGCCGTTGAGAGCCTGGTCGATATAGATCAGGAAATACCAGCGTACCGGCAGTATGTAGGAGAATATGGCAATTCCTCCGTACATGGCCTGCTCGGGGAATGAAAATGCTGCGAGGGAGAAGGCCAGGATGCCGGTCAGCGAGCAGATGGAGAGAGCCAGGCGCAGGTTGGGCAGCACCGAGCATACGAACACCGCGAAGCTCTGACAGGCGATTACGAACAGGAACATCCCCAGCAGCAAGTCGGCCATGCTGCCGTTCATCGGGAAATGAAGCCATCCGAACATCAAGGCGTTCATGCCGAATCCTATTACGGTGAATATCAGTGTCTGCGGTGCGAGCTTTCCGATAATCGCAGTCCATATGTCGCCATTGGCTGTTCGGAGCCATTCCGCTGATTTGCCGGTTTTAAGCTCATGGGCAACGGCATAGACCGTCATAAGGAATATCATCAGTTCCAGCAGTCCGGGCAGGAACGAGGTCGACAGGTAGTAGGAATAATTGAGCCAGGGGTTGTTCAACGGGTGGTTCTGCACCGTCATCGGTTGCAGGATTGTTTCCGCTATCTGCGAAGGGGCGCCTTTTGCAACCAGGTCGGTCTGGACCAGGCGTCCGGATGTGGTAACCGCCATGGTTTTGAACCCCTTGAATACCAGCGTGCCGGGAACATAGAATGTCAGGTTGGAGTAGAACGTCAGCGTTGGGGCGCGTCCGGCCACGGCTTCGCGTTCGAAATCCTCTGGAATGACGAAGAACCCGAATACCTCCCCGCGTTGAACGGCTGCTATGGCCTCGTTATAGGAATTTTCACGTTGGGTGATATTTATAAGCTCCATTGCGTCGAGCGACCGTGTAAGCTGTCGCGACATTTGCGAATGGTCGAGGTCGACCACCGCCGCAGGCACTTTCTTGGGAAGCCCCTCGCCGAGTAGCGACACGAAGAAAACCGCCATGAGCAATGGCACGAGGGTCATCCCGACAAGGTATATCGGCCTGGAGGTGAGCAGTCGCACCTCGCGCTTGATAACGTTCCAAAGACCCTGGGAAATTCTCATTTAATTTATTCTGATGTTTAACGGTTGACGTTAAAGGTTTTACGGTTTGGGTTACAGGTGGGAGACAGAAACGTTGACCTGAAACGGCACGCGGGATTCTTTAGGCAGATGCCGCAGCATAGTTATTCCTTGTAGATAACCGTCATGCCGGGACGCAGGTCGGTAAGCTGTTCGGTAGGTCGGGCTTTTACCTCGAATGTTTTCGAATCCCAGTCGCCGGTGGTTTTGGTGGCGTGCCATGTAGCATAGCTGCCAAGGTCGCGCACGTAGTAGATTTTTGCTTTGATTTCCTTTTGTCCAAGGGCGGGAATCATGATTGTTATCTCCTTCCCGATGGTCATATCGGCCAGGAATTCTTCGCGCACATTGAATGTTACCCACTTGTCGTCGGTTTTGAGCACGTTCATAATCGGTGCGCCAAGGGCTACCAATTCCCCTTCGTTTGGGAAAATCACGTCTATCTGGCCATCGCATGGGGCTGTGAGGTATTGGTCTTCGAGGATTGCTTCCACCTCCGACACACCTGCCGTTGCTGCACCTACCATTGCCTGTGCGCTGGCCTTATCCTCTTTCTGTGCCCCCTGTTTTGCCATCTCATACTGGCTTTTCGCAGCCGAGGCTGCTGCAACGGCTGCATCATAGGCGGCTTTGGCCTCGTCGCGTTTCTGCTCTGACATCACTCCCTCTTTATAGAGGTTTTCGAGGCGCGTGTAGGTTTTGCCGGTGATTTCGACGGCTGCCTTGGCCTGTTGCCACATTTCGTAGGCGCTTTGTATAATCTGTGAGCGTGTGCCTGCATCGACCTTTTGGTTCATTGCCTGTGCTGCTTGCTGCATGCTGCGGGCTTGTTGCAGCTTTGCTTCCACAAGCGACGAGTGTATATGCACCAACGTGTCACCGGCTTTCACCATATCGCCTTCGTGGACATAGAATGTCATGATACGTCCCGGGAGCTTTCCTGACACCCTGACGGATGTCGCTTCGGCCTGCCCCTCGATGATTTCAGCCGGTTTGTTGATAAAAAGGAAGCCTATGATTGCCATAGCGGCTACGATTACCACTATGATGCCCAAGGCCGAGAGGAGTTTGCGGTTCTCCTTTTTCTCTTCGGTAGTGAGCGGTTCGAGATTTGCCATGATTATGCTGGTTTTTTAGTTTTGAGTAGGTTGTCTGTGTGGTTATCCGGGTCGGACTGGTGTGATTGTTCGGTTGTAAACTTATTGGTTGCCGAGCGTGCCGAGTACCTTTGCCAGGTAGACATCGCATAACTGCGCGTCGATTATGGCGTCGATATGTTCGGAGTGGGCTTTTAACCAAGCTGTCTGTGCCGCCATCACATCGTCGGGGGTGAGCACTCCTTCACGGAAGCCGAGGGTTGCCGTGCGAAGGTTTTCCTTGGCTTTGTCAAGGTTGGTTTCGGTCATCAGATATGTTTTTACGGCTTCCTGGGCTTTGAAAGCGGCCTGGCTTACCTGGAGGTCGATTTTTTCACGGGTGTCGGCCAGGCGCAGTTTCATGATGGTTTCGTTTGATGCCGCAGCCTTGTATTTGTTGTAATTGCCTCCCCAGTGCCACAGCGGTATTTTGACCATTACACCTACGGAGAAAGCCCCGTCGAATTGCTTTTTAAAGCCGTCGAACATGTTGGGGTTGCTGAATGAGTAGGCGCCTATCAAGGCAACATTGGGGAGCATTTCCGACATAGCCACACGTTTCTCCTGCCTGGCGGCCATTGCGGCCAGTTCCAGGGCACGGAAGTCGGGACGGTTTGCATATACCTGTTCCATATCATACCGGGTTGCTATTTCGGCGTGTGGATTGATTGTGCTGCATCCCTCGTCGGCAACGTTTATGGGCGTGTGCACCGGCAGCCCGCATATCTGGGCCAGGGCCATGCGGCTTAACGACAGCCCGTTTTCCACTTTGAGGAGGTCGATACTGGCTTCATTGAGTTTGACGTCGACACTCAGAAGGTCGCTCTGTGTGGCCACCCCTTGGTCGAGCATCAGTTTTACATTCCTGTCGAGCGTGTCGAGAAGGTTTACATAGCTTTTGGCAAGCTCGTGTTTGGCCTTTAGCGACACCACTGTCCAGTAGGCTGCATCAACGGCATAGATAACGTTCTGGGCCTCGTTGCGTTGCAGGGCTGACGAGGCTTCCCTGTTGATGTCGGCCAGTTTGTTGAGGGCTATTATCTTCCCGCCCATGAATATGGGCTGTGTGAGGGTGACGGCTCCGAAGAACACGTTATGGATGTCGTATTCCATCGCTTCTTTCGGAATCAATGCCACTTCCGACGGAATAGGCTGCCCGTTCGGGCCGGGCACTGGTTCGCCTGTCACCGGGTTTTTAACCACGTTGAATTCATAGCTCTTTGTGACCGGGTTGAAGCTTTTTGTGGGCAGGAGCTGGTCGCTGTCGAAAATCGAAAGCTCCTTTTGGTTATACGTGTAGCCTCCGGCGAAGTCAACCGCCGGGAGATAGGCTGCAAAAGCCTCTTTTTTCACATATTCGGCTTGACGCACTTTTTCGGCCTTGATCATCATTTCCTTATTGTTGTCAAGTGCCATGCGTCGGCATGAGTCGAGCGAATATACCTCGGCCTTCGCGTTGGAGCAGGCGAGGCAAGTTATGGCTACGATACCGGATATGACTGGTGCTGTTCTCATAAATAATGATTATAATGATTGCAAACGCGTGTTTTGGAAGAGGGTGTGAAGAGGAAGCCATGATGACTTCGATTGCTTACTTCCATAATATAACCGGGGAGTTATTAAAAAAGTTTTATTTTCTGCCGGTTATCAAACGCGATGCAAAATTAGTGAAAATGCGGCTTCAAAATACGTCGGATATTCCAATTGTTGGAGTATATTGGAATAAATGGCGTTTTGCATTATGTTGTTACGATGTCTCAAATCCCAAGTATATTCCTTATGACAGTCCAGCCTGCAATCACTGCGGCAACTGCAATGAGGGCTTTGGGGGAAGTGGCACGGGTGTAGACTGCCTGTATCCGTTTGTTGCCCGGCAGCATATAGCCTGCACCCAGCAGGCATAGGTATGCCAGGCCGACCGGTAGGAGCATGTTGACCTCGAAGGCATCACGCAGGTTGCCATGGATTACGGCATTAAAAGCCCGCTGGCTTCCGCATCCCGGACACGACCACCCTGTGGCAAGTTTGAAAAGGCATCGCGGCATTATTCCTGTAATCCTTACTGCTGCGAGATATAACATAATCAGAGCCGTTGCGGCAGATAATGCCGCAACGGCTCTGATTATACGTTGCCTTGAGGCGGGGTTCATTGCAACATTCCCATTATGGCAATCTGGAACGGCCAGCTTACCGCCCCGAGGACTATGGAGGCTATTGTGAACCATTGTGCCAGCTCGGAATAGCGTTTCGCTTTCACGATGTCGCCTTTATAGTAGGCGCTTTTGGTCATGGAGGCGAAGACGATGCCGGGTATGCCGACAATGGTGCAGCATAACAGCGTGGCGATAATCGACCATGCTATATATGCCGGAGGGCACGGTTCTGTTATTATCGGACGTGTTGCCGCAGGCTGCTGTAGGCAGGGCTGTTGCCATCCTGAGGGGTATGCCGCCCCGGAACCGGGTTGCGCCGGTTCTGTTTCAGCATCCAATCCTGGTTCCTGCGGCTGTTGCGCAGGGGAGAATGCCGATGCTGCCTCCTGTTGGGCTTGGCGCAGGCGTTCGGCTTCCATCCTGGCTTCCTCTTCGGCAGCCATCCTGCGTTGTTCGGCTTCGGCCAGGAGGCGTTCCCTGGCGTCTGCTTCAGCCATTGCGCGGCGTTGGAGTGCCTCTGCGAGTTCGGCCACGTTGGCTGCACGGGTCCAGTCGGGGATGCCCTCGAACCATACGAGGGTGTCGGCTGTCAGCCCGGTGTCAAGCAGCTGCTGGGCGCTGAAAGGGCCGGCATGCCGGTCGTCTATGATTATCCAGTATTTCATTGCTTCGCCTTGTGTGATTATGACGTGGCCTTTTCTGTGATGGGTTCCGGTGCTGTGACATGGCACCTCGGCCTGGTTGTTTAGAAGTATTGTGTCTCGGTCCCCCAGATTGCGGAGAGCAGGTTGTTGGCCAGCCCGCTTGCCCCGATGCGGAAATACTCGTTGGTGAGCCATTGCTCGCCGAGGATTTCTTTTACGATGCAGTAGTAACCTACGGCATCTTCAGGGGTGCGAACGCCTCCTGCGGGTTTGAACCCGACCATCCTTCCGGTCTTGTCGAAATAGTCCTTGATGCAGCGGCACATGGTGTAGGCTGCTTCAAGACCTGCTCCGGGATATTCCTTACCTGTGGAGGTTTTGATGAAGTCGGCGCCGCTGTACATTGCCAGCACCGAGGCTGCCTTGATGTTTTCAGCGGTTTTCAACGCGCCGGTTTCAAGGATTACTTTCAGGCGGGCTTCACGGCAGGAATGTTTCAGCTCGGAAATCTCATCGCACACTTCCTCGTAATCCCCGTCGAGGAAATTGCCGAGGTTCAGCACGATGTCGATTTCATCGGCACCACCTTCCACAGCCAAGGCTGTTTCCGCCACTTTGACTTCGATGAAGCTTTGCGACGAGGGGAAGCATCCGGCCACGCAGGCAATGTCGACCGAGCTTACCTCGAGCACGGAGCGTACCACTTGCGCGAAGTTGGGATAAACGCATATGGCGGCTACGTTGGGCATTTCAGGATGCTCGGCGTCGAACTGGTTGACGCGTTCGGTGAAATCGGCCACGCTGCGGGGTGAGTCGGTCGACCGCAGTGTGGTTAGGTCTATGCAGTTGAAGAGGAATTTATAAACCTCTTCGTTCATGTTTTCCTTCAGGTGGTCGGCAAGGATTTTGTCGACAGCGGCTTTTACCCCGGCATCGTCGGTGCTGACGCCGCATTCGGCAATTGCCTGCGTGTATTTATCCTGGGTCATGTTGTTTGTTTTTGACATTTGTGCCTGACAGGCTGTTGTTTTAAGCAATCCCTTAAAAGTCGGGATTTATAACTCTAGGTCGCCGTTCACGATTTCATGCCAGGGAAGACCCTGCACCATGAGTTGCTCCATGAACGGATCCGGGTCGAATTCTTCTACGTTGTGCACACCCGGTTTTTTCCATTTCCCGGTCAGGAACATCATCGCGCCGATCATGGCGGGCACACCTGTGGTGTAGCTTACGGCCTGCATGCCGGTTTCGCGGTAGGCTTCCTGGTGCGAGCAGTTGTTGTAGATGTAGTAGGTGAGGGGTTCCCCTTCTTTGGCTTTGCCTGAGATGCGGCAGCCGATCGAGGTTTCACCTGTGTAGTTCTCTCCAAGTTCCTGCGGGTCGGGAAGAACGGCTTTGAGGAATTGCAGGGGCACGATTTTCTGCCCGTTGTATTCCACTTCGTCGATGCGCGCCATGCCGATACCCTGGATTACGCGCAGGTGTGTAAGGTATTCCTGGCCGAAGGTCATCCAGAACCGGGCGCGTTTGATGGTGGGGAAATTCTGTACGAGCGATTCCAGCTCCTCGTGATAGAGCAGGTAGCTGTCGCGCGGGCCTATGTTGGGGTAGTTGAGTTCCTTGTGGAATTCAAGCGGTTTGGTGGTCACCCATTCGCCGTTAAGCCAGTAGCGGCCGTTCTGTGTGATTTCGCGGATGTTGATTTCGGGGTTGAAGTTGGTTGCGAAAGCCTTTCCGTGGTTCCCGGCATTGCAGTCCACAATGTCGAGTGTCTCCATTTCCGAGAAATAATGCTTGGCGGCATAGGCTGTGAACACGCCTGATACCCCGGGGTCGAAGCCGCATCCGAGGATTGCCGTCAGGCCGGCCTTCTCGAAGCGTTCGCGGTAGGCCCATTGCCAGGAATACTCGAAATGGGCCACGTCGCGCGGCTCGTAGTTGGCCGTGTCGAGATAGTTGACCCCGCATTCCAGGCAGGCATCCATTATGGTGAGATCCTGGTAGGGGAGTGCCACGTTGATTACCATTTCGGGCTTGTGGCGGCGGAAGAGTTCGCAGAGCTGTTCCACGCTGTCGGCATCCACACTGTCGGTGGAGATTACAGGCAGGTTGGCCTGCCCGCGTTTTGCGGCGGCTTCTGCTATGGCCTGTGCCAAGGCGTCGCATTTGGCCTGACGGCGCGATGCGATTACGATTTCGGTGAACACTTCGGGGTTCTGGGCGCATTTGTGGGCTACCACGCTGCCCACGCCTCCGGCGCCGATAATGATAACTTTTGCCATTCTTTTAATTTGTTCTTCAATTCTCCGGCACGCAGTTGGCGGTGCCGGCAGCAATGTTAAAACGGAATCGGGATAACCTATGTTTTATCCTAACATGCAAATTTAATAAAAATGTCGGGATAACACCCCCCTGTGGGGATTTTTTCTTAATTTTGATATTGATTATGGGTAAGCATTCAAAGAATAAGTCGCCTGAGTTGCAGCAGAAGATTGCCATATTGCCGGAAACACCGGGTGTCTATATGTATTATGACGCAGAGGGGACGGTGATTTATGTCGGCAAGGCCAAAAACCTCAAAAGGCGTGTGTCGTCATATTTCAACCGCACACACGATGTGTTGCGCACTAACCTGCTTGTCAGGGCTATTGCCGACATGAGCTATATCGTGGTCCCTACCGAGCAGGATGCGCTCAACCTTGAGAACTCCATGATTAAGGAGTACAAGCCGCGCTATAACGTGTTGCTCAAGGATGACAAGTCATACCCGTGGATATGCATAACCAAGGAGTTGTTCCCCAGGGTGTTCATGACGCGGCAGAGGCTTAAGGACGGGTCGAAGTATTTCGGGCCTTACACCGAGGCCGGTGCTGCGCGTGCCGTGTTGGAGCTGGCCAGGGAGCTTTACCCTATCCGTGCATGCCGCATCCCAATCACCCCCGACACCCTGGCACGCGGCAAAGGGCGGCTCTGCCTCGAATATCATCTAAAGCGTTGCAAGGGTTGCTGTGTCGGGAAGATTTCACATGAGGATTATGCACGTTACATCGAGAATATACGCCTTATTCTGCGTGGCGACACCGGCGAACTGATGGATTATCTGCGCGGCGAGATGGAGCGGCTCTCGTCGGAGCTCCGTTTCGAGGAGGCGCAGGATTTGAAAGTGAAATACCAGCTTGTGGAGCGTTATCGTGCCAAAAGCGTTATAGTAAGCCAGACGCTCGACAGCGTGGATGTGTTCGGTCTGGACGATGACGATTCCGATGTGTATATCAACTACATGCACGTGCGCCGTGGCGCCGTGGTGCGCAGCGTGACGTTGCAATACAAGCGGCGCATGGAGGAAACCCAGGCCCAGCTTCTCAGCTATGCCATGGACGAGGTGCGCAGCCGTTTCGGCCTGGCTTATGACGAGGTTATAGTGCCGTTGGAGCCTGATGCGGAATTTCCTGGCGCTACATTCACTGTGCCGCAACGTGGCGACAAGGCAAAGCTTCTCGACGTGTCGACACGCAATGCCCGCCAAAGCAAGCTCGATGTGTTAAAGCAGATGGAGCGGCTCGACCCGGAGAAACGCACGGGACGCACCTTGGAGCGGATGAAGGCGGATTTCAGGTTGAATGTGCTGCCACGCCACATCGAGTGTTTCGACAATTCAAACATACAGGGTACCAACCCGGTGGCGAGCTGCGTGGTGTTTCGTGACGCCAAGCCCTCGAAAAAGGATTATCGCCATTTCAACATCAAGACCGTGGAGGGCCCCGACGATTTCGCCTCGATGAAAGAGGTGCTCACACGCCGCTATACGAGGCTGATGGAGGAGGCGCCCGACGACTTGCCGCAACTCATCGTGGTCGACGGTGGCAAAGGGCAGCTCAGTGCCGCCGTAGAGGCGCTTGATGAAATCGGACTGCGTGGCACCATCGCCGTGGTCGGGATTGCAAAACGGCTTGAAGAGATTTTTTTCCCGGGCCACAGCGTGCCTCTCTATATCGATAAGAATTCAGAGTCGCTGAGGGTGGTGCAGCAGCTGCGCGACGAGGCTCACCGTTTTGGCATAACCCATCACCGTAACCGGCGCTCGAAATCGGCAATCGTGAGTGAATTGTCGCAGATAAAGGGTGTGGGGCCTGGCACCGAGCAGGCGTTGTTGTCGCATTTTAAAAGTGTTAAGCGCATCCGTGAGGCTTCGCTCGACGCTTTGGCCGATGTTGTCGGGCCTGCTAAGGCCCGTGTTATCCGCGACCATTTCGCGGGTCGGGAGGGTTGACCGCATCGGGCTGGAGGATTGCTGCCGCGTTGCGTTGAAGCCCGGTGAGCTTTGCGCGTTTAACCGCGCTGTGGCGGAATGTTTCGGCAAATTGCCGGGGTGTCATGGCAAGGATGTCGGCACATGTGATGCCGCGTAATTCCGGGCGTAACCCGAATTCCCTTATCCCGGTTTCCGGCGGGTGGGCATTGTGCGGGCACACACGCTGGCATTCGTCACATCCGTAAACCCTGTTGCCCAGCACTTCGGCTGTGGGGCGTAAGCCTCGGAGGGCGGTGTCGGTATGGGTCGGGAGCGCCCCGCGGTATTCGATTGTAAGGTAGGAGAGGCAGCGGCGGGCGTCGAAACCGCCGTCGGCGCGTAATGCCCCGGCGGGGCATGCCTTGACGCATTTCCCGCAATTCCCGCAACTCATCAGGCATGGTGCGTCAGGGGCTATCTCTGCCGATGTGATGATTTCAGCAAGAAAAAAATAGGAACCCATCCCCGGCACTATGAGCTGGCTGTTGCGCCCGATAAACCCTATGCCGCTTTTTGCGGCCCAATAGCGTTCGTGAACCGGGGCGGAATCTATGCAGATGCGGCATGTAAATCCTTCCTGGTGCAACAGTTCGGCAACAGGGGTGAGCCTTTTGCGCAACACCTCATGGTAATCGTCGCCATGTGCATACATGGCGAACCTTGCGGCTCCGGGAGCCTGTGTTTCATGATGGAAGTAGGAAAACGCACACACCATCACCGTGTTGGCCCCGGCAGTGTTTTCCGAGAGCAGGCGTGGGTCGCGGCGCAGGTCGGCATGATTGGCCATGTAGTGCATCTCGCCGTGGTTGCCGGCTTCCAGCCATTGACCGAACCGTTCGGTCATATCGTCATCGACCGGCCCGGCTTTCGCAAACCCGGTTTTTTGCGCACCGGCACGTGTTGCCGCTTCAATCAGGCGGTTTTTAAGGTCGGTGGCAGGCATGGGCTTACATAGGCAGTTGTTCAAAGCGGTAGCCCCGTGCCATAAGCCACTCGATGGCCTGTGGAAGGGCGGCTTTCATGTTCTTTTCGGCTTTCAGGGAGTCGTGGAACACGATTATGGAGCCGTTGCGGGCATAGCGCCGCACATTGGCCAGCACCTGTTCGGGTTTCAGCTTCTTGCTGTAGTCGCGTGTCACAAGGTCATACATTACTATGTTGTAGTGATCTTTGATGGCACGTGCCTGTTTCCACCGCAACAGCCCGTGAGGGGGGCGGAAAAGAGCGCTCCCTATGAGGTCGTTGGCCTCGGTTATGTCGTGCATGTAGCGGTAGGTTGTCACCTTCATCCCCTGCAGGTGGTGCATTGTGTGGTTGCCGTAGCTGTGTCCGCGGCGGCGCACCTCTTCGAACAGTTCCGGGTTGCGTGCCACATTGTCGCCGACCATGAAGAATGTGGCTTTGATGCCGTAGCTGTCGAGAAGGTCGAGCACCCAAGGGGTTACCTCGGGTACAGGCCCGTCGTCGAAAGTAAGGAACACCACCTTTTCCTTATGCTTCTTTATCCGCCATATGGCCTCTGGAAAAAGGAGGCGGTAGAAGAGAGGGGGCTGTTCTATCCACATGCTGTGCCGGTTCTATTTGTTGGCGATGAAATATTCCAGGTCGGCGATATTGATGTTGCGTTCATGCATTTTTTTCGAGAGCGCATCGGTGTCGCCACCTTCGTCGGCAAATGTCTGCAACATGATGTAGACATAGGTCGGCACATATCGGTCGGCCGGGGAGAGCGCCTGGAAACCGCTTGCGGGGAGCGAACGGCGCAGCTCCATGAAATAGGGTATGTAGGCCCCGTAGCGTAGCAGTTCATCCTCAAGGATTTTCATCCCTTTTTCATGCAGCTTTTTATCACCTGTCTCAGCGGCAAGGCGCAGGTAGACGTCGGCAATCTGATAGCCTATCTGTATGCTGTAGGGTGAGTGCTTTGCCGGGAGCTTTTCTTCGATAAGGTCGAGCACACGGGCGGCTTTGCCGTAGCGGTCGGCGGCATAAACCGTATCGGCTTCGTGGGTCACGCCGGTTATGCTGTCGGTAACAGGGTGCGCGGCATTATATCCTTCTACCAAAAGGGCGTAGGCCAGGTCGACCATGGCGCTGCGGTGGGTGGTAACCATGCGGCGCACGGTTTCGTCAAGATATATATTGCCGTTTTCTCCCAGCTGGTCGAGACCGCCCCAGCGGAATTTCTCCGTCACGTTGCGATACATCTTGTCGGTATCGGTCCAGGTGGCGTTTTCCCCGTCGGGGTTGCGCAACGGGGTTACCTGGTAGGCCAGGCCGGTGTTGCGCATATAGGGTGAAAGCGACAGGTAATATTCGTCGGGCACGGTCATTGCGAAGTAGGCCGGGCGGTTCCATCCGTTTTTGGCGCTTGTGGCAATCATGTCAAGGCTCAGTGCCTGGCTTAGGGTGGCGCCGCTTGCCGGATTCTTGGGGTCTTTATACAGGCTTACTTCGATTGCTTCCTCGGCTGCAGGGGCTTCGGATTGCGCTATTACCCCGGCCTTGGCTGCCGCGTCGGGATTGGCAGGGATGAACATGTAGGGGTAGCGCCATATGCGTGCCCCCTTCCATGTGGCTTCCGGGTTATGATAGAGGTCTTCGAGGGCGGTCAGGGCGTTGACGCGCTCGGTTTTCATGTTCTCCGGGTCGAAGTAGTTATATTGCATGCGGTCGAATGCATAGTCGGCCGGGCGTGCGCTCACATCGATGGCGGCGCCCCCGTCGGTTGCCACACGCATCTGGTTGGCATACCAGTCGGTGGTAAGATAGGAGAGGTTGACAACGCGCACGTCGGTGCGGAAGCCTTCCACCTCCTGGGCGTACCACAGGGGGAATGTGTCATTGTCGCCATTTGTGAAAATTATGGCGTTGTCATCGAGGCTCGCGAGGTAATTCATG
>OFGK01001365.1_pt1 | contig 13446 bp, 12 predicted proteins | sample 1521771 | NCBI WGS metagenome assembly OFGK01 (sample SAMEA3504088, study PRJEB24116) | mouse gut metagenome | biome: mouse gut; feature: mouse-associated habitat; material: faeces | place: Denmark | collected 2011 | reverse complement strand
CCGCAGCGTCCCCTTTTTCACTTTCAAGTAAATAAAACAATAACTCTATTATTCATTTTTGACTTTCACAATCACCTACTATCTACTCATGATAGTGAAAAATCAGAACCTTTTTACTCACTTTTGCTAAATTCAATCACTGCGAATGTCTTTTCCTCTGTTTCATTCAGACATACAATATATTTATCTGATTGTGTTATGACATATGGGTGTATCCAATCTCCATATACCGCGGATTTTCGATATTCTGCGCGCACTTGTCCCACTTTAAAATCCTCTGGAAGAAACTCTTGTGCCATCTGAATATATTGTCCATTATTAACATGTTGATTTGTATCAATATGATAATATCTCACAGGAAAAGCCTCTCGTTTTTCGCCCTGTTCTGGAATTTGGATTTTGCGGGGCATAGATTCCATCTCTAATTTTGGTTCTATGGGATATCCTTCTACATGCTCTGTGGAAACTTTTTTGGGCATATTCTTTTCAGTATCATATAATACCCAAATGGAGTTTGCTAGAGCGAGTTCTTTTTCCTCTTCATCTTTTATCAAAAAATTTCGATATCCATATATGCCCTTAAAACCATATGCAAATGTTCCAACTGTAATTTTCTCTCCTAATCTTGGGAGATTTTTTAGAACTATCTGCCACGAATTCATCAGCCATATATAATGATGTTCCTTTAAATAATCGATCCCTATCCCTAAATCTTCTGATTGAAAAGTGCTGCAGTCCTGCATATAATTTACTACAGCGTTTAAAGATAAAAATCCGCTCTTATCTGTTTCACTATAGCGTACACGGCTTTGAAATGTATACATTTTTATGATTCCTCAATTTCTTCTAAAACTTTTTGTAATTCTCTAAATTTCTGGTCATAAATACATTGTAATAACTTATTTAACTGTATTAAAGATAATTGTAATTCTTCTGAAGAGAGAAGCCCCTGTTTTGTCGCTTCGGCTAATTCGTCTAAATCAAGTACTTTTACAAATCCATCTGGCATAATTACTACATCAGCTAATAAATCTGTAAATATATATTTTTGTTCTTGTTCTATATAATCTGTTTTTATGATATCACAATACCAATAATAAAGGCTTTCATCTGCCTTTATAAATTTGCTCACTTTAATCCCTTTGTCTAAGAAATAACATGAGATTCCATGAGAAAAATCTGTTCTGGGCTTTAATGTTTTCCATTTTGTAATAATGATATTCTGATTCCTTTTTATAATTTTGTCGTCTTTTAATTCCACTATTTCTTCTGGTATTAATCGCTTTCTAAATAATTGTATTTGCTTAGACATTTAACTTAATCTCCCGCCCTGTTCTCTTATATTGATAATATTGAACTCCTGCTGCATCTAACATTCTGCGTGAGGCGATGACAGCTGGTGTATTTGCATATTTATTAGAATCATAGACAATCGTTTTAATACCAGCCTGAATAATGGCCTTGGCACATTCATTGCAGGGGAACAAGGAAACATATATTTTAGCTCCTTCTAAACTTCCTCCCCGATAATTTAAAATAGCATTCAGCTCACTATGTGCTGCAAAATAATATTTACTCTCTAATGGTTCTCCTTCTCTTTCCCAAGGGAACTCATCATCTGAGCATCCTGTGGGAAATCCATTATATCCCATCGACAAAATCTTATTATCACTGCTCACAATACATGCTCCCACTTGTGTTCCCGGGTCTTTAGAACGCATTCCAGAGAGTATGGCAACTCCCATAAAATATTCATCCCATGAAATATAATCTAACCTCTTACCACTCATATGTCACCTCATCTCTGCGCGGCTTTGATGCTGCGCTTTAGGCTATATCCTCAGTAAAATTTAAGGATTTTATATAAATACAGATTCTTATAGTATAAATAACTTTATTATTTTATTACTTTGTTCCAAAAATTCTATCTCCTGCATCTCCGAGTCCGGGAACAATATATCCATGTTCATTTAAATGGCTGTCTAAAGCTCCAATATAGATATCCACATCTGGGTGTGTTTCTTGCATCTTTTTTACTCCTTCTGGTGCAGCGATAATACACATAAAATGAATATTTTTCACTCCTCTTTCTTTTAACATGGTAATCGCGGCAGCAGAAGAACCACCTGTTGCTAACATGGGATCTACTACAAATATTTCTCTTTCTGCACTGTCTTCTGGAAGTTTGCAATAATATTCTACTGGCTGTAATGTTTCTGGATCGCGGTACAAACCAATATGTCCAACCTTGGCTGCTGGTATAAGAGCCAACATTCCTTCTACCATACCGAGTCCTGCCCGCAAAATAGGAACAATAGCGAGTTTTTTTCCTTTTAATTCTTTTACTATGGCATTACAGATAGGAGTCTTTATCTCTACTTCCGTCAATTTCAAATCTCTTGTGGCTTCATAACACATCAACATTGCAATCTCATTGATCAATGCCCGAAAATCTTTAGAACCTGTTTCTTCTCTGCGAATTAATCCAATTTTATGTTGAATCAAAGGGTGATCCATCACTATCACTTTGCTCATTTTTTCCTCCATTCCAAGTTTCTTATTTTTCTATCATTTCTATTCTTCTTTTATGCCTTTCCTCTTTTGAAAACTCTGTTTCAAAGAATATATCCACAATCTTCAATGCTAATCCTGTCCCTATCACTCTGCCGCCTAAACACAAAATATTGGCATCATTATGTTCTCTGGTAGCTTCTGCACTAAAACAGTCATTGCATAGAGCTGCTCGTATTCCTTTTATTTTATTTGCACTGATAGAAATTCCGATTCCTGTACCGCAAATTAAAATTCCTTTTTCATAAGTTCCTTTTGCTACTGCCTCCGCTACTGCTTTTCCGTAAACAGGATAGTCGCAAGCTTCTTCCGAATCACATCCAAAATCTTTAAAGGTAATTTCTTTCTCTTTTAAATGTTTTTTGATCTCTTCTTTTAATAGATAACCACCATGATCACTTCCTATTGCAATCATTTTCTTTCACCATTTCTTCCTTTCTGTTCTCTTTCTTTTGCTGTTTCCTCTGTAAACAGCTTTGCCGTTATTAAATTTACTAACGTAGAGATTTTTTCAAAGCACTCAATATAAGCAGAAAGTTCTTTTCCATATAAACCTTCCATATCACCATCTCCGCCGATAAATTCATTTATGGTATAAACATTAATCGCATCTTCATACTCTTCATAAATACTCTTCTTTTGTTGTTTTGTCATTGTTAAAACTAAATTTTTTTCTCCTAAGTCTTTTTCTGAAAATGATATTGACATAGGATGATGTAATGATATTCCATATTGTTTTGCTGTTTCTACTGTTTTAGGATTAATTGGTTCTGGAAATAAAACAATCAACCCTCTTGATAGTATCTCTATTTCCTTATCCTTTGTTAATTCTTTCATAACACCTTCAGCTAAAGGACTCCGACAAGTATTGTCTGTAGAAACAAATATCACTTTATCATATTTTTTCATAATAAATCAGTAAGAAAACCACGTACTTTTGGGTGCGTAGAGGAAATTATATTCCCTTTTTCCTGTATACTCCTTTTTAAATTGTGCCTACATATTTCTTTGAAATCCCCCTGTAGACTGGGCTATAAACTACTTATAAAGATAACACCTTGAAACTTCCCGTTTAAAAGGCTGCGACGCATTATCTAATTTCTAAAATTTGCCCTTTTCTCTTAGTTTCTGTCCTATCTTCTATACAGTTATTCTATGATGACCTGCTGCCTTTATTAATCGATTCATAATTGCTTGTCCAAAAGCCTTTTCTGAAAAAGCTTCTGAAAATATCACATCTATCTTGTCTTCATCAAATTCCCTTAATATGCTGTAAAGATGTTTTGCAATCGTTTCTTCTTTTTTTCTAGTTCCGATCACTTTTATTATGCCATGTTTATAAAATTTTTTTGTTTCCTCTGTTGCAATAATGCCCACTTTCTTCCCTTCTGATACTTTTTGAGCAGTCAATCTATTAATTTGATCTATCACCCTTGAAAGTTCTCCTTCTACAATAGTTAAATCCGCTTTTGGTGCATAATGCCGATATTTCATGCCGGGAGCTTTGGGTCTTTCTTTTTCTTGTAATCCATTTTGAAGAGCTGGATCTAGAAACACATCTCCTATTTTTTCTTCTAACATCTCCTGTGTGATGAAACCAGGACGTAATATCATAGGAACAGATGTCATATCTATAATCGTGGATTCAATTCCTATTCCCACCTCTCCTCCATCTAATATCATATCGATCTTTCCCTTCATGTCTTCTAATACATGCTCCGCCTTAGTAGGACTGGGGCGACCTGAAGTATTGGCACTCGGAGCAGCGATAGGAGTCTGTACGGCTTTCAAAAAGGAAAGCGCCCCCAAATGGTTCGGCATACGAATTGCAACTGTATCTAAACCACCTGTTGTCGTATATGGAACATTTTCTTTCTTTTCTAAAATAATTGTGAGCGGACCGGGCCAAAATGATTCCATCAGCTTTTTCGCCTTTTCTGGTATCTTTTTTACAATCTGTTTTAATTGGTTTTCTTCAGCGATATGAAGAATCAATGGATTGTCTGATGGTCTGCCCTTTGCAGCATAAATCTTCTTAGCAGCTTCTTCATTGAAACCATCTGCACCTAATCCATAGACCGTTTCCGTGGGAAATGCTACTAAACCGCCTCTTTTTATAATCTGAGCCGCCTGCTGCAATAATTCCCTATCCGCTTCTATTCCATTTAATTTTCCTAGTATTGTTTTCATGTTTCATTAGCTGCTACTCAAAATATGAACAAAAATACTCATATTGAGAAAATTCCTGTTTCTTCCTGTATGCTTTTGACTATGACAAGTCACAGTCTACTCACAAGTTCACGTACAGTCCACAGGCGTAAATTCCCGCATAGCCTACGGTACATACTTATCCTTGCTTTTTCATTCAATCTGATAAGTCCGACAATCTCTCAAGTTCAGGCTTGCATTGAAATCCCTGTCTGCTGTATATCCACATTCCGAACATACATATACTCTATCGGATAACTTCAAATCCGACTTGATACATCCACAACGATGACATATTTTACTTGACGGATAAAACCTGTCAGCTATTCGTAGTTCCATGCCATATTCTTTACATTTTGCAGTTATTTTTGTTCTGAACTCAAAAAATTTCTGCTGTGCAATCGCCTTGGAAAGATGTCTGTTTTTCATCATTCCTCTGATATTCAGGTTTTCCAGTGTTATCCAATCTGGCTTGGTTTTCACCAGTTCAGAAATCACTTTATTGATATAATCCGTCCTGATACAGTCAAGCTTGTGATGAAGTTTTTGTACTTTCAGTTTTTGTTTCTGGATATTCCGTCGGGTAGCTTCTCCTTTCCGATTATTTGGTAATTTTTTCTGACTTTCGTATTTCCTCGAAAGTGTTCTCTGCTGGCGTTTCAAACTTTTTTCCAGTTTTCTGATACGAGCAGTCTTATTGATGTTTTTATAGCTCTTTTCATGGGAACATATCGCAAAATCTTTTATGCCTAAGTCGATGCCTATTCCGAAATCATTCAGAATGGGCTTTTCTGTTTTAGGCTCTTCCACCAGAACAGAAATATAGTATCTTCCTGCTTTCATGGAAACTGTACCGCTTTTAATAATATGCGTTTCCGGATTGGTACGGATATAGCCTTTTTCTTTCAGTTTTACCCAATCCAGTGTGGGAATTTTGATTCTGTGTCGCTCGCATGAAATAATTTGTTTTGTTCCATTTTTCACAAAGTACATTTTCACATCAGAATTTGATTTTTTCTTCCAGTTTGGAAAACCTGTTTTGTGTTGAAAAAAGTTTTTAAAAGCCTTGTCCGCGTTCATAATGCTCTGCTTCACTGATTTACTGCTGACTTCCTTCATCCATGAAAATTCAGGATTTTGCGGAAGATACTCCTGGTTGAGCCATTTTGAAAAGTCATATCCGGAAACAAATCTTTCTTCTTTTTCATAGCGTTCTTTATTATATGCCAGATAAAAATTATAGATAAATCTGCATACACCAATTGTTCTGTGAATGATTTGTTTTTGTTCTGGTGTAGGAAAAATTTCCGTTTTATAACTTTTTCGCAATTTCTTCCTCTCCCTTCCTTTTATTTTTATATTTTCTCTGCCCCACCTTTGTAATATTTTGACGGAAGCGCCTATCATTTCAGCAAATTCTTTCGGTTTGTAATTACTCATAAGTTCACTTCCTTATGAATATCTTATACCATGTTTCGTCACATTTGATAATATTTTTATTACTTATTTTGTAACTCCTTCCTTTCGGAGAATTTTTCTTCTTGGCAATGTCATACAAAGGACATGTCCATGCAGGACGCAGGACATTTGCATGGTTTCTTGGTCGGCACTCACAGAGCTTCCAACTGAAAATTACATTGGAAGGTGTATCTTTACCTTATGGTACAACGTAGTTCCTATCTGCAACCTACTTTTCAGCAGTAACAGTCACTAAGCCTTGCAACCTACTGTTAAGCCATAGACAAAAGACTATCGTATCCACTTTTGTCTATGTTTATATCTATATTTATCTATTTTTTATTACTTAACAATTAGTCCTATTCTACGCCAAACTTTAGAATATTTCACCATATTTTGAACATTATAGCACAACTTTTTCCATTTATAAAGAGTCAAATCTATTTTAATGGAATAAACTTGTAAAATTACAGAAGTATTTTTTTGAGGGGTGGCAAAAGGGGGACGCTACGGAAAGCCCCTCTTCAAACGAAGCCGCGCTTTCGCTAGTTTATAGAAGCGGCAAGGTTATAAAGCAATATTCTGTTATCACAATAAATAATAGTAGTTATTTAATTTAGTACTTTACAAAAATTAGATTTCTTGATTAATAATTATAGAAAGTATAAAATTTGAATGGGATAAAAATAAAATTAACCAAGAGAAATATAAAATATCATTTGAAGAGGCAGGTATTCCATATCAAACACTGATTAATTTATATCTTTCGGACTGTGCAAAGCAAAAGAAGAAATTGCAAATGTCTTGGAAATAATAGATTGTGTATAAATTTTAATGAAATAGACGGTTACAAAATGAATGTTAGATTATTAGATATTATAGAGATAATTCATATATAGTATAAAACTTTTATTTTGTGACCGCTTTTTTGTCTAGTATGGAAGAAATTTTTAAAAAGATTTTCTAATGTTTGTTTTTGATAATATAAGTACATAGTGCAGGCAAAATACCAATGTCATTTAGTTAAGGCATTGGCGAGGTCGCTCCTCTTTAGGCAGAGATATCGGAGTTCCTATCTCTGCCTACTTTTTTACTTTTGAAGATTGTATAACGACTTTTATGTAACACAAAAAGACAGATTGCCATCTGCCTGAAAAAGCGATATACTTTTTTTGTGGTTAAGCTACCCGGTACAGAAAACTCACCACTGACTTGGGTCTGACTTTGCGAGGGTCTGACCGCCCAGGTCTGACGGGTAAAAGGTTTTTCTGTATCAGCTTCTCAACATCAGGTGGAGAAATATCATTCCGCAGGAAATACCTGCATATGTGAATGGCTATTGTGTAATTTATCTGATATACGTGCTTTGTATCTTTTTGCTGGATCACCACATTCCTTGTAATGATCTCACAATAATTATAGAGAATCAGGCGCGCATAGATTTCCTGCATGATATACTCCACCTTTTTTGAATGGAAGCAGGTTAATCCAATGGCGTATTTTAATTCCCTGAAAGATGTTTCTATGCCCCACCTCATTGCATAAAGTTTTTTGATTTCCTCCATCGGAAACTCTCCTTGTGGTAAATTTGTAATAATACACTCATAAGAACTCTCTGTAATGGCAAATCGTACAACCCGGAAATTTATAGGATAAAAAGGTTTTTCATGTAAATCTACGTAATCAAAAGGACTCTTCTTATCAAGTATCTTATAAAGTTCTGGATGCGCCTTTACTTCGTTTGTCTGTTTTCTGGTTAACAGCAGATGCATGTCGTGATCAAACGCTTCTTTTTTGGGGAGACGGAAACTTCCTGTCATGCTGCCACCGCCTCCGTCTTTTACCCGGATCATATAATACATTCCTTTTTCTTGTACATGTGCAAAAATGTTATATGTTTCATATCCCCTATCAGCAATGAAAATCGTTTTCTTATCACCCCTATACCGGTCAACCATCTGTGTCATAGCCGAAGATTCATTTTCCTTACGTGACGGTTGAATGACAGCATCCACATATCTTTTACTGCACAAGTCAAAAAGAGCGTTCAGGTGAAGTTGGTTATATCCCCTATCTGTTGGACTCGACTGAAAATAGGTATCTTTGTCTTCTGGATTGCGGGCGATGTTTAAATCCGAGCCATCACAGGCTAATAATTGATAGCCATTGTATTTTTTCTCAAGAGAAAAACCAGCATTGAATTCATGGAATAGAAATTCCCAGGTTTCCAAAAGAAGTTTGCTTCTTTGCTGAGCAAAAGCAGAAGCTGTGGGAGTGTCCGAAGAAAACTTGAAGAAATCCAATAACTCCTTCTTAATAGAAGCACTTTCCATAGACAGAATCATTTGAATTGTAGATGCAAAATCAAGTTTTCTGGTACGTGAAAAATCCGTTGAAGGATTTTTGGAAAACAGCCATGGAACGGCAGCCATTTCTCCAATCAAAGACAATAATTGATTTTTCACCTGTTCTGCAAATATCATAGACGTCACCTCCAAAATATATTACATTCAAGGGGCTTCGTCGCAAATTTTCAGATATTTGTCAAGTGTTTTTTGAAAAAAGTTACAAAAAAAGAGCAGGGTACATATTTCTATATACCTTGCTCTGAAAGGAGCGACCTCGCCAATGCCTTAACTAAATGACATTGCATTCTGTACTGCTTCCCGTATGTATATGACGTACAACAGAAGAAGGACAAAACATAATCTTTTTTCCAAGTTTTCTGATACGATAAGATAAATCTGTATCTTCATAGTACATAAAAAATCTCTCATCATATCCGCCGCAGTTATCAAAGTCTTCTCTGCTCATCATAATAGAAGCACCACATCCATTGTTAATTTCATATGGTTTTTGATACATTTCTCCATCTAATTCACAAAATCCGATATCAAATCCATCATAATTTTCTGTCACACCTGAACCAGCATTTTGAATTAAAGTATATTGATATCTTTTTATCTGATCAGATGTTAAATTTAATATTATATTAGAATTTTTAATAGGATAAGTTTTATCTGCAATCATAATAAAATCCGTTTTTTCATTGAATTGTTTTATATCAATCTTTATTTCTCTTGTATTCGTTCCAAATAATAATGGAACAGAAATTTCTGTATGTCCAAAACAGGTGATATCCTCTTTGTTATATAAAAGATTTTTGCAGAATTTATTATCTAATTGATAGCTTGTCCCATTTATTTCTATCTGTTTTTTATGAAAAATCTTATCTTGTGTTTGAAATTTCAACTTTATAAAATCATAGAAAAACACTAATTTCGAGTTTACCATTCCATACTCTGGATTCTGTAAAATCATATGATATAACTCCTGAAGCCATAGAATATCCACCGCTGTGTCATTATTCAGACAGACCACATATCTCCCCTTACTATTCTCGATTCCAAAATTATTTCCACCAGCAAATCCTCTATTGACATCACTTCTCACCACATTTAAATTCAAATCCTTGTCATAGCCTTTTTCATATAAAAATGCGACAGAATCATCAGTAGAAGCATTATCTTCAAAAACTACCTCAAATGTGAAATCATCATGTCGCAACCTTTTTAAAGATTCAAACAAAGCCTCTAAATATTTTTTTCCATTATAATTCACTAAAATTATAGATACATCATATACATAACTCATGAAACACCTGCCTATTTCTTTCATAAAACGCTTCCACAGAATATTTTTTCGCCCTCTCCACCGATACACCTGCCATTTTTCTTCTCAATGTATCATCTTGTATCAAACGAGAAGTCTTTTCAATACATTCCTCTTCTGTATCCCATCGAAAACCATTTACTCCCTCTTCCACTGTTTCCTTTTGTCCGCCTTTATTGATGACAACAGAAACAGCCCCAAAACTCATTGCCTCTACAGTTGTAATTCCAAAGTGCTCCATTTTTTCTGGTTCTACATTTTCATTCACTCCATATCCTGTCCCATGCCAAAATATTTTTGCCTGTTTATATAACTCTATTAATTCGAGATAAGGACAATTTTCATGTATAAAAACATTATTCACAGTAGAAGCTATTTTTTTAATCTCATCTAAATAGGCGATATCTTCAGGATAGCTAGAAATCGCTCCTACTAAATGATATTCATAAGTTTGAAATACTTCATAATGATTCACAAAAAATTTCACCATATCTAATTGTTTCTTACTGTGAGATGCCACAAAAAATCTACCTACACTAATAATAATATTCTTTTTCTTCTCTTCTTTATAGCGCCCTACTAACTCACTGTCCTCAAATACAGGAGGATAAATCACATAATTTTTATTTTTTATCTTCCAAAAGGTACTGAACCAATGATTGGTATATTCAGAATTGCTGATAAAACAATGATAAGAATGAGAAAAAATAAAATCTGCTTTCTTTGCATATAAATAATTGAGAAATCCTTTTTGCCGCTGCATCATATAAGTTTTAGGAGGAAACATACATTGATAAATATTCACTTTTGCTTTCCCTACATGCCTGCTGAAAATCATAAAATTAATAAAAACATCATATTCTTTGGTTATCTGACTGATATACTCGTCCATCTTCATCTCAGGAGGCATACCATTAAAATTTTCTTTTCTGATATAGGTTTTTTTTAACTCCAATCCAAACTGCTGATTTATTTTCTCGATGGTCACATAATCCTCAGAATAAATATTTTCTTCATTATAATTGTGTACAAGAATATCTAATTGAAGGTCATAATGATAATATTGTTCTATAAACTGACATAGATATCCCATGTGTTTTTCTCCTCCTCCCAGTGTGGGAATATAGGGATTTAAAACAAGTATTTTCTTCATCTTTTCTTGTGTATTTGTATACACGCTCTCCTCTCTCCATTATTTTAAATAGATACTGTTTACACGCCATGATAAATTTCTATTATCATTTGCAATACCTTGTTCAAATTGATTCACATAAGAAGTGGCCTGAAACTCTATCGTAATATACTCTTCTTCTTTATCACTTAATAACTCCTGCTTTTCCAACAAAATAATAACCTCACAGTCTTTTTCATACGAAAAAGACTGTACTTCCTTTCCATCTACAAGCACTTTAAGTTCTACCATATTTATTCCTGCTTTTTGATGAATATCTAAGGGCATAAAGCCCTTAATCTCTATTTGAGTAGTATCTGGAATATTTTTTAATTCTATAGAAGAATTTGCCTCTACCCAAGCGAATTTACTTCCATCTGATAAGGTTTCTATATCATAAGAGCCTTTTAACACCTCTGTACTATTCATACCTATTTCTGCCCAATCACTCATAACATCAAAATGATCTACTATTGTTGTATTTATTATAAACATTCCTGAAGAACTTTCATTTTCGTCTATCTTTGTCAGTTCAAGACCTTCCCTTGCTGAAACAGAACTGTTATCTGCATTATTACCTCTTACAAAAAATATAATAATTAAAATAAAAAGTGCTAATCCTAAAAATATCGTAGCATTTACAAAATGTTTTTTCTCTCGTTTTAACTTCTCCTGTTGTACCATACTATTATGAAAACTTTTCTTTGTTTCCTCTAATTCTGTTTCTAATCCTTTCACAAGAGATGAAAAATCCAATTCTTTTTGTTTATATTCTTTTTCTTGCTTCTCTTCTAATTCCATTTCTTTTTGTAACTGTTTTTCTATCTGTGAAATTTTTTCTCTCTGTTCTTCGATATAATTTTCTTTCTCTCCAATCACTCCATTCGCTTCTGATAACTCTTTCTCCACCTCTAAAATCTTCTCTCTCTGTTCCCCGATGTAATTTTCCTTCTGCTCTATCACTCCATTCGCCTCTCGTAACTCCTTCTCCACCTCCAAAATCTTCTCTCTCTGTTCCCCGATATAATTTTCTTTCTGTTCTATCACTCCATTCGCCTCTTGTAACTCCTTCTCCACCTCTAAAATCTTCTCCCTCTGTTCCCCAATATAATTTTCCTTCTGCTCTATCACTCCATTCACTTCCTGTAACTCTTTCTCCACCTCTAAAATCTTCTCCCTCTGCTCCCCAATATAATTTTCCTTCTGCTCTATCACTCCATTCGCTTCTCGTAATTCTTTTTCCATCTCTAAAATCTTCTCCCTCTGTTCCCCAATATAATTTTCCTTTTGTTCAATAATTTTTCCGGGTTCTCCTAACCTTTCTTTTAATTGCAAGACCTCATCTTTCAGTAAATAATACATATTAGAAGCATCATAGATAACAGAAGAAATATCCGCTTCTCCTTTTCTCTTTCCACACACAGCAATTAAATATTCCGATCTAGTCTGATCTGACTCTCGCAGTATCAATTTTTTCTCTCGTCCAGAGATGCCCTGTTCCTTTCCAAAAATATAAGAATTGCAAAACATCCCTTGATAATAATATTTTCTGTTCGGAAAATATCTTTTTAATAGAGCATCAAACTCTTCAAAATATAACTCATGTACATGAAATTCATTATGAAACTGTGGGATATCAGAATAATTTCTTTTATCTGGTGAAGACATAATGAGAATTCCATCTTTCTTTAATATTCTCCTGATTTCTTTTAGAAATTTTCTCTGTATATCCTCTGTCACATGTTCTATTGTTTCATAGGATACAAAAACATCTGCCCAATTATCTTCCACTGGAATACGTTCCACAGAAGCCTCATAATAATGTAAATTTTCCTTTTGATATTTTCCCTTTGCATTTTCAATCGCTTCATGGCTGATATCGATTCCAATCACACAAGCGGCCTTCTCTGCTATAAAACTAGAACCATATCCTTCTCCACATGCAGCATCTACCACATTTTTTCCTGCACAAATAGAAAGAATACTTTCATATCTCTGACGATGAAATATGCTTATTTCACTATCAATATTCATCTCTGGCAAATATCTTTCACCTGAAAATTCCATATCACACCTCTTTATAAAATATAAAATAAATAATTACAAAACCCCAAACTCTATAGAAATACGAACCTTTTAGAATATATATTTCCTGTATCTCCTCACAGAAGTTTCATAGATTATGGCAAATTTCACTTTTCAAAAAGTAGAATAGCCAACCAACAGCGGAGACAAGAAAGTATTCCATAAGAAGCCCCTTGGAAGACGTCGGCACTTAGCAAACAGACCTTTACGGTCTGTGCGCTTAGTACCGCTACGTCTGGAACGGAGCGAAAGCGCGGCTTCGGTGGAATACTTCCTTGCCG
>OFGK01001333.1_pt1 | contig 13685 bp, 11 predicted proteins | sample 1521771 | NCBI WGS metagenome assembly OFGK01 (sample SAMEA3504088, study PRJEB24116) | mouse gut metagenome | biome: mouse gut; feature: mouse-associated habitat; material: faeces | place: Denmark | collected 2011 | reverse complement strand
GTAGTTGCTGTAGGGATACATAATGACGTAGATAGATTTCTTTTCCTAGAAACATTAAAAACTTTTAAAATTAAACCAAATGATATGATATTCTGGTTTGAACAGAGTTTTCAATGGGTAAAATGGGATTTCGATTTTTCTGATATTTTTAAAGAACTATTTCTAGAATATGGAGAAGATTTCTATTATGATTCCCCTGTCCATGTAGGAAAAGAAGGAAATAAGAAATTTGTATCTTTCCTTATTAGCAACATAATAAGTGTAAATAAAATAGAAGATTTTCAAGAGAGTCAGGTAGGGGGGGGAAAATGTAGAAGAGATATCTTCTAACGAATTAACAAAATTTGAAGTGGGATTGATTGAAAACAGATTTACAAAACATTTGAGAATAGGAAGTATTGTAATGAATTGCAATCCTTTCACATTAGGACATCAATATTTAATTGAAACAGCAATAAAAAGCTGTGATTATCTTTACATTTTTGTAGTAGAAGAAGATAAATCTATATTTTCATTTAAAGAAAGATTTAAACTTGTACAAGAAGGAACATCCCATTTAAAAAATATCACAGTATTGCCGAGTGGAAAATTTATTATTTCACAGAATACATTTTCAGCATATTTTCAAAAAGAAAATTTAAAAGATGCTATAATAGATCCATCTATGGATTTGGAAATATTTGGAAGGAAAGTAGTCCCCACATTAGATATTAATATAAGATTTGTTGGAGAAGAACCTATTGATAAGATAGAATTGTTATCAAATATGCAGATGTACATCGATAAATAATGAATACATGAAAAGAATGTTACCAGAATATGGAATAGAAGTGATTGAAATTCCAAGAAAGGAAATAGGAAAACAAGTAATATCAGCATCAAGAGTGAGAAAGCTATTATTAGAAGAAAACTGGAAAGAAATTAAGAAAATAGTACCTAAAACAACATATCAATATTTATGGACAGAAAGAGAAAATTTACTAAATATGATTCAAAAAAATAAATAAGGTTTTAAAATGGAGTTATAAAATAAAAACGAATTTTACTTCTAATATTTTTTGATAATTTATTTTATCTAATATAGCAAGTTTCATTATAACAGAGAGATAGTATTTATATATTCTAAAATTATGATAGAGAGTAGAAAGAATATGAAATATTATTTATTTAAGTATTTTAATTATATATATGGGATATATAGTGTTATTTTATTTGGTATTTTACATTGTGTATATCCTATTTATAAAAGTTTAGGATTAATGATAGCAATAATAGGAATATCATATCTAGTAGGATATTATCTTACAAAGAAAACGACATATTACAGTATTATAATTGAAAAATATTTAAAGAAGTATATAATTTTGACAATATTACTTGTATGTTGGATAAGCTTTTCTATCGGAGGAGTATGGTTATTTACATATGAAACAGCTATGTTTTATATTTCTATTAAAAATCTAATAAAATTTATATTATTAACGATATGGGTATTTCCTATTTTGCTATCCGTTTTTATATTTTTAGAAGAACAGAGTGAAAATTTAGCTCAAAAATTAGCGGTTAAAAAAGAGAATAATAAAAGATTTATGATTATATTTTTTATAATTATTTTAGGTATTCATTTATTATATCTTTTCGCTTATTATCCAGCTATTATTGGGCATGATGTATGGGATCAGTTTAGTCAATTACAAAGAAATAATTATAATGATTGGCATCCAGTGGCACATACCATATATCTTAAAATAGTAACATGGATTTGTGATACACCTGCTGCTATAGCATTATTCCAAATCGTTCTTTTTGATATTTTTCTGACATCATTTTTTGAAAAATTTCGAGAGAATGGTATTTCAGAAAAACTATTATATTTTATAGGAATTTTGATTAGTTTGAATGTTTTTTCAGGAATGAATTTTGTATCTTTATGGAAAGATAGCATTTTTACTATATGTATAATAGGATTAAGTTATTATCTTTATCTATATTTAAAACATAAAGAGGAGTTTTTTCAATGGATAAATTTAGTTGGTTTCATTCTATCTATGATTGGAATTTATATATTTCGACATAATGGCAGTATAACCGTACTATTATCATCTATTTTACTCTTAATAATGGGAATAAAAAATAGAGAAAAATTAACTATTTTATCTATAGGCATTATATTTTTATGTATTGGAATATGGAAAGGACCAGTTTATCATACATTAGAAATTACAACTTTTCCTAAAGTGAAGTTTAATCCTATTTATCATGGAGTGGCATCTGTATTAAAAAAGAATGAAAGAACAACATTAGAAGGAAAAAAGTTCTTAGAAGATATGGAAAAGATTTTACCATATGATACATGGATAGAGAAGTATGATCCTTATAATTGGGATTCCCTTCAAAGCGTTTGGAACTTTGAAAGTGTTGAATTATCAGATGCTTTATCTATGTATTTTGATGCATTTTTTTATAGTCCGGGACAAATAGTAATGGCTCGGCTTGTCGGTTCAGAATTGATGTGGAATATATTTCCTGCACAAAATTCTTTTGAACGTTTTATTGATAATTCTAAAGATATTGTATATCCAAATACAGAAGAGATAAGGTATGACAAAGAAAAGCCAAATATATTAACAAAAATAATAGAAAAGATGAGTGAAATTTTTAATCAATATAATATCTTATTATGCCTGACTGCAAGAGGGGGGATATATTTTAATATTATTTTAATATGTAGTCTTTTCTTGATTGTAAATAGAAAAAAGGAGATAGGAATTTTATTCCCTTTGTTTGGAAATATCATTTCTTTATTGATTGCTATGGCATATCAAGATTTTCGATATATTTGGTTTATAATTTTGTTATGTCCCATCATACTTATGATTACTTTATTATCAAAGAGGGAGGTTTAAAAGTACTTATGGATAAAATCGCAGTATTAATACCTTGTTACAATGAAGCCAAAACGATTAAAAAAGTGATAGAAGATTATAAAAAAGTTCTTCCAGAAGCTGTTATCTATGTATATGATAATAATTCTACGGACAGTACAGATAAGATCGCAAGACAAGCTGGTGCGGTAGTCAGATATGAATATCAACAAGGGAAGGGAAATGTTATTCGCAGAATGTTTCGGGAAATAGATGCGGATTGCTATATCATGACAGATGGAGATGATACTTATCCTGCGGAATCAGCAAGAGAAATGGTAGAATTGGTATTAAAACAAAAGGTGGATATGGTAGTGGGAGATAGATTGAGTTCTACTTATTTTAAGGAAAATAAACGCCCCTTTCACAATTTCGGAAATTCTTTAGTTCGCTGGAGTATTAATCATTTATTTAAAACAGATATAAAAGATATTATGACTGGATATCGTGCTTTTAGTTATGAATTTGTAAAGACATTTCCCGTTTTATCCAAAGGATTTGAAATTGAAACAGAAATGAGTATCCATGCAGTAGATAAAAATATGTTTGTAAGAAATGTTATTATTGAATATAGAGATAGACCAACAGGAAGTGTATCAAAATTAAATACTTATTCTGATGGAATAAAAGTATTAAAAACTATTGTGCGTTTATTCCGAACTTATAAGCCGATGACATTTTTTTCTAGTATAGCTTTTCTGTTATTTATTTTAGCAACAATATTTTTTATACCTGTTTTAATCACTTATATTCATACAGGAGAAGTACCTAATTTTCCGACTTTAATTGTATGTGGATTTGTTGTAATAACAGCGATACAATCGATGTTTTCTGGACTTATTTTAGCCACGATTGTACAAAAAAATAAACAAGATTTTGAAATAGAATTGCAAAATGCGGCAAAAACAAAGAAAGAAGAAAGTAGAGAAAGATAAACAGGGAGGAGAGAAAATTGGTATCTTTGGTTATCCCAGTATATAACAGTCAAAAATATTTAGAAGAGTGTATTAGAAGTATTCTCATGCAAACTTATTCTGATTGGGAAGCTTTATTTATCAATGAATTTGGATCTGACGATGGTTCACGAGAAATAATTTTAAACTACGCTAAGAAAGATAAACGGATTAAGTTGATACAAAATGATTCTAAACTTGGGCTGGCGCAATCTTTAAATAAAGGATTTCAAATAGCAAAGGGAAACTATATTGCTAGATTGGATGCAGATGATATCGCGTATCCTGCGCGTTTAGAACGACAAGTAGAATTTATGGAACAAAATCCCAATATAGGGGTATGTGGTACATATCAGCGACATTTTGGAAAAGGAGTGGATTGGATACATAAACCACCAATTACAGTAGAGAACTGTAGAGCGAATCTTTTATTTGGCTGTGATATTTGTCATTCTACACTCATGATAAGAAAAGAAATATTTCTAAGTCATAATCTATTTTATGACAATAAGTTTTTAGCAGAAGATTTTGAACTTTGGAGCAGAGCGGTAACAGTCACTGATTTTATCAATATACCAGAAGTTTTAGGAGCTTATCGCTTAGGAGAAGATAATATTACAAACGCCAAAAAAGAGCAATTAAATATAGAGAGTGGTGATATTGTAGCAAATTCCCTAAAAAGAAACTTGCAGATGGAAATTTCACCAGAAGAGAAATATTACTTTCAAGGTTGGGAAAATCCTTTTGAAACATTAGAAGGAAAACAAAGAAAAAAAGAATTAAAAAAATTTGAACATTTATTAAAAGAAATAATCGCTCAAAATGAGAAAGTGAAATTTTATGACGAAATTGCTCTGCTCAATGCCATCGCATCGAAATGGAACTGGGCTTGTTATCAGAAAGAATGGAATCAATTTTATGATGTTCATTCGATAGAAGATATCTTTGTAAAAGAAAAGGGAATCGACTGGAAATATAAAATAAAACAGAGAATAAAAAAAATTGTGAAATTTTTTGTTAAACCATTTTGGTCTAAATTGGATGCTCGTATTTATTTAGCAGAGTGTAATATTCAACACAATCTTAACCAGAAAAGTGATGAATTACAAAAACAGATGGAAGCATTAGAAATGAGTAATCAGCTTTTAAAAAATGAAGTCTATATCATAAAGAAGCAATTAGAGAAAAATAAAAAGAAGATATAAAAGAAAGGATAGTTTACAATGCCAAAAGTAACCATAGTTCTTCCAGTTCGAAATAGTGCACTTCATTTAACAGAAGCCTTAGATAGTATAAAATCCCAGTCTTTTCAAGATTGGGATTTATTAGCGATTCATGAATTTGATTCTAATGATGGTTCTTTAGAACTTTTAGAGGCATATAGAAAAAAAGAAAAAAGGATTCAGATTATTGAAAATTCAGAGAAATTAGGATTAGCGAGATCATTAAATCTTGGCATACAAAAAGCAGAAGGAGAATATATCGCACGTATGGACGCAGATGATATATCTGCTCCAACCAGACTAGAAAAACAAGTGGCATTAATGGACAGTAAGCCTCAGATAGGAGCATGTGGAACATATCAGCATCATTTTGGATCAGAGATCGATTGGATTCATAAACCGCCAATAACACCAGAAGAATGTAGAGCTAATTTTTTATTTGACTGTGACATCTGCCATTCTACAATGATGTTAAGGAGAAAAATCTTTATAGAAAATCATTTATTTTATGATCCATCATATTTAGCAGAAGACTATGAACTCTGGACTAGAGCAGTAAGAGTGACAGAATTTACAAATATTCCAGAAGTCTTAGGAGAATATCGCTGGGAAGGAAATAATATTACTATATCGAAAAAAGAGAAATTGGCAAAAGAAAATGCAATAATTGTAGCAAATGCCTTAAAAAGAAATTTGAATTTAGAGCTTCCAAAAGAAGATTATATTCTATTAGAAGGCTGGGGTAATCCTTTTCTAGCGGAGAAAAATAAAATCAAACGAAAAGAAATGTATCAAAGATATCAGGAGATATTAAAAGAAATATATAGAAAAAATAAAGAAATAGGATTTTATGAAGAAAAAGCATTACTTGGGATATTAGCATCGCAGTGGCGATATGTTCGCTATTTAGAACCTAGAAATATAAAGCGAGAAGTGAATTCTATAGAAGAAATTCTAAATCCCTATTATATCCCAGACTATAAAAATATGTGGAAATGTTATCTATCCAGAAAAAAAACTGTTTCAGCGAGGATAAAAACATTATACAATTTTATAAGAAAAAAATGGAGTTGAATAACAGATTATAAAAAATAAATCTAAATATAAGTAAAAATATATTTACTTAAAAAGGAGGCGCTAATAAAAAATGTTCAGAGATAAAAAGCGATTAAACCAAATATTTTATATATTCTTAAATATATGCTTAGCACTTGCACTTACAATACAATTTAAAAGACCTAAATATAATTTGTATTCAGGCGATTTAGCATGGTTGAGGGATATCGTGATGAATTTAAGACAGAGTTTGAAAAATACATCATTTTATTCCTCTGTTTTATTAGGAGTATTTTTAATAGTGAATAAAAAAATAGATGAAAAGAAAAAAGATAGATTAGTAATGATGCCCTATATAGCCTTTTTAATAGCAATGGTTTGGCTACTTGGAAAATCTTTTTCTATAGATAATACATTATATTCTATACATTCTACTGCAGGACAGTGGTTAAAATCCTTGATTTTTGTATGTGGAATTACTTATTTTTTTAATCAGTTTGGATATCTTACATTTTTGTTTTTTAGCAGTAATTCAGCATGGTTAAAAGGATTTTCAAAAATTTCTGAAAATTGGAATAATCATACATTTCTTTTTTCATTTTTTACTTTGCTCCTTTGCTGGATACCTCACATTTTAATTAATTATCCCGGTTCTATGTGTTGGGATGCTTGGAATCAAATCGCCGCCTTTTTTGAAGTAATAAATTTTACGTCACATCATCCACCAGCACATACATGGTTAATAGGAAGTTTTGTTAAATTGGGGTTGACATTAGGAAATACAGAGTGGGGATTATTTGCAATAGTACTTTTACAGAGTATAATATTTGCAGCCATTTTAGCTTATGTTTTTATCACTATGAAAAAACTGCAAACACCGAGATGGCTCATTGTTACGACTTGGTTGATAGCAGTAATTTCACCAATTTATACTACATATATAGAAACCATATTAAAAGATGTAATTTATTCTTATATGTTTTTATTATTTATGATAGAATTAGTTTACATAATTTTTGATGGGGGGGGGAATATTGGAAGAGTATACGCCATATAGGACTGTTAGCGCTTTCTATGACTTTCGTAATTCTTTTTAGAAATAATGGGAAATATATTATATATCCAATGTCCTTTGTTTTGATTATTATGATAATAAAAGAATATAAGAAATGCTTTGATAAACAAATTTTGATTCGAGGAATAGGTGTGATTATAATCTCTCTTTTTCTAGCAATTGGAAGTGAGGAATTTTTAATGTTTCATTATAATATTCAAAATGGAAGTATTAGAGAGGCTTTATCATTGCCATTTCAGCAAACAGCTCGTTATATAACAGAATATGGCGATGAAGTTACTGATGAAGAGAAAAAAGCTATAGATGCTATATTAGATTATGATTCTTTGGCAGAGAAATATGATCCCAGAATTTCTGATCCAGTAAAAAATACTTTTCGTAAAGATAGTACAAAAGAAGATTTAATCAATTATTTTAAGGTATGGCTGCAACAATTAAAAAAACATCCATTGACCTATTTTAAAGCAACTATGAATCAAAACTACTATTTACTATATCCTTGTATAGAAGATGCAACATTATATAGTACTACAATTATTTCGGGATATGAATCAACGGTAGAGCTTTTAGAAATGAATGAAATACAAACATTTAAAACAGCACGCGAGATATTAGCAAATTGGAATAGGACATTATTTTTTATGCCAGTGATTGGAATGTTTTCTTCTACAGCTTTTTATAATATAATATTGTTATTTTTATTTATTTATGCCATACATTTCAAAATGAAGAAAATATTTTTGCTATTTGTGCCACTTATAATAAATGATTTAATTATTGTTGCTGCACCTGTAATACATGGACATGTGAGATATGCGTTTCCTATTATATATTCCATGCCAATAGTAGTTGCTATGTATTTATATTTAAGTAAGGAAAAAAATATTTAGAAACAATAGAATAAAAATGTAGACATTCAGGTTTGAAAGAAACGGATTTATATAGAACATATAGACAATCGAGGAGATGTGTATAAAAGGCTATAGATGAAAGAAAAGCTGGGAGAAATTCCAGCTTTTCTTTCTATTCTCATTTTAATACTTTTCATCTTTCCAGATGAATAATATTTTTCAATCAAAAATAAGTAATGATAAAAAACTTAAAATACCTGTATGTCTAAATAATAACAAAAAATTATTATTTTTTTCTAAATTCTATTGAAAATTATCAGAAAAAGCAGTATATTTTAACATCATATAGAAAGAAGTCCCTTATTTCTAGAGAAAAGAAAGGATGAAGATAATGATGAAAGCTCAGCTATTGCATTTAGAAAACAGGGAAAAAAGACTTTCTAGAAAGGGGAATTTATAATATGGTAAAAAAATTTACAGTTGGTATTTTGATAGCTGTAATGTTATTCACCTCTATGCCAATGGAAGCAGTACAGGCGGATACGATTGAAAGTTATTCTAAAGAACAATTAAAAGATAATATAATTGAATATAATGAGGTAGTTGATTTAGTACATACTTATAATAAAACAGTCATCAATAATCGTTATAGCTATCAAGAACTAGAAGATAACTATGATGACGAAGAAGAAGAGGAATCTCCTGTAGGTTCTTCTATAGATACTTCCCAGATAGATAGTGCTATACAGTATTATACAGCATTATCAGCAGAACAACAGGCAGTGATAAATAATCCAGCAGCCACCGATGAACAAAAAGCTGCAGCTATGCAGCAGAAAATGATTTATGATAATACCATCACTTCTTTAGAAGTGCAAAAGCAAAGTTATATGAGTATGAGTGCTATGAGTGCAATGATGAGTTCTCCTGGTGTTTCTATTTCAGATACAGAACTTCGCACTTATAATTTACAATTCCGTCAAGCGGAAGCACAAATTGTAAAATCAGTTCAGAACTTATTCCCTAATTATTATCAACTAATCAATAATTTAGAACAGTTAAAAGCAAACCGAAAATTATTACAGACTAGCTATAATGCACAGATGGTTCAATTTTCTTTGGGAATGTGTACACAGACAGAGCTCAATGAATCAGAAACAAATATGGCTTCTTTAGATTATAATATCGCCGCTTTAGAAAGCCAAATCCTGACAATGAAACAGGAAATTTGTAAATTAATAGGAAAACCATATAATACAGATATCACATTAGGGGAAATGCCAGAAGCAGATCTAGCATATATCAGAAATATAGATTTAAACAGAGATATTGATACAGCCATAGAAAATAATTATTCTGTAAAGGTATTACAATATAAAAGAGATGATATTTCGTCAGGAGCTTCTTATGAAACAAAAGATACAGCAGATAATAATTTAGAGGCGCAGAGGGAAACGGTGCGAAGTACTGTAAGCCAACAATACCAGACAATATTATCTAATCAGAACACATGGAAATTAGAACAAAAAAAATTAGAACAAATGGAAATAACTATGCAAACAGCGGAAACAAAGTATAATATGGGTTTAATGTCTAACTTAGAGTATGAGAACCAAAAAGTGAATTATATTTCACAAGAAATAACTGTAAAAAATGCAGAACTGACTTTGAGCGATTCTATTCAAACTTACCAATGGTATTTACAAGGTCTATAAAATAAAACCTTCTGATTTTCCTCAAAATAAGAGAGAAGAATTAGAAGGTTTTTTATCATCAATCACCTGAAGAATAAAAGGATATTTGTTATATCTTTTTTACATTCTTATTGCATTAGATAGACTATAGTTGTATTATGTATCTATATAATGTAAATAAAATAATAATTAAGGTATATTTCTATAAGTATTATGATTACAAATAATCAGAAGGTGATAGGCTTATTTATCGAAATATTCGGACAATAACATAGATAAAAATAAATAGAAAGAGAGGATTTTCATTTTGTTCAAAGAAGAATATAAAAAATCTATCATTTGGGGGATTACAGTATTTTTAGTTGTAGTGGCGAGTGTAATATTTTTCTTTTTTATTTTCCGTCTTACAGAATTTGGAAAATTGATGGGAAAGATAATGACTATTTTACAACCAATCATTTATGGTTTGGTTATCGCGTATTTATTGACTCCGATTGCAAACTTTTGGAATAGGACATTCTATCAGGCTTTAGATAAAAAAGTGACAATAGAAAAATATCGTAAAGGTATAGCAAAGGGATTGTCAGTGACAATGGCTCTTCTGATAGGTCTAGCAATAATTGTAGGGCTTTTGGGGCTTGTGATACCTAAACTGGCAGAAAGCATAGGAGGAATGATTACATCTATTCCGGGATATATGGAAACAATACAAAGCTGGATAGGAATATTAGAAAATAAATATTCCGATGTATTCGCTCTTCCTGATGATATTTATAGCGAGGTTTTTACTCATTTGCAGCAGTGGCTCAGTACAGATTTATTGCCATTTATGAATGTTTTATTGAGCAATCTCACTACCATTGTTATTAATGTGTTTAATCATCTATTAAATTTTATTATTGGTATTATTGTTTCTATCTATGTGCTAAACAGTAAAGAGCGATTCGCAGGACAGGGAAAAAAGATCTTATATGCCATTTTTAAACCAAATATAGCAAATGGTGTGATAACTGTCATACGTCAAAGCAATAAGATTTTCGGAGGATTTATATCAGGAAAGTTATTAGATTCCCTGATTATTGGAATTCTATGTTATATTGGATTATCCTTTTTACATATGCCATATACCATATTAGTAAGTGTTATTGTAGGAGTAACAAATGTGATTCCATTCTTTGGACCTTATATTGGAGCAATACCGAGCGCCTTTTTAATATTATTAGTGAATCCCCAAAAATGTATTATATTTATTATTTTTATATTGGCATTACAGCAACTAGATGGAAATATTATTGGTCCTAAAATATTAGGGGATTCTACAGGATTATCTGCTTTTTGGGTAGTATTTTCCATTCTATTAGGAGGAGGACTTTTTGGATTTATTGGAATGATTATAGGTGTTCCAACTTTTGCAGTTATTTATTATTTGATAAAAACAGGAGTAGAATCTAGACTCAGAAAAAAAGTACTTCCAGTGGAAACTTTAATTTATAGCGATATCAATTATATCAGCGAGGAAGACAACCAGATCATTTATTTAGAAAAGAAAGATATAAAGAAAAAAAGTAGAAAAATAAGAATGTTAATAGAAAAGAAAAAAGATAAAAATAGTGATGTTTAAGACAAAAGTTTAATGAATTATATATGGGTTAAGGTAATTTATAATTGTTTAGAGAACATTTTAGTCAAAGGTTCGCTTTGGCAAGGAACTATTCTAACGAAGCCGCGCTCTCGCTCCGTTCCAGACGTAGCGGTACTAAATTCGCAAAACCCGCTTTTTGCGGGTTTGCTCATTAAGTGCCGACGTCTTCCAAGGGGCTTCTTTTAGAATAGTTCCTTGCCAAAGCTAGTTTGTTGGCTATTCTAGGAAAAAACTATAGTTTATAAAAAATAGTAGAATAAACTACTCACCATACAATAAAAAATATCAGAAACGCCGTAAAACCGCATAAACACTATGTTTTTGCGGTTTTGATTTCTCAAAAAGCCACTATGTCGAAAAGAGCGTGTGAAAATATCTCTGCTCCACAACAGCTTTTTCCTTTTTCATTATATCATAAAATTTATGGATATACAGAAGTTACTGCATATAAAGGATAGCACTTAGGCTATCGCCCCTTGAAATCAAAAAATTTATAAAACAATTCTATAAATATTTGCTGTTTCATTTAAAAAGGAAAAGCTCCGTTCATATACGCCGCCATTTTTTTGTATAACTTTTACTGACGCTGTATTTTCTTCTTCAACGGATATATAAATCTCTTTCATTTCCGCTTTTTTAGCCACTTGAAGAAGATGATATAACATTTCTGTTGCATATCCCTTTTTTCTTTCAGATGGACGTACACTATATCCACAATTTCCCAAATCTTTCAAAAATTCATTCAATGTGTGCCTTAAATCAATAATTCCGATTATCTTGTCATCACTTTTTCTGATTGCAAAAAAAGTGTCTGTAACTACCCAATTTTCATTTACCGTTTTGGGATTGCTATTCAGCGTTATGGAGAATAACCATTCCTCATAGCTTTCTGTCTTATCAAAAAGCTCGCTTCCATAGATAATCTTTTCTCCATGTTGAAAATGCTCCTTGCGATATTCAAGTGCTTTTTCCTTTAGTTCTAAAGTTGGTCTTACCAAAACAATATCCGTTTTCATGTTGAATCTCCTCCGACAATAAAAGCCTTTTAATTTCATACGTTATTTGAGCAGGGATATCATTATCCATTTTCATCAACTTGCTATACATTCGTACTCCTTGATACGCAAATATAATTACATTAAAAATGGATTCTGGATTTACGCAGTTAAATTCTTTTGTACTTATTCCATAGTTGATAAGTTCTATCCATGTTGATTTTGAAATTTCATATTGCTTTTTCACAGCATTATCCTCTTTTGAAATCGTTGAATTACTATAATATTCACAGATAGCAAGGCTAAAAGAATTTTCGTAATCAATCATTTCACTTGTATATCTAGAAAGAAGTTCCTCTAATATCGTAGTAGCTGGAATGTGCTGCTTAATTTTAGTAAATACTTCACTTTTCTGCCTATCGGAAAAAGCATTAACAATTTCCAAAAAAATCTGCTCGGTACTTTCATAATGGCGATACAATCCTCCGCGACTAAGTCCTGTTAGTTCGCAAATATCTTTCATAGTAACCTCTTTAAATCCCTTTTCCGCAAACAGTTGATATGCCTTTTCTCGAATATCCTGTTTTGTCTTTTCTCCTTTCAAGCTCATGTTATCACCTCTTTTTATTTGCGACATATATGTCGTTTTATATTATACGACACAAGTGTCGCTTTGTCAAGAATAACTATAAAATAGAATTATAAAAATGAGTATGAATAAGTGGAATGTCGTAGTCGTCGGCATTGGTGAAAATATGTATAACTGGCTGCCTTTTGTTTCCGTCTGGTCGGCTTTCTTCCATTGATATGCCACGAGTCGTTCCGTTTCCACCAACATAAGAAGCCCCACTTTGCTCGATTGTCTGCTTTACACTTTTCATAACGTGTCTTTGCAAGCCCCTTTGAACGAGTTTCCTATATCGCCCTTGCTCCAAAAGTGACCTTATAAAGAGATAAGCGTGATATAGCAGAAGCGGCAAAATCCTTGAAATCAAGAGTTTTTGCCGCTTTCTATAAAGACTTGTGAGAAATTATAAAATGATTTTCGTCTATAAAACCAATAAAAAAGAAAATTTTGTTTTTTAAAATATATTGTAGTCTGGCATACTGCTTTATAAACTTGCCTATGAGATAAACTAGCACAGGGAGGGGGATTTCTATTCCAAAAGAAACCCCTTGGAAGACGTCGGCACTTAATGAGCAGCTCTGTAAAGAGTTGCGAATTTAGTACCGTTACGTCTGGAACGGAGCGAAAGCGCGGCTTCGTTGGAA
>OFGK01001332.1_pt1 | contig 13687 bp, 14 predicted proteins | sample 1521771 | NCBI WGS metagenome assembly OFGK01 (sample SAMEA3504088, study PRJEB24116) | mouse gut metagenome | biome: mouse gut; feature: mouse-associated habitat; material: faeces | place: Denmark | collected 2011 | reverse complement strand
TTTATCATGATATCTTGTGACATTTTCGAAATTAGGGGGTTTGTCAACAGCTCGATAATGTCTAAAAGTTATGAAAAAAGAATGAGATGGATTCCGCAGGCGTAGTAGCATTGTGGAAAAGTGTATAACTGCCAATCTTATGGAATTGTGGGTAACTCTGTTTGCAGGACGTGGGAAAGCTGTCCTTTGCTTTTCCATGTCCTGTGAACAGAGTTATCCATGATGGAATGGGTAGTGATGCACTTTTCCACGATGTAGCCCTTAATGTTCTGTCTGATTACTGGGTAATTAGCAAATCGGAGGGATATACCCTAATTGTATTGCTTTAGTTACAGCTTCGACAGAAGAGGAAACATTAAGTTTTTCAAATATATGCTGTAAATGATTGGAAAGAGTACGTTCGCTGATGTAAAGAGTATCGGCAATCTCTTTCCGTTTTAATCCACTTGCTATAAGTTGCAAAATTTGCTTTTCACAGTCGGTTAATTCTTCTAAAAACGGAATTTCACGGTTAAAGATAATTTTTCCCTGTACAATCTGTGAAAGAAAGGCTATCAGCGTTTCAGGTTCTGTATTTTTATTGATAAACCCTTTCGCCCCAATTTTTCGGGCTTCACTACGGTATACTGGAAGGTCGTATCCGGACAGGATTACGATTTTTAGTTCCGGATGGCGGTATAATAGTTGTTTTGCTAATTCCAAACCGTCTTCAGAAGTTATGTTTTTCAAATTGATATCCATTAGCAGGATGTCAGGAGTATCTTCTTCAATAGTTTTGTCCAACATGGAAATATCATTGATGCTTTTGAATGTTTCTATTTCAGGGTAATCTGATAATGCAACTTCCAGACTTTTGGAAAATAAAATGTGGTCATCGACTAATAAAATATTGATAAGAAACATCTCCTTTCATTGGCAGACTGATACAGACACAGATTCCATGTGGAAAATTACTGGTTATTTTTATAGTACCGTCCATATTATGCACCCGGTCAGTGCTTAATGTAAGACCTCTGTGTCTTGAAAAATCTATGGCGGAAAGACTGTCGGCATCAGCGTTTCCATTATCCTTTACACACAATGCTATCGTTCCGTTATTCTGTGTAAGTGTTACCCATGCGTTCTCTCCTGTTGAGTGTTTATAAACATTTGTCACAAGTTCTTTCAAAAGCCGGTATATAAGGATATCATATGGCGGGACTAAAAACAGGGAATCCGGACAGTCAAAAACAATATTAACAGTACGCTCAGGAAAGGACTGCGCTATATATGCAAGTAAATTCTGATAATTCTCTTTTATAGTAAGCTTTTGTAGTAATACAGGGTGGCAATCCTGCATCTGTTCACGGATATAGGTATTCATATTATCAAGGGTTTCTGTGATTATTTTCTGTATTTCCGGTTTTGCTGACTTATGCATCATATTTTTTACAGAAAGCAGGTCTTGCAGTATATTGTCATGAAGAAAGTTAGCAAATTCGAGATTTAGCTGTTCTTCCTGCTGTAACTGTGCTAATGCTGCATGGTATTTACTTTCCATACTCATATTATGACTGCCCTGCTTTAAATTAAAATCCAATGTAATATTGCAGACATATATAAGTACAAACATGGCATTCAGCATAAGGAAGAAGGATGACCAGCCGATGCCCAAAGTTATTGTAATCAGACAACAGATTATAACTCCAAAAAGCAGGAGTAATATTAACTGGCATCTGCTGAATATGGCTGACAATGGAAAACTGCGATGCTCTTTCAGTATGATATTGTGGATACTCATGGAAAACAGCAGGACAGGAATATATACTCCAAAATTTGAAAGATTTCCCTGCATCCCCATTGTGGTAAAACAATATGCAGTGAATAAAACAACTATCACTGTCAGAGAGGACAGAATACACTTCGATTCAGCTTTAAGGACAAAAGCAATTCTTTTTCTATGGTAAATAACAACAGAAATGAAGCAAAGCCAGCTTAGCAAAAACTGTATTCCATAAGCAAATGCAAATGCATTCTGAGACACTAAAATACTAATAAGAGAGCAGATACAGGTTCCGGTCAGGCAGATATTTGCTGCTTTTTTGAATTTATAGTTACTGCCTTGGAATAAAAACATGAGCATGAAATTTATGAAAACATACCATATAACCGGATTTAGGGTATAAAATACGATGCCTGCTATGGCATTGTCTGGAATTGAAAGAAGTATATACCAACTGTCTAATGCTAACAGACCGCAAAACAAAGAAATAGCTTTATTATTCTTGATGTTGCAGGAACTTATATAAGTAGCGTCTGCCAGCATCAGCGATGACAGGAATAATGATACGATTTTACTGATGCTGCAAGGCGCATGAATATTTATCACCTGCCCCATATAAATAATAAGCAGGGTGGAATTTATTAAAAGCAAAAGTTTAAATATGATATGTTTCATATTTTGTCTCCTTTATCCATGCCTATACAAGATTAAGCACAAGTTGTTTCATTTATCATAAATTATATCATTTATCCGTGTGTATACAACCAAAATTCTCATATGATTTCGATAGCTTTGTTATTGGGAAAGCGGCTAAGGCTGTTTGCGAAAATGCCGGATGATAAAAGGACGGCATTTTCGCATGATCTTTATTTTTTCAAAACCATTTTACAACAGGTGTGGACAGTCATGCAGTAATAAATCAGATAAATTACCAGTGTCAATATAATGGCTAGCATAGTAGGGGCATATAAAACAAAGCTGTTCTCCAAAAGGTTTTGCATAAGTGCTGTTTTATAGACTAAAGTGGCAAAGATACAGTCTGCCAATCCGAACAGAAATGGAATACTGAAAAAGGTAATTGCCTGTTTCCTAATGATTTTTTTGATTTTCCTGTCCGTATATCCCATTTTTTTGAGGATATCGTAATCGGATTTTGAATCGGCAATGGCTGAAATGTTATTAAAATACAGAATGCTGCCAGTTGCTATGAAGAACAATACTACAAGAAATCCTATCAGCAGGAAAGTAGAACTGCTTAGGGAAACAACTTCATGTATCCTGTGGGAATTGCCTTGCAGGTAAGGGCTTCCATTCAAATATTCAGACAAATCCTGAAATAAATCTTCATTACCCATTATGGAGTTTCCATTTATGCTTAGAACTCTCGTTTCAGGTATGGCGTTTTCAGATATCATGTGGTATAAATCATCGCTTACAATCAGCGTGCCGACACTGTTGGCAAATGAAATGGGATTATCTAATGTGGTTTTAGTTACAGTGACAGGTATTTCAGTATTATTTATAAGCAGCGGATAAGTACATCCCGTTTCATCTTTTCCAGAAGCAGGCTGGTATCTTACAAAAATACATTCATTATTGTTTAATGCTGTAAATTGTTCCAAAGCCTTTTGACGTCCTTGTGCATTTAGGATAGCGGCATAGTCAGAATATGAAATACATTCAAATCCTATATTTCGCAGGATTTTTTCATTGTCTGCATCTCCTTTGGAAGTTCCAATGCTGTATTCCATAGGAAGCTGGCTGGCAGTAGAAGTAACCTTATAAATATTGGTCTGTAAGAAGGTAACATCATTTCCACTTGAATATCTGTTTATAATTTCCCTGATTTTGGGTATATCGTTTTCGGTTTCAATCCTGCACTCAATCTCTGATGGCGCAATGCGGGATATTGCGGCAACTGGATAATACAGTGATAGAGCCATAACGCTTGAAACAGTCAGGGTTGCGGCTGACAACAATGTAAGCATAATCAATGTTTTTGAATTTGAACGTATCCGGTATATAAAGTTTGGCGAGGTGATAATTCGTGTTTCCGTATAAAATCTTTTCTTGTTTCTCTTGCCTGTCTGTACTGCATAGGGGAGAAAAGATGCGATAAAAAGTACTGTTCCGAAAAGTATAAGCATAAATGTAAACATTCCAACAGAATAGAATCCGACAGTAAACCAGACAGATTTTTCACCCCGTAAGATGTCAAGAGCAATATAATATCCCAAAATAACAAATACAAAACCTATTATAGCGGGAACGCTATGGAAATTTGTCTGTTTTTCTGCACTTTTTTCAAACCGCACTAAATCCATAAGGGAAGATTTGAAAAGAAATCTGCTGTTGGACAGTGCTAATATAATGATGATGACAAAAACGAAACAGGCTGTCTTTATTATGGCATTCAGGTTGAAAATTGGAATCTCTGAATTGTTTACTGTCAAGCCAAGCAGCTTTGTAATGCCAAATACAATGCCTTTGTGAAACAGACTGCCCAAAAAGATTCCAATTACGAAGGCACCGAAGCAGGAGAGCAGATTCTCTGCTGTCAGCAAAGACAATATTGTGGATTTACGGTATCCTAACAGCGCATAGATGCCCAATTCCTTTGTGCGACGGCGTAAGAAGAAACGGTTTGAATATGACATATAAAAAATAACGAATGCCATAAGGAACATTGAAATTGTGTTGCACATTGTTTCTACCCTTCCATCGCCGGATATTTTTTCAAGCATGACTTTATTCATAGAAAAAGAGGTAAATGCGAAAAAAATGGTAATCACGAAGGAAATGGATAATAAATAAAGGGAATAGAACGAAAAATTGTTTTTCAGATTTTTAAATGCTGTAGATAATTGGTTCATGGGTATTTTCCTACCTTTCTGTGTCTAATTTTGCTACTTCTCGTGCAATGGATTCATAGAATGAACGCCTGTCAGCATTTTGCTTAAATAATTCCCGAATAATGCAGCCGTCTTTAAAAATCATGATGCGGTCAGCAAAACTGGCGGCATAAGCGTCATGTGTGACCATCAGTATCGTAGTATGGAGGTTTTCATTTGATTCCTTTAAAGTATTCAGTAAATCTGTTGCAGAACTGGAGTCCAATGCCCCTGTTGGTTCATCAGCAAATAAAATGCTTGGGCGTTTTACAATAGCCCTTAAAGCAGAAGCACGCTGCCTTTGCCCGCCCGAAAGCTCACTTGGATATTTATTTAGCTGTTCATCAATGCTGAATGCCTCTGCCATGCTCCGTACCATGTTTTCTATTTTTTGCAGCGGCAGTTTCTGCAAAGTCAGCGGAACAGCAATATTTTCAAAAATAGTGAGACTGTCCAATAACAGGTATTCTTGGAAAATAAATCCCAGATTATCTCTGCGGAAATCCGCAGCACTGGAATCGGTTAAGTTTTTAAGGTTTACACCGTTTATTGAGATGCTGCCGCTTGTGGGCGTATCAATTGTAGAAAGGACATTGAGCAATGTCGTTTTTCCAGATCCGGAAGCCCCCATAATGGCAATAAATTCTCCCTCTCTTACATTGAGCGATACATCATTAAGGCTTGGGTGCTGTGCTTTTGCATAAATTTTTGTTACGTTTTTCGCTTCTAGTAATGTAGACATATTTTTTAATTCTCCTTTACTTTTAATAGCAACATTGTATCTTCCGAGATTTGAAAATGAATGAGTAAATCAGGCAAACTTTTTTGCGTGATTTACTCATTCATTTTCAAAATAAGTATGGTAATCTACTTAAAAATATTTAATAGAGGAGAAATCAAAATGGAAAAATTGCAACTAAATTCAAAGAAAATCATCATTTGGCTGTGTGTGAACTATGGTATCTTCATTATTGCTTTCTTGGTGCTTGGTACGTTAGGCAGTGAGAACAGAATGATACTCTGGATCAATTTTTTTCTTAATATAACTATTTGTGTTATATCCCTTGTACTCAATATTATCCTGTTTTTTTCAAAGTATAAAACTTCTGTGTTGATAAAAATTGTTCTGCTGTTTATATCTTTATTTTTGGCGGCGTTTACATATTATGCGTTTATTATGCCGGAGTGTGGTTTACCGTCAGTGCTGTTTTCTTGATTGTATTGGAGTAAAATCAAATAGAATAATCACTAAATCTGCCGCACTACGGCAAAAGAAAAAAGCCGTCGTTCAGCAATCGTGTTTTAGTACCTTTATTTTCGGTGGCTTTGAGAAAAACAAAGCTGCCTTTTTTAATTGAAAAATTAAAACAGTGTTTTAAATCAGGAAATAAATTATGCGAAGAAAGAAATTCAAACTATTGAACAATAGAATAAGCGAAACAAAAAATTATGGATTACTTTACACATCAAGGTGTACTGCAAGGAAGGATAAAACTTACCTGCGGTACACCTTTTTTAATGGTGCGAAATTTGTCTGATTTTGGATTTTGCGGCGGTTTCGCTTTGGAAGATTTGTAAAAGAAATCTGACTGGCATTGTCCGGTGCTTTTAGTGTGGGTTTTGTTTCAGTCTACTGTTTCATGTATGGCTGTTTTGAAAGCATGGTTTTCTGCGTATCCCACACTTTTTTCATCAGCTCTTTGACTTCCTTTACATCGGCGGCATAGACATTTCCTGTTGCGTTCATGCGCTTTGCTATCTGGTTCAGATTGTTGCTGATTCTGCCAAGCGTGGTGTTGTAATCCCGCAAGTCGGAATAGTCAATGTCGTAGACGAAACCGTATAGAATTTGGCGGCGCAGGAAAGCAGATTTGCTTTTCATGCCGGAGGCTTTTACTTTCTGTTCCAGTATGTATTGTTCATCGTCACTCAGAAATATTTTTAACTCGTTTTTGCGTTCCCTGTTTGCCATTTTTTGTGTCCTTTCTGTGATGGATTGATGAAAGTATTTTACACAATCTTATATCCCGTTATGGGGGATATTTGTGCAGAAAAATGAGCAAAAAAATCCGTTAGGATATTTTTTGATTTTTGAGCGCAGAGGGGGCTAGGGGGAAGTTTCCCCCTACAAGTATTTTTTCAAGTTCCTGTCTTTGGGAAAGTTGGAAAAAATTTGCCTGTGTTCCCACACAGGCAGTGCTTGCTATTACTTCAAATCAAAAAAATTTGATTTTAGCCTTTTACAGAAAAAGGCGGAATTTTTTTGAGGAACATACCCATAGGCAGGTTGTTACTTTATCTACAATTAACATCAGAACAGCGGTGAAAGGAGATGAGAAAAGTGCTGGACAACGCATTTCAGCGGCGGAGGGAAATTGAGCGTATGCTGCTTTCGGGCAGAAGGCTGACAGTGCCATACCTTATGGCTCGGTACAGCGTCGGGAAGAACGCCATACGCAGGGATTTTGACATCATCGGCGGGGAACTCCCCATTATCGTAAAACGGGGCTATAACGGTGGCTACTCCCTTATGGACGGGGTAGGGAAACATCAGAACTCGCTTTCCCATGAGCAACTGGAATGCCTGGAAGAAGTGGCGGAAGGATGTTCAATAAAAAACAGGGAAATCCTGCTGTCAATCATACATGAATTTGGACCGTACTGTGAAAAAAATACATAGACACTGGCTGCCATTCTTATAAAGCATATAAGGCTGACAGAAAAGTTTTATATGTTTTTAGGGCTGACAATCACAAAGAAATTTACGGACGGATAAGAAAGGGGGCAGGGGCATGGATGCGGCACACAGGAGAATGGAAATCATCAGCATTTTAGCGGCAAGAGGTCATGCGACAATGGGAGAGCTTGCATGGGAACTGGACGTTAGCAGGCGCACGATAATGAATGATGTCATGCTGCTGTCTTTTGATTATCCAATCTACACAAAGCAGGGGGAGGGCGGCGGGGTTTTCATTACGGAAAATTACAAGCCCTATGCCAATACCCTTACGCAGACGGAACTTGAAACGCTCTGTAAAATATATGGCAGGGCAGAGGGAAAAGAGAAGGAAATACTGTTCCGCATTATCCATAAATACGGTGCGGACAAGCTGAAAATTTAAGCGGCTTTTTGACAACTGAATATGGACAATCCTGCAAGACGTATGAAACAGCCGAGCTATGCAAAAACACGCCATGATTGCCTTTGGTAAAAAGGCAGGAGCGAGAAATGTTTTACCGTAAACAAGGGGCGGGAACCTTGCGCCATGACACTGTTTCCTGATAATGATACTTCCGTAAAGCGGTCTAAAAATGATGGTGCGATTCCAATGTGGGCTTTTCTCCCAAAAGCCACTTGCAGGATATAAGATTTTGTAAAAAGAGGATTTTGATTGACGATGATGCAGAATGAATTATTTTCGGAGTGGCAGGGAAAATCCATTGTAATAAACGGGCAGAGGACAAGGGTATATGACATAGGGACGATTACCCTTGAGCAGTTCCGGCTGTTGATTGCCTGCGGAAATGACAGCCATAATAACCAGATACGGGTTACTAAAAGCGGCATGGTCTATCTGTCGGAGGATATAGTCGGCTCGGAGCAGCTTGACGATGTGGCTTTGGGTTTTGAAACATTCCATGCAGGGGGCGGTTATGTCGGCGTGAAGGCAGCGGAGGATGACAGCCATGTTATCCCACTGTTCCATGCGTTAAAGGGGAACTGGACGGAAGGCATCAGCCACGCATATATAGACATTTTTGATTAAGGGAATACACAGCGAAAGAGCAGTTATGAACCTATTGGATATAGGTTTGTAGCTGCCTTTTTTGCGTTTCTTGGAGGGCATTATGAATGTATTTGAAGCAGTAAGGGAGAACGGGATAACTGCAAGACAGGCGGCGGAGCGTTGCGGGGTAAAGATAAACCGAAACAGTATGGCGGTCTGCCCGTTCCATAAAGATAAAAACCCAAGCATGAAGATAGACAGACGCTATTACTGTTTTGGCTGTGGGGAAAAAGGAGATGCCATTGATTTTGTGGCAAAGTTTTATGGGATTGGGAAGAAAGAGGCGGCGCTGCAGATTGCGTCGGATTTCGGTATCACTTTTGAGGAAAAAAGAGGCAGGAAGCTGCCGCCAAAACGCAAGCGGAGGTTATCGCCGGAGCAGAGGTTTGAGAGGGCGGAAAAGAAGTGTTTCCGTGTGCTGTCTGATTACCTCTGCTGTCTTAGGAAATGGCAGGAACAGTATGCGCCGCACCATGCAGGGGAAGAATGGAATCCGCTGTTCTGTGAAGCGTTGGAAAAGAAAGACTATATTGAGTTCCTGTTAGATATTTTATTTTACGCTCCGCTATCGGAGCGTGTGGAACTGGTAACGGATTATGGAGAGGAAGTGTTAAGGATTGAAAGAAGAATGGAACAGCCTGCCGCCGGAACAGAGGGCGGCACTGGAAAAGACAATGGAGAAGATGGAGAAAGCGGAACAGGCAGGGCAGACAGCACAGCCGGAAATATGGTTTGGCGGGAGCAAAGTCAATGATGTGCTTTTCTGTGAGGATTTCCTTGCCGGACACCCTATGAAGTGCATACATGGCACTTTTTTTGATGTAAACGGGGCAATAGGCGATGTGGAGCAGATTAAACTGGAAATATACAACAGGATTTCACCTTATGTTACATCGAATATCGCAAAAAAGGCAACCTCGCTCCTTGATGCGCTGCGGATCAGGAGTTACTCGCCGCCGATACCGTTCCAGACAGACCGTATCCATGTGGCAAATGGAACTTATTTTCTGTCAAAAGACTTCTCTGCACAGAAAGAGTTCTGCATGAACAGGTTTCCGGTGAAGTATCTGCCCGATGCGCCTGAACCGATACAATGGCTTTCCTTTGTGGGGCAGTTATTAGAGCCGGAGGACATCATCACTTTGCAGGAGTTTATGGGATATGTGCTGTTGCCCACGACAAAGGGGCAAAAAATGATGATAGTCATAGGAATGGGCGGAGAGGGAAAATCACGCATTGGCAGGGTACTTCGAGCTTTGCTTGGTGACAGCATGAATACGGGTAGCATACAGAAAGTGGAGATTGACCGCTTTGCAAGGGCAGACCTTGAGTGGAAACTCCTGATGCTTGATGATGATATGAAACTGGAAGCACTTCCGCAGACCAATAATATCAAGTCCATAGTGACGCTGGAAGATAAAACGGATTTGGAACGCAAGGGCAGGCAGAGCGAGCAGGGATATTTATGTGTGCGGTTTATCTGTTTTGGGAATGGAAACCTCGGTTCGCTGTATGACCGTTCTTATGGATTTTTCCGCAGGCAGATAGTCCTTACTGTAAAGGAACGTGAGCCGGACAGGGAAGATGATCCGTTCCTCGGTGAGAAACTGATGGCTGAAGCGGAGGGCATATTCCTATGGTGTCTTGAGGGGCTGCATCGCCTGATTGGAAACGGGTATAAATTTACCATAAGCAAACGGGCAGAGGACAATCTCACAAAAGCCATGCAGGACGGGAACAACATCATTGTATTCATGCAGTCGGAGGGTTATATCAGGCTTGAGAAAGGCACACACGCCACGTCAAAGCAGCTTTACAGCGCATATAACCAGTGGTGTGAAGATAACCTTGAAAAACCGCTGGGGGAGCGCAGCTTTTCCAATTATTTAAGACAGAATGAACAGCAGTACGGACTTGTCTATACCCATAATATCGCAGTCGGCGCAGGAAAGACCGCAAGGGGGTTTAAGGGAATCCATGTAAAGGTGCGGACAGGGGAGAACGGGAATTAAGACGCAGAGGACGCAAAGACGGGTAAAATCCCAAATCCTTTTTTATATATACATACGCCTATAAGGAAGTCTGTATTATATATATAAATATTTTTTAAATTTTAATTTGAAAAAGAAGTGTCTTAGCGTCTAAGCATAGGAAATATAAGGCTTTAGGGGCATTTTGGAAGTGTCTGAAAAGCGTCCTTTCAAAGCGTCTGATACATGGCAGAGGGATTTTATACCCTGTCCGTCATTCGGACTGGCGGGGAAAGACGCAAAAATATATGATTTTGAGGAGGAAAATTCCTCTGCTCCTGCATGGGCAGTCGCATTTTCCTTCGGAAAACGAGGAGGAATATCATTTGAATAAAACAAGACTGATAGTGACAAGGGCATTTGACAGTGAGCGCACGCCGCAGGATGCGTTTGTGAGGGCAATATTAAATTCAGATAAATATGAAAAAAACTTGCACGTTTCGGGCAGGGAAAGTATAATAAAGACGGAAGGGCTTGTCTGCAACCAACCGGATTCGCATGATGAAGGGAGAAACAGATGAGCAGGACAACATACAAAGCTACACCAAAAGCAGGGTTATATACCCGCTTATCGGTTGACGATGGCTACGTTGACCGGGAGAGCAATTCCATAACAAGCCAGAAGCAGATGCTTACACAGTTTGCGGAATATCATGGCATTGAGATTGTCGAAACCTATGTTGATGACGGTTGGAGCGGAACAAATTTTGAAAGACCGGATTTTAAGCGCATGATTGCTGATATTGAAAGCGGCAAAATCAATACGGTCATTACAAAAGACCTCTCACGTCTTGGGCGTGACTATTTGCAGACGGGATATTACACTGATATGTATTTCCCAAGCAAGAGGGTACGCTACATAGCAATCAGCGATGGTATCGACACAAGCACAGGATATAACGAGATGGCGCCTTTCAAAAATCTGTTCAATGATTTTTACGCGCGTGATATATCCAAGAAAATCCGCAGCACGATGAAAACAAAGGCAAGGGCAGGCATTTACCACAGTACAGTGCCGCCATTCGGCTATAAGAAATCCCCTGCTGACAGCCATATGCTGCTGCGTGACGAGGAAACAGCGCCGATTGTCATAAAGATGTATGAGCTGTCAGCATCAGGCAGAGGACCGGCGGCAATCGCCAACTATTTAAGGGCGAAGAAAGTGCCAATCCCCGCATACTGGCATCATGTACGGGGCGAGAGGACATGGCAGGGTTACAAGGGCGAGGGAGATGTGTCAAATTACAGATGGTTCGATACCACAGTGCGCTCTATCTTACAGCATGAAGTCTACATTGGTAATCTGGTGGCGCAGAGGCAGACGCATATTTTCAAAGTCGGTAAGTCCTTTGTAAAACCAAAAGAGGAATGGATGATTGTCGAGGATGTGTTTGAGCCGATAGTCGATAAGGAACTTTGGGAGAGGGTGCAGGAAAGTTTCTCCAATCCCACAAGGGCAAGGAAAAAGACGGGGCTTGCTAGCATCTTTTCGGGAATGGTGTTCTGTGACACATGCAACAGGCGTATATCCTTTGTGCCGGAGAGGGCAGAGAAGATTTATGTAGGCTCGTGCATGGAGTACCGCAAGATTGGCAGGCAGGGATGCACACCGCACCGTATTTATGAGAAAGATTTGTATGATGCAGTCTTAAAAGACATACGGGAGTGGGCAAAGCTGGCGTTGGAAGATGAGCAGGCAGTCCTTGACAGGGTTATGGAACACGAAAACGACAGCGAAGCCGATACGAATACAGCCATTGAAAAAAGGCTCTCACTGGAAAAGCGTCTTGGCGAGGTGGAAAAGGTCATTGCAAAACTTTATGAGGATTACGCTTTAGGGAAAGCGGGAGCAGACGAGATTGATTTACTCCTGCCAAAGTACCGTAAAGAGCAGGGGGAACTCAAAGCACAGCTTGCACTGTTCCAAGAGGAAAGTAATGAGCAGAAAGAAACAGTACAGAACGCTGAAAAATGGATTACCCTAATCCGGCAGTACAGTGACCTGCAGGAACTGACAGCAGGCATTATAAGGGAACTGATTACCAAGATTTATGTGGGCGATGTCCGCAAGGTTGACGGTGAGAAAGTCCAGTCTATTGAAATTCATTACCGTTTCATTGGCAGTCTGCCAAGTGATGCGGAAAACAACAATTCTAAATAAAAATCCCAATTTACAGAACAATTTAGCTGTAAATATCACGTTATTCGGTGTTTACAGGATTAAAGACAGTCGTAACAGCAATCGGCGCAGGCGTGGGTGTATGGGGCGTCATCAATCTGCTTGAGGGATATGGAAATGATAATCCGGGTGCAAAATCACAGGGCATTAAACAGCTTATGAGCGGCGGGGGCATTATCATTGTGGCGCAGACGGTGATTCCACAGCTTTCCACACTGTTCTCATAAGAGATAACCCTTCATGGGCGGAATCATTGACAAAATCACTGATTTCATAAAGGAAATGCTTCAGGGATGGGTGCTTGACAACCTCGGCACGATGTTTACCGATGTGAATTGTTAGTAAAGTGGGTTTTGCTAAAACAAATGGAATAAGAAGCTGGTGTGCGAGTGGTTCTTATAAAATGAATGTGGTAAAATTTTATAAGAAACGAGGTAAAGCGGTATGAAAAAACAAGTTTATATCACAGAGGAAGAATGTGCAAAATGTCAAAAGGTGGTTGATGCGTTTGCAGAGCTGTATGAATTGGAGAATATCGTGGTGCTTGACGTGGGCAGGTACGGTTTTGTCGAGTTGAAATATTACAAGCCGCCACATGGCTTTGAGGATGCAATAACCTTTACGGACAGCGTGGCATTATTTGAAGACTTGTGGGAGGAATGGCTGAATACAAAGCTGTATTTACTGGCAAAAGGTACTCCACTGTTGGAGAAAGGCTACAAAGGTATATTTGAAAGCCTGTCAAAAGAAAAACAGTCGGAACTTATCGTAAAAAAAGCTAATTTTGCTAAAGCGGCAGGAATATATCTGTAATATTATTTCTGTGCGAAAATGGAACAGTAGTTAGTGAACAATCAAAGATTAGAAAGGCTCTGTATGATGCAGGGCTTTTCTTGTTTTTTAGAAGAAAGATAGAATGAATGGAGGGGGTTCGCCGTAATCGGCATTGTGGAAATGTCGTATAACTGGCTATCTCATGGAGTTGTGGGTAACTCTGTTTGCAGGACGTGGGAAAGCTGCTCTTTAGCTTTTCCATG
>OFGK01001324.1_pt1 | contig 13816 bp, 14 predicted proteins | sample 1521771 | NCBI WGS metagenome assembly OFGK01 (sample SAMEA3504088, study PRJEB24116) | mouse gut metagenome | biome: mouse gut; feature: mouse-associated habitat; material: faeces | place: Denmark | collected 2011 | reverse complement strand
GCAGACGGAGCAACAGGAGCGACTGGGGCAACAGGAGCAACAGGAGCGACTGGGGCAACAGGAGCAGACGGAGCAACAGGAGCGACCGGGGCAACAGGAGCAGACGGAGCAACAGGAGCGACTGGGGCAACAGGAGCAGACGGAGCAACAGGAGCGACTGGGGCAACAGGAGCGACCGGAGTTGCAGGTACAGGAGCAATCATTCCGTTTGCGTCAGGACTACCAGTTTCCTTGACAACAATTGCCGGAGGGCTTGCGGGATTACCTGCTTTTGTTGGCTTTGGAAGTAGTGCGCAAGGACTTACGCTTTTAGGATCAACAATTGATATTACAAATGCCAGTGGAACACTTTCTAACTTTGCATTTCAGATTCCCCGTGATGGTATCATTACTTCATTCAGTGCATTTTTTAGCACAACAGTAGCACTTTCTTTAATAGGCTCTACTGTTACAATAAGAGCACAGATTTATCAATCTACAACGCCAAATAATGTATTTTCTCCGATTGCTGGAACATTGATAAATCTGACACCATCACTTGGGGGAGTAATATCTGTTGGTACACTGTTAAACGGTTCACTTACAGGACTCAATATTCCAGTAACATCTCAAACCCGACTAATGCTAGTATTTTCAGCAACAGCGAGTGGATTATCTTTACTCAATACAGTTGTAGGATATGCGAGTGCTGGCTTAAGTATTAATTAATAATATGAGATAAAATATAAGAAGAAAAAAACCATAACCTTTTATTTTTTTAAAACGATAGTTTTTTTGGGGTTTAACAAAAATCCGTAAAAATTATGGTTATTTAATATATATTTTAATCTAGGCAGTCGTAAATAACTTCGGCTGCCCTTTTCACATATTAGTTCTTTATATATTCGTTACAAACCATATAAAAGAAGTAAGATAGTTCATTTTATTTTATAAGATAGAAGAATAGGAAGTCCTTTCAAAGTTATAGGACAATCTATAGAAGTAATAAAATAAATAAAAAGAGTGAGAAATCATAAAAAAAGGAAGCGAAAAAGAATGAAACTAACACGAGAAAAGTTAGAAAAAATGGCAAATGTAGAGATTCAAACCGTGGATATTTCCACATTAACCGACTTAAAAAATATTGAGATAAATACCTTTTGGTCAGTAGAAAAAAATTACAGGCATTTGCGAATCAGACGAAGAATATCTATCTGAATCGGATAGGAGATTATATTGTAAAAGTCAGATTTCAAGAGAACGGAGCAACAATAGATGAGAAAATGGCAGAATATCTGCGACGTCTATCGAAGGGCTATCTTTAAGAAAAAGGGAAACAGAAGAAACTTTGTTTCATACAAATGCAAAAGAAGTCTTGAAAAAAAGGAACGGTTATGTTAACCTAGTGTCAGGACAAATCAGTGAAACTTCTGGCTTCAGGTTATCAGAGGAAGGAAACATTATCTTCGAGAACAAAAAAAGTCAGGAGTGATATCATGAAAAAACAAATTTTAGCAAACAAACAATTCTATGTTGCCATGTATCTACGTCTTTCTAAAGAGGATGAAGATAAAGATGGGATTTCAAAAACGGAAAGCAATAGTATTCGGAATCAGAGGGAATTGATTCGTACTTTTATCAGAGAAAACGAGGATATGGAGCTTTATGATTGCTATTTAGATGATGGCTTTTCCGGCAGTCATTATGACAGACCAGAATTTCAAAGAATGATAAAAGATATCGAGGCAGGCAAGGTAAATTGTGTGATAGTAAAAGATTTATCTCGGTTTGGACGCGATTATATCGAAACAGGAAGATATTTGGAACGAATATTTCCAGCACTGGGGGTGCGTTTTATCGCCCTTACGGATTCCTATGACAGTCTTTTCTCTGATGTGGGAGAACAGTCTATCGTGCTGCCGATCAAGAATTTCATCAATGATTCTTATTACAGAGATATTTCCATGAAGGTGAAAAGTCAGCTTGCGGTCAAGCGAAGGGCGGGAGAATATGTGGGTGCTTTTGCGTTATATGGCTATCGAAAAGATCCCAAGAATAAAAATCAGTTAGTGCCAGATGCGTATGCCGCACAGATGGTTCGGAAAATTTTTGCCTGGAAAATCGAGGGACTTGCCGTATCTGCTATTGCGAAGAAACTAAATGAATTTGGAGTGCTTTCTCCCAAGGAATACAAAAAGTCTTTAGGAGAAAACTATCGAGGTGGTTTTTTTCGTGATACCAAAGCGAGATGGGGAAGTACTGCGGTCAAGCGTATTCTGACAGAGGAAACCTATTTAGGACATCTGTTACAAGGAAAGACCGAGAAAAAGAATTATAAACTCAAAAAAAGCGAAAAAAAACCAAAAGAAGATTGGATACGAGTAGAACATACACATGAACCGATTATTTCAGAAGAAGATTTTCAGATTGTGCAGAATTTATTAGGTGTAGATGGGCGAAGCAGCCCTGAGAATGGCGAAGTCAATCCTTTTATGGGTATCTTATTTTGTGGAGATTGTGGAGAACCGATGATACGCCGTGTCACTCGGTATAAAGATAACAAAAAGATGTATTATATCTGTTCTACGAAAAACCGTGGAGAGGGATGTAGTCGGCATAGTATAGAAGAAAAGAAATTAAAAGAATTGATAGAGGTTGCGATTCATAGCTATGTGAACCATTTTTTAGAACAACAGGACTTCTTTGAACAAGCAAGAGGACAGGGAACAAACGTAGAAGCGATCATGAGCTATAACCAAGAGATCCTTCGGTTAAAGAAAGAACAAGAAAAATATGACGGTTTGTGTTCTGGATTATATGAAGATTTAAAACAGGGAATCCTTACCAAAGAAGAGTTTGAGCGGTTAAAGAAAGAATTTGAACAGAAAGCAGAAGACCTTATGGTGGCACAGGAAAAGCAGAAACAACTTATCCAAGAAATGCTCACATCGGGGGTTTTATCTGCCAGTAGGCTGCACTTGTTTCAAAAGAGTAGAGAACTGCAGGAAATAGACCGTTATACCCTAGTCAGCCTTGTAAAACGAATCTATCTCTATGAAGAGAAGCGGATAGAAATAGAATTTTATTTTCAGGATCCGTATCGTATCATGCAAGATTTCTATGAGAGAGCAGAGAAATCGAAACGGGAAAGAGAGGTATGAAGATGGCAAGAAAATCGAAACGACTTCATACCAATCATACCGAACACAATCATGCGATCAAAAAATGTTATCAAGCAGGAATTTATGCGAGATTATCTTCGGATCAGGAAGAGAAAAAAAACGAATCCATAGAAGGACAAATAGAAATCGCAAAGAAATTTGTAGAAGATTGGAATCAAAGTCATACTGACCAGATAGAGGTGGTAGACCATTTTATTGATTTAGGAAAGACCGGAACGAATTTTCATCGGGAGGCATTTGGGCGATTGATGCAAGAGATTCGTTTGGGAGAGATAAATTGTGTGATAGTAAAAGATGTATCCCGATTCGGAAGAAACTACCTAGAAGCAGGGAATTATATCGAAAAGATATTTCCTTTCTTAGGCGTTCGCTTTATTGCCATATCAGATGGATACGATACTGGGGTAGAGGGAAATGATACGAAAAAGATGGCTTTGGAAATCAAAAATCTGATTCATGATAGGTATGCCAAGGACTTCTCGAAAAAGGCAAAAATCGGGTTAAAACAGAGGAGAGAAGAAGGTTCTTATGTAGGAGGACCTGCGCCTTATGGTTATCTTAGTATATGGGAAGGACGAAGAAGGAAACTGATACCAGATGAAAACACCGCAGATGTCGTGCGCTATATCTATGAACAATTCCTGAAAACGGAATGTTATACCGCAGTGACACACGATTTAAACAAACAAAACATCAATCCGCCTACAGTTTATAAAAAGACAAAAGAAGTCTACTGTCCGCCAAATGAAGATTATAAAGGCTGGGAGAAAGGGAGTGTAGAACGGATTTTAAAAAGTGAAACGTATATCGGAAAGTTAGTACAGGGAAAGAGCACGATTACCGCACGGGATGAGAAGAATCGGATTCAAAAAGATTCGCAGGAATGGGTGATAACAGAACATGCGCATGAAGGATTAATTGATATAGAGATATTTGAAAAGGCAGCAGAAATTCATCAACGGATTCAGAAAGAAACAGAGAAAAAGAAATCGCATATTGAAGGCTATCCTATCGAGGAAAATATGTTTGACGATGTTCTTTATTGTGGGGTATGTGGACGAAAAATGACAAGAAGCAGTCATGTAAAATATGGTATGGATGGCACAAAAATAAGAAAGGAAGGATATTTTTGCTGGAATTCTACCTCCATGAAGACGAAAGATTGTCCAAATTCTAATCATATTTCTAAAAGAAAACTGATGGATATTCTGTTTGTTTTGATAGAAAAAGAATTTTCTATGAATTTGAGAAAACAAAAAATTTACCTAGAAAAAGGGAGAGAATATATTCAGCAGGCAAAGTTAAAATTAGAACGAGAGTGTCAGAGAGTGGAACATAAGCTTGCTGCCTTAAAAGAAGAAGAGAGTGAAACATATTTAAACTATCGTATGGGGGTTCTTTCCCAGAAAGAATATGTAAGTTATAAAATGAAAAAAGAAGAACAACTTCAGGAATTGGAAACAAAGAAATTAGACTTGACCAAGAGGCAAAAGCAATTCCGAAGAGATAGTGAGGAATATGAAAAAGTGGTTCGTTCTCTTTTAAAGTGGAAGCAGGAAAAAGAACTGATAGAAATACTGATAGAAAAAATCTATCTCTACCCTGATAAACGAGTAGAAGTGGTATTTTCTTATACGAATCCTCTGATAAAAAGGGGGACAGAAACATGATAGAACAACAACTTGCGATCTATTTACGTCTGTCACAAGAGGATAAACAAAAAGAAGAACAGGAAGAAAGTAATAGTATTTCCAACCAGAGAAAGTTGATACTGGAATTTATACATGGGAAACCAGAGTTTTCTGGATATCACATACAAGAATTTTGTGATGATGGCTATTCTGGAACAAATATGAACAGACCCAATATACAAAAACTTTTGGAAGAAATAAAAAAGAACCGAATTTCTTGTATTATTGTGAAGGATATGTCACGGTTTTCGAGAGATTATATCGAACTAGGAACCTATTTGAATCAAATATTTCCTTTTATGGGGATTCGGTTTTTATCTATTAATGATCATTATGACAGCCAGGAACATGAGGGGAGTACGATAGAGATAGATACCGCTTTTCAGACGTTACTTTATGACTTATATTCAAAAGATATTTCTATGAAAACGAAGGCATCTTTTCAAAATAAATGTGAAAAAGGAGAGTATGTATTCGGACAAATACCGTTGGGATATGAAAAGAGTAAGGAAAGAAAGCATGAAATTGTTGTGAATGAAAGAGAAGCGGAGATTATCCGGTTTATCTTTGCTCTGGCGTCAAGTGGAATAAGCAGTACCCAGATAGCAAGAAAACTTTATGAAGAAAAAATTCCTACTGCTATGCAGATACGTCACCCAGAAAGGGAAATGAAAAAAAACTTGACTTGGGATGCCAATATGGTCAGGAGAATTTTGAATCATCGTTTTTATTTGGGAGAGATGGTTTATGGAAAGAGTAAAAGAGAACGTGTAGGGAGTAAAAAAGGGATTGCTGTTCCGAAACAAGAATGGAATATTCTTTCCAATCATCATGAACCGTTAGTGACACCAGAAGTATTTGCACAAGTTTCTTCTTTTCAACCAGAGAAATCTACCAAACGAAAAGGAAAAAAACATCCTCTCATCGGAAAAATCTTTTGTGGAGGATGTGGTTATTCCCTGAATTATAAGAAAACATCAAATGATAAGAAACCTCGTTATTTTTGGTGCAGAAAACATGCGATTCTTCAGATAGCAGATTGTTGTACCTATTTTAATGCAGCGATTTTGGAAGAAATGATACTGTTAATGTTAAACCAAGAATTGATAAAGCGTGGTAATATAGAAAAAGAAGAGAAATATTTAGAAGAGTATCAAAAAACACAACGGAAAGTCTTAAAAAAACGGAAGGAAGAAAAGAAAAAGCAGGATAGCCATGTATGGGAAGAAAGGAAGAAACTTTATGAAAGTTATCGACTAGGAGAAATGACGGCAGAAGAATATCGAAACCGAGCAGATGAGCTGAAAGAAAAAATTAGTTTTCTGGAAGAAGATATACAGGAAACAGAGAAAGAATATGAACAAAGAAAAGAAGAATATCATCAAAAAAAGCAAGATATGAAACAAATAATTCGTTTTTTACCTATGAAAGAACTGACAGAGGAAATGGTAGATGTTTTTATAAAACAAATAAATGTTTATAAGGGAAAACGAGTGGAGATAGAATGGAATTTTGTGGAAAAAAATGTAAGTTGGGCACAAAAATAACTTGATATTAAGGGATGTCATTGTCGGCTTTAGCCGATTGAGTGCGGCGAAGTTTTTCGTGTTCCGAAAAACGGAGGCGTGCGAAACAAGAAACCACATGCTATGTGGGCAATGTCGTCAACTTAAGATATATATGCTTCAAAAAAATCAAGTGATAATAAGAAATTATGTTTATTTTTATAAATAATTGCATTACAAATAGGACTGCAGATTTTTAAACAGTCTGGCATTTTTCTTGTTATAGCTTTTATTTAAATGCAGCTTTTCATATGATTGTAATATTTCCGTCGTGTATGTTTTTGGTATCTTCCGAATTTTCTGTTAGGGCGGATAATGGAATATATTTTGGAAGCTTCCTCCACTATCCGACAGAGTGTTCCCTGCATATGGATAAGGGCGACCACAAAAGGCGTATGATACAGCTTTTTATCCTATTTAGTATATAACTGCGGTTAGACTGATAAGCATGCCTGTTGCCATCAGATGCAGCAACCTTTGAATCTGCTTCTGATTTTATGGCTGCAACAAGATTGGATAAATATACTATTGCAAAGAACTCCTGCCTTATGCTGACAGGTTTGATGCTATTAAAAGCTTCTATTTCAAACCGGTTTTTAAGTTCCTTATATTTGCTTTCAACGCCCCAGCGCAACTGGTAGAAATCTTTAAAATTTTTTGTGGACATTTGTTCCGATGTCAGATTTGTCACCAAATATCGGTGCTTCCATCTTCCAGCAAAAAGCGGACACTCCGTAAAGTAAGTGATTCTTTCTTATTGGTGGCTAGATATGGAAACCAAGTGTCTGTCTGTCTGTTCTGCTATGGCTTTTTTAAATGTCTTTGGCACACGCATAAGAAACAGAATCCCTTTGGAGTTTAGATAACGGAACATGTCCTCGGAAGGATAGCCTTTGTCAAAAAGTATGATACTGTTTGGAAATTCAGGCAAAAAATCTATATGGGATTTGGCTGATTCCCGTTCATTGCAACGATAGGAATGAAGGGAAAAATCAACCAGCATATCGTTCATAACATCGAAAAGAACCGATGTGGAAACAAGGGGTGACACACTTTTTCTGTTTTATTTGGATTGCCGCCAAAAACTTCATAATTCTCTTTTGATTCAGGAATCTGTATTGTACTTCCGTCAACAGCATAAATATGGAAACCATTCCATGTGCTTAAATTCGTGTGCTGTGAATAAAACTGCTTTACAGAGAGGCGAAATAATTCAAGAAATGCTTTATGAGAAATGCCCTGTCTTGCTTTTGAAACTGCCTGTTTTGATACAAATGGAGGAATATCAGATGAAAAATTATCTAAAAATCGAGAATAGTTTATTGGAATGGATTTATGAACTGACCGCAATACAAAGTAAATCAAGTTAGGAAAAGAAAGTTTCCCTGAACGTGTAAAAGCATTGCCAATACGATGCCTTGTCAGGAAATCTTCTGATGTGATAAGTGCATTGGAACATGGTAAAATGGATGTCAAAAGTTTTGTATTCATAAAAACACCTCGTATTAAAGATATAATTAATGTGAGCATTTTCTGGCTAATTTGTCAAGTGTTTTTTTGTACTTATTAATTTTTTAGTTACAGTTCAGCCTACACGTTAAGTTTAATCCCCAAAATTTATGTGTTAAAGCAGAATTTTTAAGAAGCTTTTTCCCGGCAGATCTGTTATACTGTCTATATCAGAAATCATGTTGGGAGGTGTCTCTTTTTGGGTGGTAATTATGAACGCGGATTATATAACCAGTTTATAGAAGTCATGGAACGCCTGGATACTGTCGAAAAGGAATCCAAAAAGGAGATCAAAAGACTCAATGATGAAATTTCTGACCTGAAAAAGGAGAACCAGCATCTGAAAGAGGAAAATAGACTCCTGCGTGATGATAATGCAAGAATGAAAAGCATTCTTAATAATGACAGTTCCAACACTTCGCAGCCCCCATCTACAGATCAAAAAGGTGGAAAACCAGCTAATACTTATAACAGCAGAGAAAAGACCAGCCGTAAGGCAGGCGGCCAGAAAGGACACAACGGAACCACTCTGACAAGAGCAGAAGTAGAAGAAAAGATACGTTCTGGGAAATGCCTCCACCAAATCAAAACGGTCGGTGACCCTGCGGGAAAATCTTATGTCACAAAGTATGTAATAGACCTTGATATTAAACCTGTTATCACAGAGATACGTATCTATGCAGACGAGCAGGGGCACTATGCCATTCCTAGAGAATACCGCAGTGATGTGGTCTATGGAACGAATGTAAAAGCGATGGCAGTTGCGTTATACAGTGAAGGGGTTATGTCCAATGACCGGATTGCAGCATTCCTGAATGCTGTTTCAGGTGATGGGCTGAACCTGTCAGAAGGAAGCGTATACTATTTTTGTAAATATTTTTCACAAATATCGGAAAGCAGTATTGCACATCTGGAGGAAGAACTGCTCAGTGAGCCTGTAGTAGCAACAGATGCTACAGTCATAACAGTAAACGGGAAGCAGGAATATATCAGGAATTTTAGTACAACAAAAAGTGTACTTTACCGCGCGATGAAAGACAAAAAACTAGATACAATACACAGGGTACATTTTATCGAAAAATATACAGGGATACTGATGCATGACCATGAAACAGCACTGTATCATTTCGGAACAGACCATGGTGAATGTAATGTCCATGTCATTTGGTATTTACGGAAAAATACAGAAGAGACTCAAAACACATGGTCAAGTCAGATGATAAAACTTTTATGTGAAATGAACCAGATGAGAAAAACTGCAATAAAAGAAAAAGAAACCGGATTTGAAACAGCAGTGCTATTAGGTTATGAGAAAAAATACGATGAACTCATAGTATTAGGAAGAGCGGAAAATAAGAAAACAAAGCACCGTTATGCCAAAGATGAGGAAAAGAAACTATGGAATCGGATGGAAAAATATAAACGAAACCATCTTCTTTTCATGCACGATTTCAGGATGCCATTTGACAATAACATGAGCGAAAGGGACTTAAGAAAAGCTAAGAACCGCCAAAAGATGTCTGGCGGATTCCGCAAGGTCAGCGGATATGAAATGTACTGCCGCATAGTGACTATCATCGAGACCCTAAAGAGAAGAAAGATGGGAATTTTAGAAAATATAAAATTACTTTTTATAGGAACACCGGCTATTTTCTAGCCGGTGTTAGAAGCTGTGTCTAAACGGATAGGCTGAACTGTTACATTTTTTAGTTACAGTTCAGCCTTCGACTAAATATAAAAATGAAAAACTACTGCTAAATTGTTGATATTTATTCTATAAATCAAAGTTATCCACTTGAAAATTTGAAATTAATTCGCTTTTTTTTGACATTTGTGGTAAAATAAATGTATCACAAATATTGAAAGGAGGCGGTCATAATAGGAGGTAATTATGAAAAAGGTATATATAACCAGTTAATAGATGTTATGACTCGCCTTGATAATATGGAAAAAGATCTGAAGGCTGAAAAACAAGAACACAAAGAAGATGTTGACAGGCTGAATAAAAAAATAGATTCCCTTACACAGGAAAATCAGGTATTAAAAGATGACAATGCACGTTTAAAAAGCATCATAAATAATAACAGTTCTAATACCTCCCTTCCTCCCTCTACAGACCAGAAAGGTGGCAAAGCAGCCAATACTTATAATGGACGGAACAAGACCAGACGTAAGGCTGGTGGACAAAAAGGACACAAAGGAAAAACCCTCACAAAATCATATGTCCAAAAGAAGATTGAGAGTGGGGAATTCCGTCATGATATCCATAATATTGGAAATCCCTCCCATAAAAAATATATCACTAAATATGTATTAGACCTTGATGTGATGCCAGTTATCAAAGAGATACGTATTTATGCGAATAAAAATGGACATTTTCCGTTCCATCAGAATACCAAAGTGATGTAACATATGGTGAAAATATAAAAGCGAAGACGGTTGCCCTATACAGCGAAGGCGTTATGTCTAATGACAGGATTGCAGCATTCCTGAATGCTATCAGCGGTGATAGGATTGAACTGTCGGAAGGAAGTGTTTATGGATTCTGCCGTAAGTTTGCAAAAGAATCAAGAGTATCTGTAGAACATTTAGAGAATGAGCTTTTAACCAGAATGTAGTGGCAACCGATGCCACTGTTACAACCACGAACGGGAAACAAAGTTATATACGAAACATCAGCATTCATAATACTGTTGTCTACCATGCCATGAGGAGCAAGTCGGTCAAGGCATTGCAAGAAATAAACTTTCTGGGGAAATATACAGGGATTCTGGTTCATGACCACGAAACGGCACTGTATCATTTTGGAACGAACCATGCAGAGTGTAATGTCCATCTTATCAGGTATCTACATAAAAATAGTGAAGATACTGGCAATTCATGGTCAGGACAGATGATCGGTCTGCTCTGTAAAATGAACCGAAACAGGAGGACACTTATCGAGAAAGGAGTGACATCTTTTTCAGAAAAAGTGATTAAAGAATATGAAAAGCAGTACCATAACCTGATTACAGAAGGCAGAAAACAGAACAAAAAGACTTGTACTAGATATGCAAAAAAGGAGGAAAAAACACTTCTGAACCGATTGGAGAAATACAGACGGAATCATCTTCTTTTTCTTCATAATTTTGAGGTTCTGTTTGATGACAATATTTCAGAACGAGACCTGAGAAAGGTAAAGAACCGCCAGAAAATGGCTGGAGGTTTTAGAAAAGACAGCGGACAGGAAATGTATTGTACCATTCTGACAATCATAGAAACTTTAAAAAGAAGAAAAATGGGATTACTTGAAAATATAAGAAAAATATTTATGGGTACACCGGCTATTTTCTAGCCGGTGTAAAAGTCGTTGGTTTAGTCGAAGGCTGAACTGTAACATTTTTTATACATCTTAAGTTGACGACATTGCCCGTTTGATGGGTGGTTCTGATTTTTCTATGATAAAAGAACTATGAAAGCTATTCAACGTGAGTTCGACAAAAAAATTATAAGAAGGAAAGAATTTTTGGATGCACTTTCCCAAAGGTTTTTTAACCTCAAAACACATGTTCTGATTTGCACAAATTATAGAAAAACATTATACAAAAGAAGGTATTTCATTCCCAAATGGAATGGAGGGTTTCTTAGGTAGGAAAGAATAAGCTATTCCTCTACTAAATTAACTCGTTGTGCTGGTTTAATATTCAGAATTTAATAGACTAAAAATGCACAAAAAATCCCTGTAAAATTTAAACAGACTTTTTAGAAAATCAAATGTTTGGTTTTCCAATACAGCATGTTTAGAAAATCAGATGTTTGATTTTTCCAATATCATATGTTTCTGAAAAAATGCGGTTAAACGCCATGCACAAATTATGTTTCAATATTTTATTCTGTAACCGAGTGCATAATCCCCTGTAACTTTTGGCAAGCACTTTTTCTGCACTCATCTGCTCGCTGAGTTGGGAAAATACTGTTTCCACCCTCCGCCGGAAACGAAAAATCAGCTGTCTGAGCTTTCTTGGTCAGTTGGTTTTGTAATTGGAAGGTTTTAATGACATAAGGCATATGCCTTTTTCGCGCATGTCTTCCAAAAGTGTTTCCCCGGTATAGCCTTTGTCCCCAAACACTACCAGTCCCAGACGGTTTTCGGTAAGATCCCGCAGACCTTCCCTGTCATCCACAGATGCAGGCGTAATCTCAAATGCTGTGATATATCCTTCCAATGTAATCAGGACATGAACCTTAAATCCAAAGTAGGGTTCTTTTTTGGAGGGACATTTTCCATAATTTGCCCCATCTTCACGGAAAGAACGGCAATAGCGTGCGCGTCCAAACTTACAGACAGGAAGTGGAAAACTGTCAATCACAAAATAACGGCTGTCAGGAATGGGAAAAACAAGGGGTATTTTCTGCTGGAGCAGTTCTGTGACCTGCAAAAGATTCCTTCTGGTTCGGTTAAAACGGGTTCTGCAGCATAAATTTGGAAAAAGATGCCTGTAATTACGTTTTACAAAGGAATACCATGCATTTTCGGAATCCATGCCAACAAGTTCGTTGCAGATGCTCAAAGTGATGATTTCAGAATCAGACATTCTTGCAGAGGTAATGTTACGCCTTTGTGAAACAGACGATGGAACAAACGGCTGATACAAGTCATCAATTATTGCATAAACAAGCAAAATAAAATCTTCAAAAGTAGCGATAATGGTGGTATAATCATCTTGAAACTTCAACATAAACATGTTTCCTTTCATTCTTATATTGGTCTATAATTAGGATAGCATATTTTGTTGAAGTTTTTCTATATTAACTAGCACAACGAGTTAAATTAACCACAAAATTATGACAGCTTCGATGCCTAGAATGTTCTATTTGGCAAATATTTTTTAGAAAGTCATTCACAGACTCTATTACGGCACGTTTTCTTAATAGAATTCTTTCTGATAACTCCATGATTCCTTTCTTTTTTGCATTTTTTTTGCTTTGTAATTAGTTTGATCCCTTTCTCCCAAAGTGTATCAAATAATTTTTGAGAAACATATCCTTTGTCAGCAAAAAGAGTCCCAAACATCTTTTTCGTAAGATGTTTCATGACTTTAGGGTTACGATCATCCTTATTTCCAGCAGTGAAACAGAAACTAAAAATTTCTTCTCTATTATTGATGATAAGATGGAGTTTAAATCCATAAAACCAACCCGTAGAGCTTTTCCCTCTTTGAGCAACCTCTTGAAACACTTTGTGTTGTGGAATCCTATAGGTATCGCATACATCTAATGTTGTGGAATCTACAAAACGGATGCCAGTACAGCTACCTTTATGAAAACATACAAAATAAGCGAAAGGCAAAGCGGTATAAGGCATCCACTCTACAAAACGGTTGTAACTGACCAAATGAGGAAAGAATTTTCTATCTCTTTGAGAAATCAAATCCTGATCATATTTTTTAAATGTGAGATAATCTGAATGGTGAAATACAACACAGATTGTCATAGCCTCATTTAAGGTTAAAGTACTTGGCAATTCCAAATTTGCCCACTGTTATCCATAGTTAAGCATTGTTGTTCCAAATAAGGAATAAATTTCTTACAAAAGTTGTCAATGTCATAAAAAATTGATAGAATGAATTCGTCCATAAGTTTATTTTCCTTTGGTGTTTTTGAGTTTTGCGATTTCATTATACCAAAGAAATAGGCTTATGGACATTTACTTTTCATCGAACTCACGTTAAATAAGTTTGTGGAATACCCCAAAAATCTTGTGTACTACATTTATATATTTATTTTAATATTTTTTTATAATCGTTATAATCCTTAAAAATTATGATTATACCACAGAAAACTTTTTTATAATTTTTTACTTTATCAGATTGTTACTATAGTTTATCAAGATTAATAACTTATTTAGATA
>OFGK01001320.1_pt1 | contig 13840 bp, 10 predicted proteins | sample 1521771 | NCBI WGS metagenome assembly OFGK01 (sample SAMEA3504088, study PRJEB24116) | mouse gut metagenome | biome: mouse gut; feature: mouse-associated habitat; material: faeces | place: Denmark | collected 2011 | reverse complement strand
ACCGCCCCAGTAAAATCCTGGAGCGGTTCAATTACATTGCGTATAATAGTGAAATGTTTCTACACTTCTCGCCGTTTGGCACGAGGATATGGGCGAGGATCATCGGTCAGGCCGAGGAGGTAGTCAATGCTTGTTTTATAAAAAACAGCCAGACGCACTAACAGATCGTCCGTCAATTGCTGTCTTCCGGTTTCCAGATAGCTGTATTTAATACCAATCCAAAATTTCCTGCCAGATTGATCATTGATGATGCAAACAAATTCGCTGCTACCGCATACCAGCCAAAATTGGCGAGGCTTATGACTGTGGATAACACAGCCACTCCTTTTCCACCCAAAACCGACCTTAGCCATATCCAAAGATCAATACCATAACGAACCGCAAATAAAACGGGAATGCATTCAATAAAAACCCAGATAATATTAAAACAGAATATATTGATCAGCATCTGTTTAAATCCCAGATACTGCGCAACATAAGCCCCTTGTGTATAACACCATGTAGCTATTGCAAAACCGCTTGTTGATAAAAACAGATCCCAAAAAGAATACTGCCTGTCTCCCTTTAGCATAGGCACAACGCCTGTAATTGTTTCACGTTTGATATAATCCGCATTTTTACTCATCATCTGATCACTCCTGTCATACACAATGTGATTAAAATCCCACTGATAACTACCATTGTAATAATAACCGCTATATCTATATTAGCTATCTTTTCCGGAAATTCATAATCATTTTGCTGCATCTGCTCCAATCTTTTTTCTGTTTCCGCATATAATTCTTCCATAATTGAATCATTTTTCATGTTCATTCGTTCTCTCCTCTCTCAAATAATTCCAACGCTTTTGCACTATATCTTTTTGTATAACGATACCAGATATAAAGATACTCACCCACCGTTTTCCCGACACTCTCCTGATAAAGCGCCCAGACAAACCAATAAAATGAACTTGCCGCTGTATATCCTATATAATGGCGCAGTTCTTTTGTGGACGGTACATGCTTCAGGTATATCCCGATGATCTCCACCGCTTTCTCCATATCATAGTCCGAACAGGCAATAAATGTGCCGATATCAACACCCGGATCAGACATACCCGAATATTCCCAGTCAATCAAATACATCTTATCCTGCTGATCTATCAGGAAGTTGGGTGAGTAACTATCACAATGGCATATTGTTTTTTCTACTCCGTCCTGATTCAGATAGCCCTGTATTGTCTCTATCCTCTCCTCCATCTCCTGCATATCTTCAAAATCTGTCCGGTTAGATCCTTTCAGTCTCTTCTTAAATCCGGCAATCTCCTGCCAGATATCGAAATAATACCCCGTATTCTTTCCACTATTATGAAGGGTCCAAAGAATCTCAAGAGCATTCTCTACCTGTCCGATATTGTGATAATCCAGAAGTTCCGCATTTTCAATATAATGTGATATTTTCCAGCCTTCTGTCGGATGGATATAAATATAGGTGTCATCCACTCCCAACTCCCGCGCTATCTCCATAACTGCAGCCTCTGCCTCCCTGTTGATATATTCTTCCGTCCCAACCCCCGGATGGCGGTAAACATACCGTTTTCCATAACAGGAAAAGCAAAACGACAGATTCGTCAACCCTGTTTTGATCGGAAAAATATCCATAATATCCGACTCCATGCATCCTAAAACCTGACAGATATTATGGAATATCATGGAGTTGGAATTTTCCAGATAATTCCTGTCAAAAAGCCGCAGTTCATCCAGAGAATCAAATTCTTTAATCAATTCACTGTCGTAACGCCTGATATACAGGTCCAGTTCATTGATATACCGGATATACAAGTCCTCCCACAAATGCTCCTTTGTAATCTGTTTTTTGTACTCGTTTTTTAAAATGGAGACAAATCTTTCACTGAACACATGATTAAAATATACATGCCCCAGCATATACCATGCATCCCTCCCGCCTATCGTAACATTCTCAATCCGTCCTTCTTTGTTACAGAAAATACAATATTCATCCGTCTCTCCCTGTGCATATACGGCGGCATAATAAGAGCGGTATACATATGGTTCAAACGGATTTTCCACAAAATAATTATCCGACGAACAAACATATGTATTATCCAATCTGTCCGCAACCGGCATCAATGTCGATGTATTGTTGTAACGGTAATAATCCTCATTGACAACTATCTCAACCTGATACTTATCTGCCAGATAAAACAATTTTTCTTTCATATAGCCGACCACAACAACAATATCTTCAATTCCGGCATCCCTCAACTGCTCAATCTCCCGCTCTATCAGCAGTTCTCCTTTCACCTTCAGCAGCGCCTTCGGCTTTTCATAAGAAAGCGGCGCAAATCTTGTGCTCATCCCGGCCGCCATGATCACAGCATTTTTCACCCGGTATGGTTCAAGAGCCTTTATCCCTTCCGAGGTGATCTGCCAATCAGCAGTAAGAAGATTTTTTTCGATCATTTCCGTGAGAAGTTCCTTTATCCTGGCTGATGAAATTCCGCACTTTTGGCAAAGAGTTTCTTCCCCTTCTGTTTCCCCCTTATTTCTCCACAGAAAATACAGAATATGAAACTGCTCTTCTGAAAAATCTGACTTACTCTCCTGTTTCATGCATGTACTGCATATCATCTCTTCCTTCTGAACAATTTTGTAATAATCCTTTGCATACCGGTACTGACGGAGTGAATATTCACCAAATTCCACTCCAAGCTTTCTTTTATATTCACACCAGTTGCTCCAGAGCAGGCCGCAGGCTGCAATATAGCAGTAAATTTTAATGCGTACTCTCTTCTCGCATCCTTCCGTAAAATACAGATCAATCAAATGATCCACCTGCGCCCTGTCATAAAGAGAATAGATACAGAACATTGCAATATCAATATGAGGGTCCTGCATGCCCGCATATTCCCAGTCAATTATCCGTATATCTTCTTTTCCATTCCCATCATATGTAAACAGGAAATTATCAGGCACCGCATCGATATGGGTTAAAACTTTTCGTTCAACATTCTTTTCAATATAAGGTTTCAGAGACAGCACCCTTTCCTTCGTCTTATCATAATCATGAAAACAGGAGGGTTCCCCATCCCAAAGCTTCTCGTAATATTCCATTTGCTTCCAGATATCAAACTCATGTTTAACCGAAATGCCAAGTTCATGAAATCCCCTCAGCCTCTCCATACATTTTCTGATATCGCTTTCCAAACAGGGATCACATACCCTTGCTCCTTCTATGTATTCCGTAACTTTGTAACCATTCTCTTCATCAAAACAAATAATCTCATCACAGATATTCTGTTTACATATCTCTCTGTAAGTCTCAGCCTCTTCCTTTCGATTGATCAAATGCTCCGTTCCCTCTCCGGGAATACGCATAATATATCTTTTCCCTCTGCACTCAAAAGAAAATGAATGATTTGTCATCCCTTTTTTTAAACTGGAAATTCCGGTTATCTCATTCTCTTTTGCCTTTAAGGCAGCAGCAGCCACAGAAATAGCATCTGATTTCAGCTGGTTGGAAGCACTGTCCAATTCCCGGAGTTGTTCATAGGTATCTATCTCCACGATCCCGGCCGGTTCCATAAGCCTGGGATGCAGCACCATCCGCTCGTTCTGATACAGGCTCTCTTCCCAAAAGGAACCATCATACTTCTTATCCCGCGAGAGTTCTTTCAGGCTCTTTTTAATCTCCGCCGCATCCTTTTCCAGTATGCAGCTTATTCCCACCATATCATTTCCCCGAACATCTGCCGGTATCTTTACCAGTTCCATTTTCCGGTTAATCCGCACCTCACTCTCTTCCGTCAATACCTCGCTGACCATATACCAGGAATAAAGTTCCCGCTCTCTGAACGGATTTTCCGCACACCACAGATCGCATGGCAAAATATACGTATTAGAAATATACTCTGATGCAAGATATAAAGAATACAGATTGTTTTTAGCCGTATATTCCGGATTTACAAGTAATTTCACCCCAAACTCATCGATCAGATACTCAAAACTTTCCTTCATAAACCCTACAACAACATAAATCTCTTCAATCCCCACCTCATTGAGCTGCTTTATCAGCCTCTCAATCAGCCTCTCCCCTTTCACCTCCAGCAAAGCCTTCGGTGTCTCCATATTGATTGGCACCATTCTCATTCCAAAGCCTGCCGCAAGTATGATTGCATTTTGTGGACGGCTTTTTGCAAACAGTTTTTCTGCCTTCTCAGTTAAACGCACTTCCCCGTCAAGATAACCTGATTCAGACAGCTTTTTTATGCAGCGATTGACAAGCCCCAATGAATACCCTGTCTTATTTGATAAACAGCGTTGGTTACTGTAATTTTCAAATGACAATGTAAGCAGAATATCGAGTTCTTGTTTGTTCATATAATTCTCCTTTTTTCTTTTCATGAACGTTATATATTAAATTACAGCAAAAAACATACTTTGTCAAGCTTTTCCCTTCCCTTAAAATTATTCTGATAACAGCAGTTCCCAAAGCCAGAACCCGTACTGTTTCCATACAATCATTCTTCCTATACAGCACGAACGCTTTATGCTATCATATTAGATGGAGTATAAAAGGCCTGAATATTTTCACCCTAACTCCCATTCGCCCGCTTCAGCAGGCACTCAAATTAGGATCGTGAAATTTTTAATTTCATGCTAATACCGGATTTTAAATATCATGGTCCGGACATCATAACTATTTGTATGCAATATTAATACAACAAGGAGTTTCCCATGAACAAAAAGTACCGTATCCCCGCCGCCCTCTGCCTGGCTGCCCTCTGGATCTTTCTAATATACCATTTCACCGGCATCTTCTTCGAGACCAATGATGACCGTATCATCACCGAAATCCTCTCCGGTTCCATGACCGGTTCTCCCGAGGCGCATACCTACTATGTGGATTATATACTTGGCTTCCTTCTCTCCTCTCTCTATAACATGACCACCGCCATTCCCTGGTACGGCGGCATGCTCGTACTGTTTCAGTTTTTATGCTGCTTTTTTATTACAGATGCTTTTCTCTCCCGCTGCCATCATAAAAGAGACCGTTTTTTTGCCCTGGTGTTCATAGCGCTTATATTCGCTTCCGAATTGTATATTATTGCAAGCATCCAATACACCTCCACAGCCGCAATGCTTGCCATTACCGGCTATTTGTGTTTTCTGCTCTATCCCGGAGGAAAATCCCGCTGCGCCCTTTTTTTCCTGCTGGAACTTCTCTCTTTTCTGCTGCGCAGCAACGCCATGCTCATGATCCAGCCCATGGGCTTTATAGTCCTTTTTGGATTTTATTTTTCCGAAAACAGGCTTTATCTGCTTCCTGTTTCTTTTAAAAAGGATTATCTTACAAAATACCGACCGCTGTTTCATGTCTCTGCCATCTTACTCACCATCCTGATCATCGGAAAGAGCAGTTATCTGACCTTTCACAGCTCACCCGGCTGGAAAGAATACGAAAAAGTCAATGACGGCGTCACAGAGATCACAGATTACGCTGCCATTCCCGACTATACGGAAGTACGTAATATCCTGAAAAAATATAATGTCACCCAAAAACAGTACCAGGCATTCCTCCAGTATGCCATGATCGAAGAAAACCTTTCCGGAGACTGCCTTCTGGAAATTGCGGAAATTGCCCATGCCCAGAACATGCGCCCTGCTTTTTCCCAGGTATTCAGACAATTTCTGAACAGCTATATCTCCCCGGAATACTGGAACTTAAACCTTTTGCTTCTGTCAGCCTGGGCAGCACTCATCCTTCTTCTGATTTTTGAAAAAAAACCATCCCTCCTGTTCCCACTCACAGGGCTGTTCCTTGGCAGAAGCGTCCTCTGGCTTTTTTTGCTCTATGAAGGCAGGATTCCACCCAGAGTTATGGTCCCTTTGTTTTTAGGTGAAATTTCCTTTCTGCTCTGCCTTTTCTTCCTCACTGTTTCAAAGGATGACAAGCATTGCACCTCAGAGACTTTCAAAACGCTGTCAAGGCCTCATTATGACAATTATGTCATTAAAAAGTATTTACCATTTATTCTTGTAATACTAATGCTGCCGTTTGGCGCCAAAACATTTAAAAACCAATATTTATTTTTAAAAGAAAAAAATACCAACGAAGCAATCTACTTTAAAGGCATGCAGGAAATGATTACCTACTGCAACAATCATCCTGAAAAAAGCTACTTTATTGATGCCAGCACTTTGATTTATTATCGCGGCAGCGCTTTTGAAACAAAAATTTATGGTCCGCGAAACGGTGTGATTACCGGATGCTGGTATTCTGGTGCGCCTGTGCTTTATGAATATCAAAAAAAATATTTTGACGGCTGTGATTCCATATACCTTCTCACTTCTTCCGATATGGAAATGCAGTCTGCCATGGTTATCGACTATCTGGAAGAGCGCCTTGAAACAACCGCACATGCTGAAGATACTTTTACAGTATCAAACGGCGGAAAATATCTGGTCTATGTATTTCCGCTTTAAACTTTTTTAATTCCTGCGCATCTGATAGATAGATGCATAAATTGTCTAACAATTATTAAAAAGACATAATATGGCAATAAAAACACAGAAATTGTAATACTTTCTAATGACTGAAATGATGATTTATGATATAATGTCCAGAGAAGAAAAACAAGCGACTGCAGGGCGGACATTTGTTTTTCATCGGACATTAACGAGCAAACGTCCGATGAAATCGGACTAGAAGCGCTGAAAGCGCGGGTTTGCGAGTTGATGATATCATTTTCACAGTTTCAACAACTCAATCATTAAACAGGAAGAGAGGTACTATAGTAATGAAGAAACATCATATTCTTCTGATCGCAGCACTTACTGCCACGCTTTGCATATCAGGCTGCGGAAAAGAAGATGAACCTGCATCGACGGAAATTCAGGATATAACTGTCGAAGCAGAAGATCTTCCGGGCACTTCCGAAGAGGAAGAACCCGTTGAGCCCGAAGAGGAAGTTATCACCGATGATGAAGAAGCACCCGGCGAGGGCTATGTGAGAAGTTCCCTGACAAACTTGTGGGTAAAAGAGGAAGTTGCCAATTCCAGGCCGATTTCCGTTATGATGCCTACCGATACGGCAGCTCAGCCTCAGTATGGTATAGGAAGTGCCGGCGTTTTATATGAAATCATGGAAGAAGGCAGTATTTCCCGTCAGATGGCGATTATCGAGGGATGGCAGGATATGGAAAAGATCGGAAATATCCGCAGCGTCCGTCATTATTACGTTCCGGTGGGCCTTGAATGGGATTCCATTATCGTACATTTTGGCGGTCCCTTCTATGCAGATAACTGGGTAACACGCCCCGATGTTAATAACATCACCGGCACACATACCGGCAACACCAACGTGGCACCCGGCTCCGAGGCGTTCTTCCGTTCCAATGATAAGAAGGCACCTCACAATGCTTATACTTCCGGTGAAAAGTTAACCAGCGCCATTGAGAAGCAGAAATACGAAAAAGACCACAGAGATCAGTACTGGACTGCAGATCACTTTAAGTTTACAAATGCTTCCAATCCCAATACGCTGGAAGATTACAGCGACGCAAAGAGAGCTGTCAATATTGATCTGAGCGGCGTGTTCCCTGTAACACTGACATCGCTGGAATATAATGAAGAAGAGGGCGTCTATTATAAGACACTTCATAAAAACAAACAGATTGATCAGCTCACTGGTGAACAGCTTACTTTTGATAACGTTATCGTACAGATGACAGACTGCAAGAAACTTGATGACAAGGATTATCAGGATTTCACAATGATTGACAGCGGAAAACCCGGCTACTACTGCACAAAGGGTAAGATGATCCCGATTACCTGGACAAAGACTTCCGATTACGCGCCGACCAAGTATTATGATATGAACGGTGATGAGATCGTACTTAACACAGGAAAAACTTACATCGCTGTCGCACAGGCCGGCACAAAACCGATATTTGAATAATTTGTTGATATAGTTTCATATAAAAGAACCACTTCTATTCCAAATAAGAAGTGGTTCTTTTTATATTATCGATTTATTTTCTGATACACCGCCCCGATCTTATACCCATCCACCCAGACAGCGTATACTTCCTCATACCCTTCATGAACCGCCTCATTTCCTATCACATTCAGAAAAATATCAATATGGTAATCCCCCTCCTCATAATCTTTTACAATCCGGAGCTTTTCCTCTTCCGACAATAACAGGGTACTAAGCGTATAACCGCTTACCTTTACTTCCCCTTCCGTATGATCCAGTATCCATCTCATCAGTTCACTACTGTCCGCATATTGTGAATCTCTCTCAAACAGATGTGCATACTGCCTTCCAATCATGTTGAAATACACCTGCTGGTAAGGATGATTACGAATATTCCACCCCGCAATCAATACTATACAAATGCCAAACACTATTCCAACAATCTTTTTATTGATAATTTCAGCACAAAATTTGAATCCATATACCGTCACAACCGTAAATGGCACAAATGCAAAAAATACATGATACCAACTCTCGTATATTTTGCAATGAAGCATAATGATCGCACAGACGATTCCCCAGAACATTCCTATACAGCAAGCAAACCATTTTCCCTTTCCCAATACGCCATTTTCCCACCATCCTTTTCCCTCTTTTTTCAAAGAAAATACCAGTCCAACATGTCCCATGAAAAACAGGAACATATACAAAACAGGAATTGTTATTCCCATCCACACAAACAAATAAAACCAGGGAAGCTCTGTTGATGTAATCAACTCTCCCATAAATGCCATATAGCCATTCCATCCCTGAAAGTGAGAAAAAGCTTTAAAAGTTTTTTTAAAGGAAATAACCGGATGTATCCAGGCAAACGGCGAAATTATAACCCAAAACAAAAAATAAGAAATAATTACCAAAGGATATTTAATAAAAAATAAAGCTTTATTTTTAGCTATTTTTCTATCTTTTATCAATATTGTTAAATCCCTGAGCAGCCAATACCCCAATAAAAAAACCGGATAAATAATTGCCATTACTCTTTGATTTGTTGCCAGTGCTGCCGTAATTCCAAATAAAACTATTGTCAGCCAGTTTTCCTTTTCCACAACATAGACAAGTGTAAGCAGGACTACCATATTAAGCGCCGCGAAAATAAGATTTTTTATATCAGTAAATTGATATCCAAAAAAGCGTGGATAAAGCGAAACGATCAGTGTTCCCGCAAAAGCGTAAAATCGGCCTTCAGGAAATATTTTCCGCAGTACAAAATAAAAACAGACATAACCCACAAAGCAGACAATAAAATTATACAAATGCCGCATCAAATATATTTCTCTTGTGGTCATTGTAAATCCATGAATATCTTCCATAAAAGCCATAGGCATCTGCATTGCAGTTCCATAATAGCCATGATTTTTTTCATCCATCTCAGGAATATCTTCCAACCCTGGCATATCCCTGTCCAGTAATACCTCATTCATATATTTATAAGATACCAGACTTCTCTCACGCTGTTTTTCTTCATCTACAGTAAAGCCATAGTCCTTGTAGACACATAGTCCTGCTATAAAATAAATTATGAAATACAAAAGAGTACAGTATCTCCATACCTGTTCCCAATCGTACTTTCTGTTGCGACCTTGCCCTGTCATTTATCCCATGTCCCTTCATTTTAATCTATTCTTTGATACACTGCGCCAATTTTATATCCATTTACCCACGATGCATATACTTCTTCATATCCTTCATGTGGAACTTCATTTCCTATTACATTTCTGAAAATATCGATCAGATATTCTCCCTCTTCCATCCCTCTCACATCAATCCTCTGTTTTTCTTCCTCTGATAACAGTAAATAACTGTCTGTCTCTCCACATATCGAAACAGTGCCCTCCGTATGATCCAATATCCAGTCCAATAATACACTACTGGTAGCCCGCTGTTCATCCCTGTCAAACAGCACTGCAAAATGTCTTCCGACAGGATTAAAATATACCACCTGAAAGGGATGATTCAAAATCATCCATCCACTCAAGCATATCAAATAAAAAGCAAGCACTCCCCCCACTATTTTTGCACTGATTTTTTCCGACATAAAACGCACACCATAAACCACGACAACCGTAAACGGCATAAAAACAAAATACAAATGATGCCATCCCACATAAATCCTGCTGTCCAATATAATAACTGCCAAGACAATTCCCCAAAACAATAAAATATTGCAGGCTAACCACTTGTATTTTCCTATAAGGGCATCCCAGCCATTTTGCTCTCTTTTCAGATAACTGCCCAAAGCAATATGTCCAACAAAAAACAGCATCAGATAAATGATTGGTATTGTTAATGCAAACCAGACCGGCAAATAATACCATGGGCGTTCCTCACATGTAATCAGCTTACCCATGAAAACCATCGTTCCATTCCAGTCATATTGTGAAAAGCTATGAAATGTATTAAAAAATGTCTGAAATGGATTTCCCTCCATCCAGGCAATTGGAGACATCAAGCTCCAACTTACAAAATAGACTGCTGCCATGAAAGGATATTTCCCGAATAAGATAATCCTGTCTTTTTTATTACTTTTCTCTATTTTATCTGTTATATCTCTGACAAACCAATATCCTGCAAGAATCACAGGAAATACCACCGCCATAATCCTTTGATTTGTTGCCAACGCAGCCACAAACCCGAATAAAAATACAGTCAATGCATTCTCTTTATCAATAACATAAACCAGTGTTAACAATACCACCATATTTAAAGATAAGAAAATAAGATTTTTTAAATCTGTAAACTGGTAGCCAAATATTCGGGGATAGAGAGAAATAACCAACACTCCTGTTAATGCCAGAAGTTGATTTCGAAAAATCTTTTTCAAGGCAAAATAAAAACAGATATATCCCACAAAACAGACCAGATAAGTAATCAAATGCCTCATATAAAAAATCTGTTGCGTTGTCAAAGAAAAATCAAATAAATCCTCAATGAATACCATAGGCATCTGCATTGCGGTTCCGTAATATCGATGATCAAACTCCTCCAAACCAGTTACGCCGATAAGCTCCGGGACATCGCGTTGAAAAAAACTACTGTTTATATACTTATAGGCAACAATACTTTCTTCCCATTCTGCAGATTCATCCGTTGAAAATCCATAGTCCTTATAAATACCCGTTCCTACAGCAAAATATATAACAAAATATAATATCACTATCCAGCTAAGAATGTTTCCCTTTTTTTCATTGGTGATATTAATTTTTCTCATAATTCTCCGTGTCCCTTTTCACAAAAACAGCTCTTTTTCCTAAAACATAATTTAATACAATTACCAGAAGCATTAGAATAATCTTGGATATCCGTTCCCCACAATCAAATACCTCAACAAATAATATAACTCCCAAAAAATCTACCAGTCCGGTAAATCCTCTGGCACCTATAAAGCGAAGCAATTCAAAAAAAGCCTCCCTGAAAGAAGCACATCTTGACTTGTATACCCAAAATTTATTCATAGCATAACCAACCGCTTTAGATAAAACCAGGCTGATAATATTTGCGACAGTATAAACTATACCCATTCGTAAAAACAGAAAATAGAATAATGCATTACTGAATGTGACACAACCACCAGCAATACCATAGCGCAGTATTTCTACAGAAAAAATCTTTTCTATCCACTCTTTTAATTTCATTTTATTTCTTCTCTTTCACATGCGCTTCCGAATAGTTATTTTTAAATGTCACATCCAAAAGCATATTTCCGATAAAGCCGACAGAAAACAATTGTATCCCCAAAATGATCAGCAATATACCCAATTGTAGCAATGGCCTTTTCCCAATAGAATTGCCCATACACCATATTACTGTCAAAAAAAGGCAGATTGCCCCCCCGGCAAACAGAGATAAAAGTCCAGCCTTTCCAAAAAAATACATTGGTCTGTCATGATATTTTGTCAAAAAGGAAACTGTAAAAAAATCCAACAATCCCTGCATATACCGCTCCATACCATATTTGGATTTCCCATGTTTTCGTTTATTATGATGCACCGGAATCTCAGCAATCCGGAATCCCTTACGAAAAGCCAAAACCGGAATATAACGATGAAGCTGCCCATAAATATCTACGGAATCTGTCACCTCCCGCTTATAAGCCTTATATCCGCAGTCAAAATCATGCAAATCAATACCAGACATTTTAGCTGTAACCCGATTGAACAGCTTTGATGGCAGCCTCTTCTCTGCCGAATCAAGTCTGTTGACCTTCCATCCTGATACAAGATCATAGCCTTCATCAATTTTCTTCAAAAAATTTATTAGTTCACATGGATCGTCCTGCAGATCCGCATCCATTGTAATAATTATATCGCCGGTCACATTTTTAAAGGCTGTCTGCAAGGCAATAGATTTTCCAAAATTTTTTCTAAAAAATATATATCTAACATGTCCATCTTTATCAGACATCTCCCGAATTACATTTTGTGTATAATCAGTTGAACCATCATCAACAAATATCACTTCATAATCTGACAAAAGATTCTCTTTCCGGCATATTTCTACATTACTTTTAATTAACGCATAAAGTTCCTCTAAGGATTCCTCTTCATTATAAGCCGGGATTATAAAAGATACTTTCCTCTTTTGATCTGACATTTATGTACACCCCTTTAAATCAGTACTTCTATCTTTCAAAGAAATATAAAAAAAATTACTAATAATCATACTATACACATTATCCTTTGTCAATTTACACCATAATGTATTTTCCCGAAATCCGCCTTTCAGATTTCGGGAAATCCAAATAACTCGCAACTCTATTGCAAATAATGGGACATGGCCTTTTTAAAACTCTAATGCTCCCCCAGCCCCAGCCTGTTCATCGCTGAGAATACCGCCCGGATGGAAGCCCTCGTAATATTGGAACTCACTCCGACGCCATACGTCACATGCCCGGTCTCCCCGTCAAGCAGGTGGATATAAGCCGCCGCCTGAGAGTTAGAACCGCTCTGCAGTGCGTGCTCCTCATAATCCAGCACCTTAATATTCACATTGAGCTGCTCCGCAAGCCCTCTTCTCACCGCGTCAATAGGACCGTTGCCAACCGCCTCAAAGCTATGTTCCACACCATGATCCGTGTAAATGACTTTCACATGGGTATCAAACTCACTGTCGATCGTATCACTCAGATCATCCACACGCAGTTTCCGGAAGTGGAGCGGCTCCTTTTTGTTCAGATATTCTTCTCTGAAATTTTCCATCACCTGATCCGGAGAAACCTCTCCCTGCTGTTCGGATATCTTCTGGATCACATCTGCAAATTCCCTCTGCATTCCCTTCGGAAGCTTGAACCCGAAATAGGTATCCATGACAAAAGCAACACCGCCCTTACCGGACTGAGAATTAATACGCACGATGGGCTCATACTCTCTGCCGATATCTGCAGGATCAATCGGCAGATAGGGCACCTGCCATATTTCGCTTCCTCTGTCCTTCATCGCTTTCACGCCTTTATTGATCGCATCCTGATGAGAACCCGAAAAAGCGGTAAATACCAGCTTCCCCGCATAGGGATGACGGGGATGGATCGGAATTTTACAGCAGCGCTCATAGAGTTCTATGATCTCATTGATGTGCTCTATCTCCAATTGCGGATCGATTCCCTGTGAAAACATATTGTAGGCAATATTCATGATATCCACGTTGCCGGTCCGTTCGCCATTACCAAACAGTGTGCCTTCCACTCGTTCCGCACCCGCCAGCACCGCCAGTTCGGCGCTTGCCACACCGGTTCCTCTGTCATTGTGAGGATGCACGCTGAGTATAATACTCTCCCTGTTTTTAAAATGTGTATTCATCCAC
>OFGK01001312.1_pt1 | contig 13933 bp, 11 predicted proteins | sample 1521771 | NCBI WGS metagenome assembly OFGK01 (sample SAMEA3504088, study PRJEB24116) | mouse gut metagenome | biome: mouse gut; feature: mouse-associated habitat; material: faeces | place: Denmark | collected 2011 | reverse complement strand
TGCAATATGCAAAACTATTCTGCCAAATATCGACGGTGCCAAATCATACGGCTCAAAAAAAGCAAACAAAGCATTTTTCATATAATATTTTGGGATAAAACCAAACTGTTCTGTCGTATTGCTATAATTCTCAAATCACTATCAACACTCAAGAATGTCATAGTGTATCTTTCCACTAATAATTATGATATATATAGTTTCCCATCTTTTTCAAGATGTTTATTTGCATTAATATAAGAACTATAAATCGTCAAATCATTAGTTTTATATTTATGTTTTGTTAAGTCTCCATTTAAAAGTGCATTGACAAAAACAGAAAAGTTATCAGCTACAAAATACATATTCAAAAAATAATCTATATAGATTATTTTTGATTTACAATCTTCACTCGTGAAATCATTAAATGTTGCATAATATCCGTTTTCATCATAACCAAAAATATCAATAAAAGGGACACAATAAAACTCTATTTTGCTTTTATCGTAACTTTCATCAATAAAAGAAAATCCACAATTATCAGATAAAAAATCAGAATCTTCCTCTAATTCCGAAATATGAGTCCCTGTAATTATTAATTCATCAGTATCATCAACAATCGGAAAGCTCATTCTTATACCGTCTGAATTGAATTCATAAATACTTTTGTAATCACAATATATTTTCACACAAGAACTCCCTTATTTTATTTTCACAATTGAACTACCGTTCGGAAGAGATATTTGACCATTAATCATATACAAATATACTCTCTCCCATCCGACACGAACTCTTTGTCCTTTAGCCGGTCTATTATACCTACCTGTTGATTCTTTTACATGATAAGTTATTCCTCTTGCTGTATAACTCAACTTGTAATTAATATAGCGTTTTGGATTCAATACAGATGTGCTCTTGCAATATATAGTCCCGGTAACTCTTTTGATCGAGCCATAACTTGTTGAGTTCAATGAAAATCTAATTTCTATATACATCTTTCTAGGACTACTTATTTGCACCAATTTTAAACTTAGAACTATAAATTGTAAAATACCACTTAAAGATGATGATCCAGTAACATCTTTAAAAATAATTGGATTATTAAAACAATATGCAAAACTATTAATTCCAGACGTTATTCCTTTTGATATTTGAACATACATAGGTATATCCGCATTAATAAATCTGCAGATACTTGGGTCATAGTAACGAGATTGAAGATAATAGTAACCTGTTTCGCTGTCAAGGTAATAACCACGGTAGCGGAGCGGGTTTGCATTTGCAACAGCTTCATATTTTGCATTTGCTGCTTCTACATATTCCACATTGCCCCATGCATCATAGAAATACTCTGCTACTGCCAGTCCGTTGCTCTCTGTGATACCAATAACTCTCCATATTAAAACTGGAATAATCGCAGCAATATAAAATACTATTCCTGTTCAATAATGTCGATAATTTCTTTGGTATTTTCATCAATAACAATATCTATTCCTCCACCACATGTTATTGGCTTATTATAGAATAAAATATGCCAAGACCCATCTGAGAAATATGATGCATCATAAGTATCATATTTAGAAGTTAAGTATTTTAAATGTTCTATTGTAATGTTTACCGCTTCATCCTCTGTTATTTTACTTATAGAACTATCTGTCTCAATAGCCCCGTTGAAATAGGTGTTATCTGTATTAGAAGAACAAGCACTTAACAAGCATATAAGCATAATCATTATTAATACAATAATTTTCTTCATACAAATCTCCCTAGTCTATAGTTTAACATTCTAGTTATATTGCCAGATTTACTTGTATATAAATGCGCATATACACCTTGTTTACATACAACATAACCATTTAATCTTTGGATTTTATTATATTCATAATCACTTTTTGAAAATCCACCTACAGTTGCATTAGGATGCGTATGTATTGTTCCTACAACACGAGTATTTTGAGGTCTTGAATAGTATTTACATTGCTTAACCGGATCACATTCTGTTTTTTTCCCTATAGCATACTCAGTATAGCCATAGTAATATGTGTGATTTTTGATATATGAATATAATAACGCACATATTTCTTTATTCATATTCTTGGATTTTTTAAAATGGTCATTAGCCCATTTTTTTAGTGCTTCTTTAGGCGTTTTAAAATCCTTTTTTGCAGAATAACCATACGGGTCACTATTGTTTGTTGGATTATTCATACAATAAGCAAATGAACATATTCCGGAGAAATTATTCTTTTCTGCTAGTATATACTCAGGTATATCCGCATTAATGAAACGGCAGATGCTTGGGTCATAGTAACGTGACTGAAGATAGTAATAACCTGTTTCGCTGTCAAGGTAATAACCACGGTAGCGTAGGGGGTTTGCATTTGCAACAGCTTCATATTTTGCATTTGCTGCTTCTACATATTCTACATTGCCCCAAGCATCATAGAAATACTCTGCTACTGCCAGTCCGTTGCTCTCGGTAATACCGATTATATCTCCTGATATGTTGGTAATATAATAATACTGGTTTTCGTTATAGATAAAGCCTATGGGAACTTGGTGTTCATCATACTGAAAATACATTGTATTGGTGCTGTCTGTCTGGGACAAAATTATACCGTCCATTGTATTATAGTATGTTGTAACACCATTGACTGTTTTTGATGTTCTTATACCATTTTCGTCATATGTATAAGTATATTCATTTTCGCCGTCTGATATACTTTCAAGGTGTCTGCCTGTGTTCCAGGTGAATGTTCTGTCACCATAGGACAGTACATTGCCGTTGGCGTCATATGTCAGTGCATTGCCGTTGACATCCAACAAACGGTCTGACCAGCCGTCATTCTCGTAGTAAAACTGGGTAGTTTCCTTTGGTGTCTGATTATCTATAGCCCCGTTGGTGTAATCATATACTTCTGCTGATAATATATTACCCCTGCTGTCATAGGTATACAGTTCTGAATAATTCAGTAACTTACAATCTGTTCTTGATAGCTGTTCATCTGCATAAGAAAATTTAACAGGGTTTGCATGATTATAGCTTGTTTCAATAATTCTGCCTTTGCTGTCATAAGCATTATTAATTGTTATGGTATTTTCTATTGAGTTAATCGTCTTTTGAATGATATTATCATTCTCGTCATATTCATAGCTTGATGATATTGCATCTATACCATAAGCATTTATATTTTCCGAAACTATTTGATAATTGTCATTTTCAGTAACACTGTATTCATAAGACTTGTTTCCGTGAGAATACCGAATAGAATTATCTTTTATAACAGATGTATAGTTTTTACCGAAGTGTGTTTCAGATATGTCTGTTCTCCGGTCAATATTATTTTCCTCGTCGGCATCTGTAATCTTCCGATCGTAGGACATAACGAGTGATTCGTCGGAATACCTGTAGGTCTCTATCGTTCCGTCATCCTTGTAAAATGTATACAAATCAGAATCTAAGCTGAATTTGCCCTGAAGAATATTATCATCGCTGAAACCGAACACTGCATACGGTTCTGTATCATCATTATGGTACTGATACATCACATTTCCGTTATTGTCATATTCGTAGCGGATTGAATCACCGTTGGCATAGCTTTCGGACACAAGGTTACCGCTGTCATCATAGGTATATGAAATGGTTTCAGCTCCGCCGATTTTTACATTCAGCAGATTACCGTCATCAGTATAATTGAACTCGTAAATATCAAAGCTTTCTTTGATTTTTGCACCAACGTCATTATACTGATAATTTGTCGTTACACCAAGGCGGTTTGTTTCGCTTGCAAGATTGCCGTTTTCGGCATAAACATAGGTCTGACCTGCCGTCGGGTCTGAATAAGTATTTTCCGCAGGCAATCCGTCCTTTGTGCTGTCATAATCCTCTGCACTGATTTCCTGCACCACTCTGCCAAGGTCATCGTAAAGTGTTCGGGTAACACTGTCACCCTCTTTGGCAAGGAGCGTTCTGCCTGCATTATCATAAACATAGGATGCCGTATCACTTTCACAGGCTGTGGTGAGAACATTGCCTAAGGTATCATATGTATATGAAGTAACAGTTGTTGTGGTTTTGCTGTTCTCCGTAATAACAGATGTTTCCTTCGTAACATTACCGCTGGTATCATATTCATATTTATATGCATAGCCGTCGCTGCTGTTTTCCTCAACAACACGTCCATTGCTATCATAAGTATACTCTGTTTTATCAAAGCAAGTCAAGTCAGGATTGTAAATATTTGGAATTTCTCCATCATAATCCTCCTTAAGTGCGGCACTGACAAGAATATAGTTATTATCATCATATGTATAATAGGTGTAGCTGTCACCATTCTGCTCTCGGATTACATTGCCCTTTTCATCATATGTATAATATGAATTATCCTCGGCATCTTCTGTGACAGATGAGAGAACATTGCCCATATCATCATATGTATAGGTTGTGGTTGTGCCGTCCGTGGTTTCAGTAACAACACGCCATTGGCTGTCATATGTATATGCTGTTATCTGACCATACTCATCGGTATACTCTACAGGCAGAAAAGCATCATTATATACAGTTTTAGTAGCTTCGCCGCCTGAGGTCAAGGTGGTATAGGTCATATGCGCATCGTCATAATTATATGTAATATATGAGCCGTTATCATATGTAACACGCTTAACCCTGCCGTTATCATAGTAGCTTATGGATTTGTCCATACTTCTGATAAGGGTATAGTCGGTTGTATTGCTTGTGTATTCATACTGACCGAGAGTAACCCCTGCCTGATCGGTTACCTTAATATATCTGCCAAGCTTTGTTGTATATTCAAGCTTATTACCATTTGGGTCAGTTATTTCCTTAACGCTGTAATACTTTACTCCGCTGCCGTCAGGTGCTTCAATCCCTCTGTAATCCGACAAGGCAAAGGAACGACCTGCACCGTCGGAAATAGAAATCTCCTCTGTATTGGTTGTTCTGCTCAGGTTTAACCTGTTGCCTGAATAATCCTCAATTGCACTGAGATATGCGATGCTTTGGAGTGCTTTGATTTCAAAATAATACTTATAAGCACCGGTATCAAAGATATAATTCTTATCTGTTTTCGTGAGCACATATCCATTAAGCTCATCAACATATGTGTCAGCATCTTTTCGTATCATAGGATACTTTGAGCTGTCGGGAAGCTGCACCTCAAGACGGCTGTTTGTAACAAGCACCTTACTGTGGATAGACTCAAACCAGTCTTTGTCAGCACTGTTATAAATTCTTGTATAACCGAAATCAATATTGTTATAGGAGAATTCAAAGTCAGTATTTCCTTCTGTATATACTCCGATAGCTTCATTTGTTGTTGACAGATTCAGATAAGTTATCCTGCCATTTTCACCGATACGGGCATAGACCTTTGTAGTCTGAAAGGCGGGAATTGAAAAGGGTACTGCATAATCAGTCCAGTCACCATCCTCACCTATTTTGTACTGTATTGCCGTATTGTTTGTGTAGTCAAGCTTATAAAGACCTACAAGCTCGCCGTATCTGTAAAAAAGCGGCACCGGTGATATTGCGGCTTCTGCCTTAATTAATGACATAAAATCGACGTAATCCGACAAAAACAGATTACCGAATGTCATTGTCATAAAGGTTGAAAAACCCATCAGCACCGCAAGGAAAATGCTCAACAGCTTTTTCCAGAGTTTTGTTTGGGACACTTTGTTTTCATAATAATTTTCTTTCATTTTTTATACCTCCTAACAATATAAATTAAAACACAACTTATTGCGTTATATATATAGTGTGGATTTTTGAAAAAAGTAACAAAAAAATCAGCAGTAAATCAAAAAAATTTACTGCTGATAAAATTATTCCATATAAAGGACTATTCTTTTTTCTGATAAGGTTTTTTGAACATCAATGATACGCTGATTTGACGAGCCGCGGAATTTGAGTGAAATATCCTTTTTACTTTCCTCAAAGCGTCCGTCAACAAGAACATCAATCAGCGACAGCATTTCTGCAGACACATCGGTTTTTGCCCTGCTTTTCGCTCTTCCTGTTATTTCTTCAAAGGTAAAGCCCGAGTAACACCATATATCCTTATCGGGGAATTTTTCCTTAAACATTACAAGAAACGGCAGGAGCACTCTTTGATTTTCAGGCTCAAAGGGCTCACCGCCCAAAAGAGAAAGACCATTTATCCAATCAGGCTCACATGACTCAAGTATTTCCATCATTGTCTGTTCGGTAAACGCCTCCCCAAACCCAAAATCCCAAGTCTGTGCATTAAAACAGTCCTTGCAGTGATGTCTGCAGCCTGACACAAAAAGCGATGTACGAACACCTATTCCGTTTGAAATATCATTTTTTTTGATTTCACCGTAGTTCATATTCCACCTCATATTTTACAACTATATGGCAATAGGCTGTCTTTAATCAGACAGCCTATTTTTCATTTTATAAGTGCAGAACTCTTTCCTTAATTTCCTGAGTTCTTCCCTGATTCCAGAACTGCGTGCCGATATAACCGCAGGTTCTGCGTGCAACATTCATTTTATCCTGATCCTCATTGCCGCACTTAGGACATCTCCACACAAGCTTGCCGTCACCGTTTTCAACAATTTTAATCTCGCCGTCATAGCCGCAGCACTGACAGTAATCGCTCTTGGTGTTAAGCTCGGCATACATAATATTATCATAGATAAATCTCATAACCTGAAGCACTGCAGGGATATTATCCTGCATATTCGGCACCTCAACATAAGAAATTGCACCGCCGGGTGAAAGAGCCTGGAACTCACTCTCAAACTTAAGCTTGGTGAAAGCATCAATCTCCTCAGCCACATGAACATGATATGAGTTTGTAATGTAGTTTCTGTCAGTTACACCGGGAATGATACCAAATCTCTTCTGAAGCTGCTTTGCAAATTTATAAGTTGTTGACTCAAGAGGAGTACCGTAAATACTGTAATCAATATTTTCCTCTTTCTTCCACTTGTTACAAGCATCATTCATATACTGCATAACTGAAAGAGCAAACGGCTTACCGCCATCAGAATCAGTATGTGACTTGCCCGTCATATACTTTGTACATTCATAAAGACCTGCATAGCCAAGTGAAATGGTTGAATAACCGTCAAAGAGCAGTCTGTCAATGGTTTCACCCTTTTTGAGTCTTGCAAGTGCACCATGCTGCCACAAAATCGGTGCAGCATCACTCATTGTGCCCATAAGTCTGTTATGACGGCACTGGAGTGCCCTGTGGCAAAGGTCAAGACGCTCATCAAATATCTTCCAGAACTTGGTCATATCACCGCCCGATGAGCAGGCGATGTCAACAAGGTTAAGTGTTACAACACCCTGATTGAAACGACCGTAATATTTCTTTTTACCTTCAACATAGTTCTTGGCATTCGCAATATTTCCAACCCCGTTTTCAGTAAATCTGTCAGGTGTAAGGAATGAACGGCAGCCCATACAGGTGTAAACATCACCCTTTAAATCAAGCATAACCTTTTCACTGATATAGTCAGGCACCATACGCTTTGCAGTACATCTTGCTGCCAGCTCTGTAAGATAATAGAACTGTGAATCCTCTTTAATATTATCCTCCTCAAGCACATAAATAAGCTTCGGGAATGCAGGAGTAATCCACTCCCCGCTTTCATTTTTAACACCCTGTATTCTCTGCTTGAGAGTTTCCTCAATAATAAGAGCAAGGTCCTTTTTCTCCTGCTCGTTATTCGCCTCGTTAAGATACATAAACACGGTAACAAAAGGAGCCTGTCCGTTGGTTGTAAGCAGCGTTACAACCTGATACTGAATAGTCTGTACACCACGGGCAACCTCTTCACGTACTCTTTTTTCCGTAAGTCCGTTAATCTGCTCCTCGTTCATTTCCACTCCAAATTCAGCAGTTTCAGCAATAACCTCTCTCTTAATCTTTTCACGGCTTACCTGAACGAATGGTGCAAGATGTGACAGTGAAATAGACTGACCGCCGTACTGACTTGAAGCAACCTGCGCAATAATCTGTGTTGCAATGTTGCAGGCAGTTGAGAATGAATGCGGCTTTTCAATCATAGTTTCACTGATAACAGTGCCGTTCTGAAGCATATCCTCAAGATTAACAAGGTCACAGTTATGCATATGCTGTGCAAAATAATCAGCATCGTGAAAATGAATTATACCCTGCTCATGCGCATCAACAATATCCTGGGGCAAAAGAATTCTTTTTGTAATATCCTTTGACACCTCACCGGCCATATAGTCACGCTGAACTGAATTGACGGTGGGATTTTTGTTTGAATTTTCCTGCTTAACCTCTTCATTATTACACTCAATCAGTGACAAAATCTGATTATCTGTAGTATTTGCCTTTCGGATAAGTGAGCGGTTATAGCGGTACTTTACATAAAGCCTTGCAACCTCAAAAGCACCCTGTGCCATAATCTGATTTTCAACTATATCCTGAATTTCCTCAACAGAAAATGCTCTGTTCGCCTTAAGTGTTTTAAATTCCACATATTCAGCAATTTCATGAATCTGGCTTTGTGAAAGCTCTTCCTTCTTGCAGGCAGCATTCGCCTTTGATACGGCTACTATAATTTTATTTATATCAAAATCTGCTTCAGATCCGTTTCTCTTAATAATTTTCATTGTTTATTACCCCATAAAAGTTGTTACAAAATAGTTACATTCAAAATAAGTGACTGGATTTATAATATCAAATAAATAGTATTATGTCAATAGCAAACAGCAAAATAAATACAACATCTTGTGTCTATTATTTTAATTGAACGTTACAATACGTATATGTAGATAAATAGATCTTTGCTGTAAAACTGTGGAATTTCACACATCATCAATGATTTTAACGGTTACAAAATAAAAAAACATATTTCTGCAAAAAATAAGAGCAGATATATAATCCACTCTTATACGAAAACTTATTTTTCTTCAGGAAGCTGATCAACACCGTTTATAGCATCCTTCAAACCGAGGTCATTCTTTATCATGGTGGTTGAAACACCGGGTGTTCTGTCAAGGAAAACCAGCTCGCAGTGCTCTTTCAGATAGTCGAACTTGTCACTGCCTGCCCAGTCACCGCCCATAACAACCGTATCAATATGATACGCCTTAACATCATCAAGCTTCTGCTCCCAGCAGTTTTCAGGAATAACAAGGTCAACATAACGGATTGCCTCAAGCATCTTTTTCCTTGTTTCATAGGAATGATAGGCCTTTTTGCCTTTTCCTGCATTGAACTCATCTGTTGAAAGTGCAACAACAAGATAATCTCCCATTGCCTTTGCTCTCTTCAAAAGTCTGATATGACCGTAATGAAGCAAATCAAAAGTGCCGTATGTTAAAATTCTTTTCATATTTTATCTCCAATATAATAATTAATAATTTTATTAAATCATAATATACATTATATGTCAAGTATGTCCTTTATAACCTCACCTGCAATAATAAGACCTACCACTGAAGGAACAAACGCATTGCTCGCAGGTATTGAGCGCCTGCCCTGCTGAATTTCTCCACAGTCACAAACCGGCTTTAATGGCTCCTCCTTTGAATAAACAACCTTCAGATGTTTAACACTGCGTGCCTTCAGCTCTCTACGCATTACCTTTGCAAGCGGACAAACAGAGGTTTTATAAATATCACTGACCTCAAAACGTGTGGGGTCAAGCTTATTTCCTGCACCCATTGAGCTGATAATCGGCGTGCCTGCTTTTTCGCACTGCACTGCAAGCTCAATTTTACCTGACACAGTGTCAATTGCATCAACCACATAATCATATAAACTGAAATCAAATTCATCTGCCGTTTCGGCAGTAAAAAACGTCTGATAACAATTCACATTACAATTGGGATTTATTTCTAAAATTCTATCCCTTGCAGCGTCAACCTTTAACTGACCTACTGTTTTATGTGTAGCAATAATCTGCCTGTTGATGTTTGACAAACTGACGGTGTCGTTATCAATCAAATCAATTGTGCCCACACCTGTTCTTGCCAATGCCTCAACAGCGTAACCGCCGACACCGCCAACACCGAATACGGCAACACGTGAAATATTAAGTTTCTTTATACCATCGCTGCCGAACATCATACAGCTTCGTGAAAATTGATTATCCATACTATATATAATACTCGTCTGTCTTTTTTGCTCTGTCATTGTCGATTATATCCTGAAGGGTAATAGAATCAAGATAATCGGTTATCGTTTTATAAAGCCCCTGCCACATCGGAAGAGTAGGGCAGGTTTCGCATTTTTCACAGGTATTAGGCTCATAATCAAGACACACAACAGGAGCAAGACTGCCCTCTGTAATTCTGAGAATATCACCAACAGTATATTTATCCGGGGCCTTTGCAAGCATATATCCGCCCTGAAAGCCCCTTGTAGTCCTCAGAACTCCCGATTTATTCAGCATAGGAACAATCTGCTCCAAATACTTTTTGGAAATATCCTGTCTTTCGGCAATGTCTTTCAGAGCCACATAGCCGTTATTTTGATTTTCGGCTAAATCAAGCATCAGCCTTAAGGCATATCTGCCCTTAGTTGATATTTTCAAAATCATCACCTCTGTAATTACCTATTATAACATAGGTTTTATATGTTTTCAACAATATGAATCAGAGTATTCTCCCCTCAGAAATATTGAACTTAAACGCTTCGTTCTTCGTCTTGATACAGGCAATATGATCAACAATTTCTGCACTGATGATTTCTGCTTTATCACAGCTTATTGTCTGAGTGAAAATATTCATCTGCTCATCTGTATAGGTTGAAACATCATCACTTACAAAAAGCAGATTACCGAGCATACTGTTAACTTTGGCAACAATTTTCCTCTGACTCATCGGCATTTTGATATTATTATCACGCAGCAGAAAAACATCCGGGTCATTCAGCCACGCTCTGCCGTCAAGATGTCGGCGGTAAATGGTATTCGTTAAAGTATTTATTGTTGAAACATCCTCGCGTGAAAACGGTTTTTTATTCCAGCTCAATGCTACATCGGCTCCGATTCGGCAAAAATCGACCTTACCGAAAGCAGGTGCAAGAGGAACTCCGCAGCCAAGAATAATTTTATCACCGCACCATTCTCTGATTAAATCCATAGCTTCGCACATTATTTCACCACGGCTTTTATTATGAATAGGTCTTTGACAGCAGGCATAAAGAAAATCCAGCTTCACCATATCATAGCCCCAGTCATTAAGCACTGTGTCAAAAACATTTTTTAGATGCGCACGCACCTCTTTATTATAAATATCAAGAGCATAAAAGCCGCCCCAGTTCTGAGAGGAATAATGATATTTGCCATTTTCATCGGTAACAAGCCAGTCCTTATGCTTCTTAAAGACATTCGACTTAGGCGTTACAGCAAAGGGGGCGAGCCATAAGCCTGCAAGCATATCGTTTTTATGAATACGATCTGCAACGACCTTCATTCCGTCAGGAAATTTTTTTGAATCGGTTTCAAGCCAGTCGCCTACTGTACGCTCATATCCGTCATCAATCTGAAAAATATCTATCTTTGTATCAAGCTTTGAAATCGCCTTTAAATCACGCTTAACAATATCCTGTGTGACCTTGGTGTAGTAATTATACCATGTCGTGTAGCCGCACTTTCTGTCAGCTCTCGGTTTTGGAACATTCATAAGACTGAAATATCTGTCAAAAACAGAATTATATTCACCACGGATTATTACTGCATCAAGTACTCTTTTTTCACTGTCAAAGGATACACCTTCCAAATCCTTGGCAATCGTCAAAGTGTTTTTGTTTGTATCAAAGGTAAAGACAGTATAGCCTGCTCTTTCACTCAGCGAGCCGAAAAGAGTAAGCGCATTCCCCTTTCTTACATAAGCATAGGAATAGCCGTAGAACAGCCCTTGCTTTTCAGGATAATCGTGCCAGAGCAAATCTCCTGCACCCCAAATCCCTAAAGGATTGAATTTAGATTTTTTAACACCTAAAAATCTCGGATTAAATTCATCCATAGCCTCATTCGGTGAATACTCTCTGCTTACAGTCCAGCTTTGGTATCCGTTTGTAAAAATCCGCTCATCACTGTTAACCTGATAATCAGCAGTAAGCTCGAACTTCCTGAATTCAATTTTTCGTTTTGGAAATACAGTAACCGACAATCGACTTTCATCGCTGTCAATACTGAGAATAAAATCCTCATTACTGCAATCAGTGTTTTTTTTAATTCTGCCATCTGCATAATATTCAAAGCTGCATTTCCAATTCATATGAATATCTCCTTATTTAATACTATTATTTTACTATATTTTTATATTTTACTATATTTTTACAAATATTGCAATGAAAGAGTTTTTCGGTTATTATTATATCAGTGAGGTACCGATATGATCAAGTTAATTCCTGAACCGTCATATATTAATATCATAAATAATGAAAAACACAAAATTGACCATATTACCCTTGGCGAAAATGCGCTCAGCAGTGCGGCAAAGAACGACTTTTTATCATTCTGCAAACGTCCTCAAGGCGAGGCAAATATAATATTTAAAACAGATAACAGCCTTGACCATGAAGAATATATCATTAAAACAAATGAAAAAATTATTATTGATGCATCAGGAGCTGCCGGTCAGCTTTACGCCCTGCAAACGCTTAAACAGCTGCTGTTTGCGTATAACTTTAATATTCCCTGTATTGAAATAAAAGATAAGCCAAAATATAAAATACGCGGATTTATGCTTGACGTCGGCAGATATTTTTACTCAGTTGATGATGTTAAGCTGATTATAAGAAAAATGGCAGTCCACAAGCTGAATTTTTTCCACTTTCATCTGACCGAGGATCAGGGCTGGAGAATTGAAATAAAAAAATATCCCCTGCTTACGGAAAAAGGTGCAATGCGTACAAAAACGAATTTTAATAACAAGCCGCACGGCGGATTTTATACACAGCAGGAAATTAAAGAAATAGTAAGCTATGCACATGATTTCAATATTAAGATAATGCCCGAATATGACATACCGGGTCACAGCCGTTCAGCTATTGCCTGCTATGAGGATTTAACCTGCTTCCCGCGTGATTTGCCTGTTGCCGATCACTGGGGAGTAAAGCACGATGTCCTCTGTGTCGGAAAAGAAAGCACCATACAATTTGTTAAAGATATTATAGACGAAATGTGTGTGCTTTTCCCTGACGAATATTTCCATATCGGTGGTGATGAGGTACCTAAGCACAGATGGAATTTGTGCCCTCACTGTCAGGCAAAAATCAAAAAGCTTGGTTTAAGGGACAGCGAGGATTTGCAGTGTTGGTTTATGAACACAATAAAAGAATACTGTAAAGCAAAGGGCAAACAGGTGTTTATGTGGAGCTGGGACCTGAAGGATGAAGGCAGTCTTGATACCGACTTAGGCTTTTCAAAATGCGGTGAAATGAACACCGGCAACAGACCTTTTATTGACACAAGCACATCGGCATATTACATTGATCTGCCATATGGCTATATAAGCCTTAAAGACACTGCCGAGCACAAGCCATTCAACGGAAACTGTCTTGGAATTGAAGCGGCACTATGGACAGAATATGTTCCTGATATGAAAAAAGCAGATTTAATGACATTCCCGCGTCTTGGTGCTGTGTGTGAAACGGCATGGCACGGAGAATGCAGTTGGAAAGGCTTTGAACAAAAGCTTGACTTTTACTATTCCTACCTTGACAAATTGAACTGGGGATATGCAGATATTGCTATGGCAAATCCGAACAGGCTAAGAGGCACGGCACAGGTGCTCTGGTTTGAACGGCGTCAGCTTGCCTGGGAAGGTCTGACAAATATATTTGACGATAAGAAAATAGAGAAAATTGCAAAAGCAAATAAGCAATAAAACAAAACAGCAAGCGTTTATTCGCTTGCTGTTTCAGCGTGTAGAAAAAGTCAGATTACAAATTCTACACGCTGGCAGATGTTGAGA
>OFGK01001309.1_pt1 | contig 14000 bp, 16 predicted proteins | sample 1521771 | NCBI WGS metagenome assembly OFGK01 (sample SAMEA3504088, study PRJEB24116) | mouse gut metagenome | biome: mouse gut; feature: mouse-associated habitat; material: faeces | place: Denmark | collected 2011 | reverse complement strand
TCAAAGTTATTCAGATGGTAGAAAAAAATGGTGATACTGTCGTCAATGATTTTGGTATAGTAATAAATGCAAATGATACCTATGAATTTACAGCGGCGGAAGGAACTTCCAGGCTTCGTTTTCTTGCAGATGTCTATGGATATCCTAAAATCGATGAACTTTCAGAAAAAGAGCGTACTTCTTCTCCAGATGATGTCATTGATTTTTTGTGCAATGGAAGCAAAAAAAAGGGAGTTGCAGGGTACGGAATCAATCAAGAGGATTATGACCGGCAGACAATCTTAAAACTGGTGAATATCCGCTATGCAATCGGACTGAACTCTTACCAGAAATATATTCCGGTTGTGATCGCTTCTGATGTCAACGAAAATACAGTAGCTGAAATCATGGAACACATGGATACACTGCAAGGAGTGAATATTTCCGAAGATTCCATCCGGTATTACAATGACAGCAAATATTTTGCATCTTTAATTGGTTACACCGGAAAGATTTCTACAGAGGAATATGATAGATTGACAGCAGACGAAAAGAATAAAAAGAAGTATTCCAAAACAGATACCATTGGAAAAGCCGGGTTAGAGCAGTCTATGGATGCTGTCTTAAAAGGTACCAAAGGAGAAGATACTATCTATGTAGACAGTGTTGGAAAAATACTCGAAACAGTGAAAGGAACAGAGGCAAAAGCAGGTAATAATCTTTATTTGAGTATTGATAAAAATCTTCAGATTGCTGCTTATAAACTGATTGAAGAGAAAATTGCAGGTATTTTGCTGGCAAAAATGCAAAATGTAATGGAATATACACCAGATCCGGAAGGTAATACAAAAAATATCATTATTCCAATTGGAGATGTCTATTGTGCATTATTGGAAAACGAAGTGTTGGATTTGGATCATCTCAAACTGGAATCAGCAAAAGAGAATGAAAAGACAATCTATGCAAGTTTCTCATCAAACCTTGGTACAGTGATCGAAAAAGTTATGGCTCAGCTTTCCAATCCGGAAGCCGCTGCTTACAAAGAGCTTGATAAGGAGATGCAAAACTATCTGAATTATCTTGATATCACTATATTAAGACGCAATACGGGGATTTTAAACACAGGCGCCATTGACACCAATGATGAGACCTATAAAGCATGGACAGAAGATGAGACAATCAGTTTTTATGACTATTTGAATTATGCAATCTCCAAAAACTGGATTGATACTTCCAAGCTACAGAAATATCTTCCGGAAAAAAGTAATTATTCTGATGTGACAGAAACTTATCAGGCACTTTTGGCCTTTTTAAAAGAATATATACAAACCGACAGCGGTTTTGAAAAGTTAGTTTACCGTTATCTTGTACGCAATGGCACTATCAGCGGCACCAAGCTTTGTCTTGCATTATATGAACAAGGGGTGCTCAATTATGACGAAACTTCTTTTCAGTCACTTGCATCCGGCAGTATAACGGCGTATGATTTTATGCGTTCGAAAATCCAAAATCTGGAGATTACGCCTGGACAGCTTGCTTTAGAGCCATGTACCGGTTCTATGGTCGTAACAGATGTCAAGACCGGCAAAGTGTTAGCTTGCGTATCTTATCCGGGATATGACAATAACCGTCTGGCAAACAGTATGGATTCTTCTTATTTCGCAAAATTGAATACAGATATGTCAAGACCTCTGTATAATAGCGCTACTCAGGAAAAAACGGCTCCTGGATCTACTTATAAAATGCTTACAACGGTAGCCGGAATCGGGGAAGGGGTTATCGATAATGGCAGCTACTTAGGCTGTTCCGGTGAATATACCAAAATCAAGCCGAGCCCGAAATGTTGGATCTATCCGGGAGGAGCTCATGGAACATTGGGAATTACGGAAGCATTAGATGTATCCTGTAACAGTTTTTATTATGAAGTCGGTTATCGCCTTGGCGTTACGGATGAGAATTATTCCAGTGAAACCGGTACCCAGGCGCTTGCAAAATATGCAGATGCGTTTGGACTTAGCAGTACATCAGGACTTGAGATTCCGGAATCCGAGCCACAGGTTTCCGATTCTGATTCCGTTCGTTCTGCAATCGGACAGGGTACGAATAACTATACCGTGAGTCAGCTTGCGAGATATGTAACTGCAGTTGCAAACAGAGGAAATGTATTTGATTTAAGTCTCTTAAGTCATGTAGAAGATACAAAAGGAAAAACAATCGAAACTTATGAACCAAAGCTAAAAAATACGATGGATGATGTAAGCTCTGCAACATGGGATTCCGTACAAAACGGAATGGTTTCTATGGTTTCGCATTCATCCACATTCGTGCCTATACGAAACAGTGATTTTTCCATGGCAGGAAAAACAGGTACTGCACAGCAAAGTAAGGTACATCCCGATCATGCATTGTTTGTCGGATATGCTCCGGCAGAGGAACCCCAAATTGCCGTCGCAACCCGTATTGCCAATGGATACAGCTCTTCTTATGCAGCAGAGCTTGGAAGGGATATCGTACGATATAAATACGAACTGGCAGAAGAGACAGAATTAATCAAGGGCACTGCAGGTGAAATCGGCGAAGCGATTGCAGGTGACTAACCTTAGGAGGATGATGGTCATGAAGTATGCTGTTATGATCAAGAGCAGCAAATACGGTCTTCGAATATTCCTGGATGCAAAGGCACCATATGAGGAAGTAAAAGAACAGTTGAGAGAGCGATTTGTCGCACTTCGCAAATTCTTAAAACATGCGACCATGGCAGTTACATTTGAAGGACGTGTTTTGACATGTACACAAGAGCAAGAGTTGGTCGAATTGATGTGTGAGGCTGGAGAGATTACCATCACATGCATCGTAGATCAGAGTGAAAATACCGCGATACATTACCGAAAGATACTCGATAAGTGTAAAGAAGAAACGCCCAAACAGGATGGTCAGTTTTATAAAGGTACCTTAAAAAGACATCAGATTTTAGAATCCGATACAAGTATTGTGATCCTTGGCGATGTAGAAGCAGGAGCAACGGTTGCCGCAAAAGGGAATATTGTTGTGCTTGGCAATATTCGGGGAAATGTTCATGCAGGTGTTTCCGGAAGGAAAAGTGCAGTGATCGTAGGTCTTTCTTTCTATCCAAATCGAGTGAGAATTGCAGATATGGAAGCAAAACAGCTCCCATACAGTGAAGAGGAAGATACTTCAATCAATCCTAAGATTGCCGGTATCCGAAATGCACATCTCTATATCAGAGCACTGGCGCGATAGAATATTTCAGAACATTTTGGAGGAATTTTTCATGGGTGAAATCATTGTAGTAACATCAGGAAAGGGCGGTGTGGGCAAGACAACAACAACTGCTAATCTTGGTGTAGGACTTGCACGTTTAGATAAAAAAGTAATTGTAATTGATACGGATTTAGGATTACGTAATCTTGATGTAGTAATGGGCCTTGAAAATCGTATTGTATACAATCTGATCGATGTGATTGAAGGAAATTGCCGATTAAAACAGGCCCTGATCAAAGACAGGCGATGTGAGACATTATACTTACTTCCATCTGCACAGACGAGAGATAAAAATGCAATTTCTCCGGAACAAATGCAAAAACTGACCGGAGAATTAAAGGAAGAGTTTGATTACGTGCTTCTGGATTGTCCGGCGGGTATTGAACAAGGGTTTAAAAATGCAGTTGCAGGGGCCACTCGCGCAATTGTAGTGACGACTCCTGAGGTATCTGCTATCCGTGATGCAGACCGCATCATTGGGCTGTTAGAAGCTGAACATATGAAAAAAATCGATCTGGTCATTAACCGCATTCGTATGGATATGGTAAAGAGGGGCGATATGATGTCTGTTGCTGATGTAACGGAGATTCTTTCTATTCCTCTGATCGGCGCGATTCCAGACGATGAGCAGGTTGTGATCAGCAGCAATCAAGGGGAACCTGTTGTTGGTCCGGATTCTTTAGCCGGACAGGCATATTCCAATATTTGCCGGAGGATTACCGGTGAAGAGATTCCGTTTTTAGATCTGGATTCCGGGTCTGGATTTTTTACACGGATCGGAAAATTATTCAAGAAAAAATAGGAGGTAAATGATATGGGGGTGTTTGAGCCGTCAAACCGACAGCCTTCCGTCACCATCGCAAAAGACCGTCTGAAAACATTATTGATCCAAGATCGTGTACCTTGTTGTGCACCAGACAAATTTGATCAATTAAAAATTGAATTATACCGGACGATATCAAAGTACATTGAAGTTACTCAGGAGAATTTTGAAGTTCAGGTAACTCGTTCTGAGATTAATATCTTACTTACAGGAGAAAAACATTGAAATTTCTAAAACGTTATCATTTAAAACATTATAAATTCAGCCTTATCATGCTTGTGCTGGCAATCTCTGCGGTTGGAGTAGTTGCCGTGGGAAGTGCGCGAAAAGATTTACAGATGCGACAGTTAGAAGGCGTGATATTAGGGCTTTTGGTAATGATTGTGATTTCCTTTATTGATTACAAATGGCTGTTAAAGTTTTACTGGCTGATGTATGCAGGTAATCTTGCACTTCTTACAAGTGTTCTTCTTTTTGGAAAAACAGTGAATAACGCAAAACGATGGTTGTATATTGGCTCTTTTGGATTCCAGCCATCGGATCTTACAAAAATTTTACTGATTCTTTTTTTTGCCAGATTCTTATCCAAACATAGGGAAGATATGCATACGAAAAAATGGTTTATACCAGAATGTATCGGTCTGATTTTACCAACACTGATTCTGATCTATAAACAGCCGAATTTATCCAATACACTTTGTATTGCCGCACTTTTCTGTATGCTGATGTTCCTTGGAGGACTTAGCTATAAGTTTATCGGCAGGTGCTTAATGGTTTTTATTCCACTGGCCGCCATATTCCTTGTCATCGTTTTACAGCCCAATCAGCCATTTATCAAGGAGTATCAGCAAGAGCGTATCCTTTCATGGCTTGAACCGGAAAAACATGCGACAGATGGTGCATACCAGCAGCAGAATTCTATTATGGCAATCGGCGCAGGACAGTTAAGCGGTAACCGCAATTCTGTAACGTCTGTAAAAAACGGAAATTTTATTCTGGAACCCCAGACAGACTTTATTTTTGCGGTAATTGGTGAAGATTTTGGTTTTGTGGGTTGTTGTACTGTTATTATTTTGTTATTATTAATTATAATAGAATGTATTTTGACAGGCCTTCGGGCAACTGATCTGGCAGGGCAGCTTATTTGCGGGGGTGTAGCCTCACTGATAGGAATTCAGACCTTTATCAATATCAGTGTGGCGACAGGAATTTTCCCGAACACCGGTTTGTCTTTGCCATTCGTAAGTTCGGGTCTGACCTCCATTGTTTGTATGTACATGGGAATTGGATTTGTACTAAACGTAGGGTTGCAGCCTAATAAATATGATAAGGAGATGATAGCATGAACATTGGATTGATCGCACATGATGCAAAAAAGACGTTGATACAGAATTTTTGTATTGCTTACAGGGGAATCTTGAGCAAACATTCCTTGTATGCAACAGGAACTACAGGAAGGCTGATTGAAGAGGTTACGAATCTGCCTGTTCATAAATATCTTGCAGGACCCCTCGGAGGCATGCAGCAGTTAGGAGCGCAGATTGCAGAAAATGATATTGATGCATTGATTTTTCTGCGTGATCCGGATAATCCAAAACCAAATGAACCGAATGTAAATGATGTTGTACGTCTTTGTGATGTTCATAATATACCGATGGCAACTAATGTTGCTACCGCAGAGTTGATCATTCATGCAATAGACAGAGGAGATTTAGACTGGCGTGAGATATATAAATAAAACATATATCAGAAAAGTATTAAAAACAGGAGTTCTTTTCGCATCTGTTTTTCTTTTCGTAAGTGGCTGTACAGACAAAAAGAATGCAGAAAAAGACATGATTGCGGAATATGAGACTTCTGTTTATGACGCTTCTTTATATGAAGGAGCACTTTTTTCAGAAGCATTGTGTGTGTCATCAAAAGATGTTCTAAGAGAAGACTGTAAAGTCGATGAAGGACTTCATGCTGCGGCATTGTTTGATCTGGAAAAGAAAGATGTGTTGTATTCCACACGTATTCATGAGCATCTTGCTCCGGCAAGTACAACAAAGATTCTCACTGCTTATGTAGCGCTTAATTATGGAAATTTGGACGATAAGGTGATTGTAAGCGAGAAAGCTTTGGATTTAGAAGCAGGATCTTCTGTATGCAATTTAAAAGTCGGTGATACACTGACGCTTAAAGATTTGCTTTATGGTCTTATGCTGCGTTCAGGCAATGACAGTGCTGTTGCGATCGCAGAACATATAGGAGGCAGTATCGATGCTTTTGTAGATATGATGAATGAAGAAGCCTGGAAGCTTGGCGCTACAAATTCACATTTTATGAATCCACATGGTCTTCATCATGAAGAACACTATACAACTGCATATGATTTGTATCTCATGTTTAACCAATGTTTGAAGAATGAAACATTTGTGGAGATTATAAACACGCCATCTTATCAAGCGGATATCATGCAGGCAGATGGTTCTGTTCGTTCTGACACATGGAAAACTTCCAATGCATATCTTTCTGAGGATGTGCCGATGCCTGAGCATGTAACAGTCATTGGAGGGAAAACCGGAACAACAGATCAAGCCGGACGCTGCCTTATTCTTTACAATCAAAATGACAGCAAAAAGCCTTTTATTTCAATTGTTATGGGCGCTCCCGATAAAACGGTTTTATATCAGGACATGACTGCATTAATGGCTTCCATACCACAATAATTTGTTCATGCTATGTAAGGAAGGGACATCTCACATAAGAGGCCCTTTCTTTTTTGCGGTATTAAAGAATTGTTTTGTTATGCGTTCATCGACTGCATTCTTCCATAAAGACTGATAAGATACAATCCACAAAGACCGACTATCATATAGACAATCCGGGATATCCATGTAAGATTCCCAAAGATAAATGCAACAAGATCAAAACGGAAAATACCAACTAGAAACCAATTGACAGCGCCTACAATGACAAGTGTCAATGCGATATTATCAAACCATTTCATAACCATAGCCTCCTTTTTTAGATACGGTTATTATATACATTCAAAATAAATTTATACATAATCAGGTGAAAAAATGAAATTATATAACAAATATTCCGATTTTTTACATGAAAAATATCATGGAAAAGTATATAAACTTCCCGTTAATCTTCCGGTTACCTGCCCAAATCGTCTGAATGGTAAAAAGGGATGTGCCTTTTGTGCTGAAGCAGGAACTGGTTTTGAAGCGATGCCCTCATCGGTATCGGTAAAAGAGCAATTAGAAAATACAAAAACGCATATTCAGAAAAAATACAAAGCTACTAAATTCATTGCTTATTTCCAAAACTATACGAATACATTTCTGCATCCACAGAAATTTTATCAATATCTTGAAGAAGCAGCTGTGGTGGATGATATTGTAGAGATTGCCGTTTCTACCAGACCAGATTGTATCAAAAAAGAATATTTAGAAATATTAAAGAAAATCAGCAAAACCTACGATTTACAGATTACAATTGAACTTGGACTCCAGACTGCGAATTATCATACGCTGGAAGATATTGAACGAGGACATGGACTCGCTGAATTTATAGATGCGGTTCTAAAGATTCACAGTTATGGATTTGAAATCTGTACGCATGTGATTTTAAATCTGCCAGGAGATGACAGAAGAGATGTGATTGAAACCGCTAAAATTCTTTCTGCATTAAACATAACTGCCGTCAAATTACATTCTCTCTATATTTCAAAAAACACATTGTTGTGTGAACGCTATGAAAATGGTACAATAGCAATGTGTTCCAAAGAAGAATACTTGCAGCGTGTACAATTATTCTTGGAATATTTATCCCCGGATATTGTGGTGGAACGTCTGTTTAGCAGGATTCCAAAGAAAGATGCTGTATTTTCTAATTGGAATACCAGCTGGTGGAAGTTACAGGATGAATTATTAGAACAGATGGAATTCACAAATTCCTTTCAGGGAAAACATTTTGATTATTTAGATGGTGCAGCATTAAAATTGCTGTCTTAGGAGGCTTAACATTGCTTGAAAATAAACAGGATATTGGAAACATCCGGTTATTTCGTAAGAAATATCCGATTAATATAGGAGTGATCCTTTTTGGTGCGATTTTTATCTATTTGCTTGTGGCAATTTTAATGTATTTGACTACGTCACGAGTTACTTCTTACGAAGTGCGGGAAGGTTCTATTTTTAAAGACAATGCTTATACAGGCATTGCCCTGAGAAAGGAGCTTATCGTAAATTCCGAAGGAAGCGGTTATATTAATTATTATACTACTGCCCGAAGCAAAGTGGGTATCGGCAATAATGTATATTCCGTTTCCCCCGAGAAAATTGAACCGATAGAGCTAGGAGAAACAAATACTTCAGAGGAGCAGAAAAACAGTCTTTCTAATGATGAATATAATACGATCTTGGTTAATATTCAAAACTTCAGTGAGAACTTTAAAGAAGAAGACTTTGATTCTGTCTATCAAATGAATGAACAGATTGCTTCTGTTATTCAGAATGCTGCAAACGAAGATAAAACAGCCTTGGTAACGCAGCTGGTGAACGAAGGGAAAATTACCGGATTAAGCTTGTATCAGGCACCGGATGATGGAATTATAGAGTATTATATCGATGGATATGAAAGCAGAACGGCAGACACCATCACAGAACAGGATTTCGATAAGACAAATTATAAAAAGCAAGAGTTTGGTAATAACAAAGAAGCTGTCGTTGGAGAGCCGGCTTATAAAATCATTACGGATGAGACCTGGCATGTTGTCATAAACTTAAATCCTGGTACAGCTGAGAGTATTTTGGCAAAACAGGCTGAAAAGGAGCGAGACTTTACAAATATACAGGTACGTTTTTTGAAGGATGGAGAGACTGTTTGGGGAAGTCTTACCATTGAAAAGAAAAATGATTTTTATATCGGTACGATTGAGTTTAGTAATTCATTGGTGCGTTATGCATCTGAACGCTATCTGGATATTGAATTGATCTTGGAGAACAAAACCGGATTGAAAATTCCAAAATCATCGAAAGTAAAAAAAGATTTTTTTATTGCTCCCAAAGAATATGTGACTGCCGGAGGCAATAGCAGCAGCAATGGGGTTTTAGTCCGTTCCGAACGCGACGGAGAAACAATCACAGAATTTAAGCACGCCGAAATCTATTATGAAGATATTGAAAACGGTATTGTCTATTTAGATCCGAATGTATTTGAAGAGAATATGGTTCTCGTTAAACCAGAGTCAAATGAGACATTCCGGCTCAGTACGATGCGAAGCTTAGAAGGCGTCTATAATATCAATAAGGGCTATGCTATTTTTAAACAGATAGAGATTTTAAGTGAAAGCGATGAATATTACATTGTAAAGACAGGAAACAGTTATAGTCTGTCCAATTATGACCATATCGCATTAGAAGGCAGTAAACTTAAAGAAAATGATGTAGTCGTACAATAAGGAGAATATTGGTATGTCGTTAAAAGAGAAATTAAATGTTGTGGAAGAGAATATCTGCCGCGCCTGTCAAAGGGCCGGAAGAGACCGAAAAGATGTTACGTTAATTGCAGTCAGCAAGACAAAACCAGTTTGGATGCTAAAAGAAGTATATGATCTTGGAATATGTCAATTCGGTGAAAATAAGGTTCAGGAATTAATGGACAAGTACAGTGTGCTGCCGCCGGATATCAACTGGCATATGATTGGACATCTGCAGCGCAACAAAGTAAAATACATAATTGACAAAGCTGCCTTGATTCATTCGGTAGATTCTTTGCGTCTGGCAGATATGATTGAGGCAGAAGCAGCCAAACGCCAGATAACGGTCAATGTACTTTTAGAAGTAAATATTGCAAGAGAAGAAACAAAATATGGTTTGATGCCGGAAGAGGTAATAAGAACGGCAGAATCTTTTGCAAATTATAAAAATATATGTGTTCAGGGACTCATGACAATAGCCCCATTTGTGGAAAATCCAGAAGAAAACAGAGTACATTTTGCAAATTTACATAAATTATCTGTTGACATTGCGAAGAAAAACATTGATAATGTTTATATGAGCGTTCTCTCGATGGGAATGACAAATGATTATGAAGTAGCCATAGAAGAAGGGGCAACTCATGTTAGAGTAGGTACCGGAATCTTTGGTGAAAGAGTGTATAAGAGTATATAATTAGAACATAAGATAGGAGTGTAAATAATGGGTGTATTAGACAAGTTTCTTGATATCATGAAATTGAACGATGAAGAAGATTATGATGATGATGAGTTCTTTGATGATGATGAATTAGAAGAAGACTACGAAGAAAGACCAGCCAGAAAGAATCTCTTTAAAAAAGAAAAGACTTATGAGGAAGACTATGAAGATTCTCCTGTAAACAATACGCGTAATTCAAAACCGGCAGCACGTATGGATAACAAGGTGACTTTTATGCGTCAGCCAGTAAAAAAAGCAACTGGTATGGAGGTTTGTGTAATCAAACCTACTGCTGTAGATGATTCCAGAGAGATTACAGAAACTTTGCTTAGCAATCGTACTGTAATTTTAAATCTGGAGGGCATCGATTTAGACATTGCACAGAGAATCATTGATTTTACTTCTGGTGCAACGTTTGCCATTGATGGTAATTTGCAGAAAATTTCAAATTATATTTTCCTCGTAACACCAAGAAATGTAGATATTTCCGGAGATCTTCAGGATCTTTTGAATTCTTCTTTTGATGTGCCTTCTATCAAAAACAGATATTAATAAAAGGTACAAGCAGATTAGGATATAAATTATGCAAAAAGATGAAGTGTTATTACAAAAAAGGCTTATTGAGCTTTCAAGAACTGCATATCAGCGGGGGATTGTAACATTTTCGGATTTTCTTAATTTGAACGAACAGCATATTTTACATAGCATACCAAAGAAAGAGCTGCACTTAAGATATGAACTATTTGGTGGTTATGAATTCTCAGAGCGTCAGATGGTTGCATTTCTACCTGATGCTCTTTGTTATGAGTATGAATATCCGATTTCTACCATACGAATTTCTCCGCTCTCTCAAAAATTTTCGGAGACTTTAAGCCATAGAGATTATCTGGGGGCACTTTTAAATCTTGGAATTATACGTCCGGTACTTGGAGATATTCTTGTCGGTAAAGAAGAGACCGTCCTCTTTGCTCAGAAAAAAATTGCTGCATATATTATTGAAAATCTTACAAAAGTCAAGCATACTCCTGTTTTGGCAAGAGCAACAGATATACAGACATTTTCCTATACACCGTCTTATGAGGTAGTAAAAGGCAGTATTGCGACCGTCAGGTTGGATGCTTTATTGGCGCTTGCTTTTTCCTCTTCAAGAAGCAAAATGGTTCCGCTTATTGAAGCCGGAAAGGTATTTGTGAATGGAAAGATGATTACTTCTAATGGCTGCCAGATAAAAGAGCGGGATTTGATTTCCGTACGAGGCTTCGGAAGATTTACTTATATCGGACAGCTTAGCCGTACCAAAAAGGACCGCTGTTATATAGAGCTCCACAAATATATATAAACTAAAAAGGATATATTAACATATGAAATCTATAAAAACATATATGGCAGGCATCATTACTTTAATAGCTGCCATTCTTCTGGATCAGTTCACCAAGTATCTTGCTGCTGTTTATTTGAAAGATCAATCCCCGTTCATTTTGCTGGATGGTATATTTGAACTTACTTATTTGGAAAATAGAGGAGCAGCTTTTGGCATGATGCAGGGCCGACAGGTTTTTTTCCTGATCATGACAATTTTCCTGCTTGGTTTCTTGTTCTTTTGTTATCGAAGAATTGCTGGTCAACGTCACTACTTTCCGATTGAGCTTTGTATCATTTTTGTTGTTGCAGGCGCTATTGGCAATATGATCGATCGTATTCGCCTTGGATATGTGGTAGACTTTTTTTATTTTTCACTCATTGACTTTCCAGTGTTTAACGTAGCCGATATTTATGTAACTGTTGCTGCGTTTCTTGGATTTATATTGTTAATGTTTTATTATAAGGAAGAAGATTTTTTGATCTTTTCATGGAAACGGAAGATATAATATATGAGAAAAGAATGTTTTATCATTGAACTTGAGAGCGGGGAGCGTATCGACAAATATTTAAGCCAGGAGCTTCCTGATCTTTCACGTTCTTATATACAAAAATTGATCAAAGAAAATCAAGTATTTGTGAACCAACATACTGTAAAAGCTAATTACAGATTAGAAGAGGAAGATGAAATTCTTGTTGTTATTCCGGATGCAAAAGAACCCGATATCCTTCCGGAAGAAATTGTTTTAGATATTCTTTATGAAGATGAAGATATTCTAATTGTAAACAAGCCTAAGGGCATGGTAGTACATCCTTCTGCAGGACATTACAGCGGTACTTTAGTGAATGCGCTTTTGTATCATTGTAAAGATTCTTTATCCGGCATTAATGGCGTGCTGCGCCCTGGTATCGTACATCGTATTGATAAAGACACGACAGGGTCGCTCTTGGTATGTAAGAATGATATTGCCCATCAGTTTTTGGCAGAACAGTTTAAAGTACATTCGATGAAGCGGGTTTACCATGCAATTGTTCATGGTATTTTGAAAGAAGACAGCGGAACAATTGAAGGTCCCATCGGCCGCCATCCGCAAGACCGAAAAAAAATGTGTATCAATCCGAAGAATGGAAAAGAAGCTGTGACTCATTATAAGGTACTCCAGCGTTTTTCAAATTACACATACATCACCTGCGAATTGGAGACTGGACGTACCCATCAGATTCGTGTACATATGGCCAGCATACATCATCCCTTACTTGGTGATGAAGTATACGGACCGGCGAAATGTCCTATAAAACATCTGGAAGGTCAGACTTTGCATGCAATGACGCTTGGGATCATACATCCGAAAACCAAAGAATATATAGAATTTAATGCACCTTTACCAAATTATTTTCAAAAACTATTGTTGAAATTGTAAGATTGTTATATAATATTTTATATGCAAAGGAGCGTGAATATTATGGCAGAGAACAACACGATTATTACAATAGGAAGACAATTTGGCAGTGCAGGCCGGGAGATCGGAAAGAAACTTGCCTCTTGGCTTGACGTAAAACTATATGACAAAGAAATGCTTGACCGAGCTGCAAAAGAAAGCGGTATTTGCCAGGAATTATTTGAAACACATGATGAAAAGCCTACAAACAGCTTTTTATATTCATTGGTAATGGATACGTATTCTTTAGGTTATGCTTCCAGCAGCTATACGGATATGCCGATTAATCATAAGGTATTTCTGGCTCAGTTTGACGCAATCAAGAAGATTGCCGATGAGGGCCCCTGTATTCTGGTTGGACGTTGTGCCGATTATGCCCTTGAGGAGTGCGACAATGTAATCCGCCTGTTTATCCACGCAGACTTGGACGTCCGTATCCGTCGTATTGCCCGTATCTATGATTTGACGGATGCAAAGGCAAAGGAGCTGATTCTGAAGACGGATAAGAAGAGGGCCAGCTACTATAATTATTATAGTAATAAGAGATGGGGCGCTGCCGACAGTTATGATTTTTGTCTGAACAGTTCTAAGCTTGGGATTCAGGGAACGGCTGATGCGATTAAGATGCTGGTGGAGATTAAAGAGCGGGATTGTGAGAAGCAGTTGTAACAACGTTGTAAAAAGGGGTTGTGAGAAAATATGGCAGAGACATATTATTTCTCACAACCCCTTATAGTGTAGAGTTTATCTCTTGTGTAGGTTTCGCTGCGGCCATCCTTTGATATTACCATTCAGGATTGCTGTAAACATCCTCTGTTTTGCCCCTGGATGCTCGCGATTCAACTGTGTCACCAGCTCCTTGGCATACTGCCGCTTTGTATATCCGTCGATAGGGCATCTGCTGGTTACCACCGGAAGATTATATTT
>OFGK01001304.1_pt1 | contig 14034 bp, 7 predicted proteins | sample 1521771 | NCBI WGS metagenome assembly OFGK01 (sample SAMEA3504088, study PRJEB24116) | mouse gut metagenome | biome: mouse gut; feature: mouse-associated habitat; material: faeces | place: Denmark | collected 2011 | reverse complement strand
CCCCTTCCATTCACACCCATTAATCAACGCATAGATTAAAGGCCTCAGGGTCCAATCACTTTTCAGATTGAGTATATAGTTCTACCTATGAACATTGTACTTCGGACCAAAACCTTCATCAAAGACCCAGGACAGACATTTCAAACCCATTTCACCACAGCATTCTTTATGCTACACAAAGTGATAGGATCTATCTGTCTCTTTAAGGGTATCTCTATCAAGCAGTTCCAAAAGGAAAATGTCCAGGTAAACAGCATCAGCACCTCCAGGAGCTTTTATAAATGTGAGTTCAAGAAGAGCGAAATTGCAATGCAATTTAAGGGTCTTTGTCCCCCATCTCTGCATCTTAAAACCATAGGGTGAACACAGAAATGTAGGTCAAAAGTGTAAATTGCACCTATACTACAACTAATTGGGATGATTTCTAGCCATCTCTACGTTCTGTCTGTTACGGAGTCCACCATGTCTGCCTCAAGGCATATTGCCTAGTGTTAAATAGTGCCAGCAGTTGATTGCAAACAACACTATGTGTTGACTTGCATGTAAAATGAGACATGTATAATATAGACATATTTGTACATACACACATACTCACAGAAAGAGGCAAGCAGTAGAGGAGCTTTGTCTTAGGAACTCTCACGGAAGAGATGGTAGAAATCTTGTAAGGCAGAGAGGTCACTGAGACACTGTATGTCTCTATCTGCACAAAATCAGGCCAGTCTGCCTTGCATCCCTAAGTGGTATGGTATCACTATCCATCATCCCCATCTGAGAATATATGGACTATTGATGAAGGATAGAGAATCAGTTTTCATCAAAGGTAAGGCTTTTGTATGTGATAGGTTTGTCATGCTCTACTAGTAGCCCCATGTCCAAGAGTTTATGGGCAACACAATTGATTTGAATTGGGTTGTATCAAAGGGGAGAAAAGTAGACTTGAACTTGGGAGGAGGATTAAGGTGGGAATGGGTCTGGTTTTAGTCTGGGAGGAGTTATCAAGAGAATTGGAAAGTGAATTCCATCAAAAAAATTGTATGAAGTTCTCAAGGAATTAATTAATGTAGTTCTTAATATACAATGTCTTTACTGAACATATACAGACCACTTATATTTCAATCTCCTAAATAGCAACTCATTTTATAGCACTTACATTACATTAAGTGCAAAAGTAATCCAGAGATTATTTAAAATAAAGAAGGATCAGGGGATATGGCCCAGAGACAATGCCATGTGTGTGTTCAAACATTCACCTACAACACCAGTGCTTATGATTTTGGGAGGGGCAGAGATAGGAAGATGACTGTGGCTTCCTGAAAGCCAGCTCAGCAAGAAACCCAGTCACAAGGGGATAAGTTATGTAGGAAAAGAGTAGATCACACTATACCCTTCCCTAGCCTCTGAACTTACCTGTACAGTTCTCTATGCAGACTCACATAAATATGATTAAAATATGCAAGAGGTTATTTTGCATAGCTTATATTCAAAAGCAATGTTGTTTTAGACTAGAAACCTGAGGACTTTATATCATTATAGTTCCTGGAGCAAACTCCCAAGATATAGATGATGGGTATATCTTCTTACTGTGCAAAGGAAACCTCAGTTAAGTGTGTGTGTCAGTGACTCCAAACAGCTTTCCTCCTCTATGTTCCTTTATATAGCATAGAATGATCTGTAAATAATGAAAATATGAAAACAAAGCTTTTTTGAGATTTTAGGCTTGTGTTAAAATCATATTTATAACATTGTATTAAATGGAAGTGAAATCTTCAGCTCTCAGGAACAATACAGTCAATGCTGTAGGCTTCTGTTTTGTCCCATTGTGAACAAAATTAATTGCACATCAACAGGTCCCACACTTTTAACTAAATCAGGGAGAAGGGCTATGTTTCCGTACAAATAAGTAATGTCAATGTGATTATTCAAGTAGAAATCTGGCAGGGTTAGGATGCGTTTGGCTTATGTGATAGTGATGACTGATTAGTCTCTTGTTATTCAAATAACCCTTACCTCTGAGAAAAGACAAGTAATGATATAAGATATACTACAAAGTGACATGGACACTTATTACTAGATTTCATTTTCCTTTACATACTTTAGTTGTTTGAAAAATTGTGGCCCACAGAAGCTCAAATATTCAAAGGTGTTAGTTTTCCAGGTGGTGAGATGTTAAGAAAGAATTAGGATTTGTATTTTTATTAAAGGAGATTTGTCACTATTCTTTGAAATATCAAAAATCCATCAGGCTCTCTCTCTCTCATTCTTACTCTCTCCTCATTCTCTCTGTCTCTGTCTCTTTGTCTCTGTCTCTGTCTCTATCTCTGTCGCTCTCTCTCTCTTTCATTCTCTGTCTTTCTCTGTCTCTGTTTGTTGTCTGTAGTATTGCTTGTGAGCTCTCAGCTACTGCTCTACACATGTGTGCCTGAGTGTTGCCATGGTGTTTACCATGATGTCCTGGAGTCGCCTTCTGAAACTGTAAGACCACAATTAAATATTTCATCTTATAATTTGGTGTGGTCATGATGTCTCACATCATTAGAACAGTAACCAAGACATCCATATTCCAGTTAATTTTTTCAATCGTTCTGTATTTATTTCATTAAAGTTACCTTTTGTCCATTGAAAAGTTTTAAGAATACTTTTAAAGATCCTGAACAAATAGTGCCAGTAGGAGTGGCACTGTTAGGAGGTGTGGCCTTGTTGAAGTATGTGTGACCCTGTTGGAGTAGATGTGGCCTTGTTGGAGGAAATGTAATACTGTGCTTGTGGACTTTGAGGTCCGTTATGCTTAAGCTGTCCCCAGTGTGACACACAGTCTCCATCTTCTACCTGTGTATCAAGATGTAAAACTCTCAGCTCCTTCTCTAGCATTGTGTCTGTCTGAATGCTTCCATATTTCCAGTCATGATAATAATGGAGTAAACCTCTGAAAACAAGTTACAAAGTGTTCAAGAGTTACTGTGATCCTGGAGACTCTTCATGGCAATAAAACCCAAACTAACACAAACACAAACATTCAAAAACACATTTGATATTTTGACTATTCTTGGCCTAGGGAGTGGCACTACTGGGAGCTAATAACCTTGTTGAAGTAAGTTTGGCCTTGTTGAAAGAAATTTATCTTTGTGAACATGGACTTTAATGCCCTCTGCCTAGCTGCCTGAAAGCTAATCATTTCCTAGCACCCTTCAGATGAAGATGTAGAACTGTCAGCTCCAAATGCACATGCCTGCCAGGATCCTGCCATATTCCTACCTTGATGATAATGGACTGAATTTCTGAACCTGTAAGCCAGGGTAAATTGAAAAGTGTCTCTGCTGATAGTTGGTTGCTATTCCAGAAAGACCAAAAGTTATGACGTACCATCCAGAGTCTGAGAATACATTGGTTTAGCTTCTAGCATTTGACAGAAAACAGGATTAACAAGACAATGAGAATATAAAACTTCCTATTTCATAGAGACACATGGGTTATAGATCTGCGGAACTCAAGGTTTCATGGGTGGTATGGTAGGGTGATTAGTGTCTGTATATGAGTGCAGTGTCTGTTCCCAAGTCTGATGTCACACATACACATATGTTCAGTAATGAGTAGAATATCTTCAACACTTGCTCTCTTAGAGTGAAACCCTCTCACCATTTTGACTAGTTTGACTGGCCAATACACTATTGGGATATCTACCTGTCTCCACCCCACAGTGTTGCAGATATGAATAGACATGCCTGGAATTTTACAGAGGTGCTGAGAATACATGAACTCCACTGAGCCATCTTCCCAGCCCCCAGCAGGGTATTGTTTATTGAAATCAATGATCATATCAGTAGAGAAATGAAAACCAACATGACCCTGATATTTTACCTTACCTCCACCTTACACCAACTAAATGAATTTTAAATATAAATTTAATTTATGTCCAAATGAATCCAGATTACATTCTAATGAAAGATAAAATTGGAGTGTATCCAGATGAAAGCTATGTTAGTATATTTTTGGCCTTTTATATTGAGAATAACCTATATTTTCGGTACACTAGGAGAGCAAATGCATGTAAATGAGTTCAACCAAAGAAAATCTTTGTTCCAGTGAATTTCTTTGTAAAATAACGTTGAAAATCATGACATTTCAGTTATATATATTTAATTTTTTTGAGTATGTTATTATGGGAACATGTGAGTTTTCTTGGATTCCGATTGCAGAATTAGAGTATAGGGGACCTGATTATGTGGCACTATTATTTTTTATTAATTAGTTCATTCATTGTCCACCTTCCTACTGTTCCACATCCCATATCTACTGCCCATCCCCTGTCTCCAAGGGCAAGTCCCCATCCTACCGGATCTCTAAACACCTTGATGTCTCTAGTTTGTTGAGAATTTGGTACATCATTTCTGATTGAATAGAGATCAAGCAGATTTTTTTCTGTGTATGTTTTAGAGACCTTCTGATAGTTCATATATGCTGCCTGTTTGGTTGTCTAGCATTTGGGAGAATTCTAGGTCCATAGTATTTGAGACAACTGGTCCTGTCAGCCTCCTTCAGTCTTTCTCAAATTAAACCAATGGTTCTGCAGATTCTGTCCATTGGTTGTTTGCATACATCTGCATCTCACTGTTTCACCTGCTCATTATTTCTTCATAAGTACAGTCATCCTAGCATTCATATTACAAGTATCTGAATTCAGAAACATACAGAGGCTGTGTACTGCAAGCAGGTCTTCTGCAAAAGCAATATATAATATAAGTACTAAAATTGATATCAGTGCTCTACAATATTCTATTCTATGTGATGAAATATCTCTCTCTCTCTTTCTCTCTCTCTCTCTCAATATATATATTCCTCTAACACTTAGTATGAATAAAGATTCTCTTATATTCTCTCCTACAAAGGGGATGATATTGGCATGTCATCTGCAACATTCATTCACTTTCCTACACAGTTTGTGCTTTCTCTTAGCAATCAACTAATATCTAAATCACACATGCACTCAGATTACAAAGTAAGGTATCTGAGCTCATGCAAACTGTTATTCTGAGTCAGAGTAGGGGGAGGACAATTCCAAACTGTAGTTACATCCAAGAGCATGGACTTTAACAACTTGTGAATCAGTAGAAGAAAAGACAATGTATAGACACGGTTGTTTCTTTTGGTTTGGTTTGGTTTAGCTTTGCTTATTTCAGTTACCCACAATCATTATAAGAAACACAGAGAAACACAGATTAATGCCTGTATCTTGAACTGAATGCAAACAGGGGCCTTAGAACCAACATTTTATTTCTGTTACAATATACAATATATATTTTTAGAGATTTTTTTTATTTATTAGCTATTATACCCACTGCAACAAGTTTAAGAAATATTCCTAGTGACCCAAATAGCAGCTTTATGATTCAGATGCAGATATTTTCACCCAATCAATGGATTGAAGCATCTGACCCCTGTTGTTGAATTAATGAGGTCAAAGATATTAAAGAAGAGGGCATCCCTGTGGTAGGATCCCTGTCTCAATTAAACTGTTCCCCCAAGATGTCTGAAACTCTGGCCCAACAAAGAGACAGAATGCACCTGCTGATATGAGGCCTCCAACACACATACAGGAGAGGATTGCTGGGAGGAGAACTCTACAATTCCACTCTCCCCACTGGAGGGCATTTCATCTAATGTTTTTTTTTTTTTTTTTTTTTTTTTTTTTTTTTTTTAATTCCTGAGAGTCTCTCACATCCCAGGTCTCTGGTATACTCTAGAGCGTTTTCTCATTTCCTCCTTCACAAAGTTGCCTGTTTCCATTCTTTTCGCTGGTCTTCATCAATTCAGTCCTGTTTCCCACAACCACAGTACCTGATAAAATTCCTCTATTCTCCTTCTTGTCCCATTTCCCACCCAGGTCTCTCCCTTCCCCTATCTGTATTGATTTTTTAACCTTCTTATCATTTCTAATTATGTTTATGACTAATAAAATAATTGAAGTTTATTTTTTTGATTCATTATCTTATTAGTTTCCAAAGGGATGATATACAAATACCAAAGGTACATTGGTTTAATTTTATTTCATTTCATTTGATTTTTGAGATAGGCAGTTAGTATGTTTTGTATTCTCCAGGAAGGTCTAGAGTGTTGAGGTTCAGCATTCCATGCTAGTACCATTACAGGTATGTAAAAACTTACCTGGCTTTAATTGCTTATAATAAAATAGTCCCAAAAAAATCTATAAACACTATAAAATAAACACCTTCCAGTCTGAGAGATGAAAATATTTCCTGTTCATTTACAAACCTCATTGATAGAAAGTATATTTGTTTCTTGAAACAAACTAAACTGCTAACTGAGTGCCATGATTAGCCCCCTCTCTGGTTTCCAGGCTCTGCCGCTTCTCTCTGTTCCCATTATTATTGATGCTCTCGAACAGGGGAATGCCAGGCCTACGACATGAGAGTGAGTGGGTAAGGGGAAGGGTTGGGGGAACATACAGGGGAATTTTGGGATAGCATTTGAAATCTAAATGAAGAAAACATCTAATTGAAAAAAAAACTTAAGTGTATTCACATATGTACACAGGGACATGTGGCACATATGTACATAATTTAAAATTATCATTCCTTTTCAATACTCTGTTTTTCATTTATTTTATTATTATTATTAATATATATGGCAATTCTGAAACTTACTTTGTAGACTAGAATGTCCTCAAACTGAGATTTGCCTACCTCTGCCTTCCAAAAACTGAGATAAAAGGTGTGTGCCACCACCACCTGGCTTCCGAAATATTTTTTACTTAGTGGGAGATGTCCATTATTTTTTTCCTGTTAGGATATATCAAAATCATCAAGATGTCATATTTCCTTAATCAATTTATGAGATTAAATCAATCCCTGTAAAAATATTTCAGGTACTTTTGGAGACAGGTAAGTTTACAAGAAACATCATTTAAAAAATATTTTATTTCTGGAGCCAAAACCTTGAGTAGACCTTGCATGCAAACTCTGTAGCTAGCCTTATAACACCCGGAGGCAACTCCACTGCCAATCATCTAACATTCATAGGATCCGATGATCAGACAAGAGGAAGACACAACATCTTTCCCCAACACCTTGAGTAGAGGGTAACAGAAAGACACAGGCATGCAGGAACTCCACCAGACCAGTGGTATGGATTGCATCCATTCTGTCTGGGACAGGGCCCTGAGCAGTCCTTGGATGCAAACTCAGCAGCCAGCCCCATAACACCCAGAGGAAGCTCCACTACCTGAAGATCTAATATGGCCAGGGTCAGAGGATCCCAGGATCCTAGGAGCTTAGTCACACCAGGATCTCAAGGTTCCAAGGGCAGCTTGACTCCCAGGATGTCAGACACACCCAGCATCTCATAATCACAGTATACCGTAATAACAGGATCACAGAGACAGCTAGACTTTGAAGAGTTATGACACAACCAATATCACAGGAAGGACAGTCTGATGTAGCCAGGGCATGTAGCACTTGAGATATCCAGATGGTGAGAGGCAAGGATAAGTTAATAAGCAAGAGAAACCAAAGTTATTTGGAATAATCAGAACCCAACACTTGCACCATATCAAGTGGATACCCCAACACACCCTAAAAGTAAGACATGGATCTAAAGTCACTTCTCATAGTGATGATGAAGGACTTTAAGAAGGACATTAGTAACTCTCTTAACGAAATGCAGGAGAACACAGATAAACATGTAGAAGTCCTTAAAGAGGATACACAAAAATCTGTTAAATAGATTCAGGAAAACACAATCAAACAGGTGAAGGAGCAGAACAAAACCATCCATGATCTAAAAATGGAAATAGAAACAATTGACAATTCTCACTCAGGCCATGAAGCTATGGAATATTCCCATTTACTGAGATCCAGAGGAGTAGCCATTTGGAAGATTGTGTCCCTAAATGTGAAGGTTGTGCTGAAACTCTTATGAAAATTGAGAACAATTTTAAATATGAAAGAAAAAAACACACATTAAAAATTCATGTAGGCAAAATTGACAGCCTTCTATATGTCACAAAACACACAAGCAGAGATTACAATTACAATAATTATTTTTATATCAAGGGGTCAAAACTCCTGATACAATCAATGTCCAAGAAGAGATATTTAGAGCACACACTCACCGGGGACAAACTGTCATGACTGGGACAGCATGGCAGGAAACAAAATGTTGATCTGTTTCATTGAGGGCCAGCATGGGGCCTTCTTACACTTTTGTGGAATAAGCAGCCAAGAGTTAGGTCAGAAATAGCCAGCGCCCTCAATTATGCCAAAGTAACCTATTTCTGCTAGGGAACAGTCCCAAATGTTCCACAAACTTGCTAGACTGTTCCACTAGTTTGAGACACCTGAGACTGTGGGAAAATTTCACACCCAATCTTAATGAAACTGAACCAGGCATGTGTAAAATACTTTTTGAAAATAGTTTCATTTCAATTCAGGAAAAAGGACAGAGAGCCCTGCTTTGTAATGGATGGAGTTAGTCTTTAGCTTCCATTGTGCACCCTAAATGAAACATAGTGTAAAAGAAGCAGTTTTCTATGTAGCAAGTAAGGAGTGAAAACAACACACTAATGGAGATAAAATGCAAAGAACCGGGATATATAGTAACAATTCCAATTGTAAGTGTGAAAAAACAAATATACATATATGTGAGTTGTGCTTGTTATTTTCCTACTGGTTTGATTGTACAGGATAAAAAAACAATAGTCTGTCCGTATTGGCCACAGTTTCATTCATCATTGTGTTAGTGGATCCAATCTAGGAATTAATCATCAGGGTTTGACAGCAAAATCCATCGGCTCAATACACCAGACATTAGCTGGAAAGTGAGGTACAAGTAGGTCATGTCCTTTGGTTTCTTCTCTCTCAGTCTGTTATATGGGCGTCCTGTCATTGTTTGTTATTGTTGTTGGTTGTTGTTTTAAAATTTGAAATATTGAATGCAAAAGCAAGTGGCAGGAGCCCAACAGGTCTTTGCATTCTTACTTTCTCCTTTCCATCACTCTCCAATTCTTCCAATCCCCAGCTTTCATTCAAGAAACAATCATCAGAAACAATTGAAAATAAGACTCCTTCATCATCTTTACTTTGTGCTTGCATGTTGGCTGTAATCATCTTGAAAACATTAAAAATCAGGCTAAGATTCTGCCTATGTTTGATAGGGTTTCATTGCTGTGAAGAGACACCATGACTCAGGCAACTCTTATAAAGGAAAATTTAATAGAGGTTGTCTTACAGTTTTAGAGGGTCAGGTCAGTACATTATTATCATGGTGGGAAGCATGGCAACATCCAGGTAGAAGGGGTGATGTAGAAGGAAAGAAGTTTTCTATATCTTAATCTGAAAGCATACAGGAGGAAGCTTGTGGCCAAAGCAGCAAGGAAAAGCATCTCTCTTCATCACTGGGCAGAGTTTGAGCACTAGATAAAAGCCAGCCTACACAATGATCAAGGCCACATCTGCTAATAGTGCCACTTCCCATGGGCCAAGGATATTCTAATCATCAAACTGCTACATACCTGCAAACACTCCTGTATGCATGTATGCACACACACACAAAGACACACACACACACACACACACACACACACACACACACACTTTCATGCCTATTGCACGTGATATTGCATAAAAATATATTTGTTTATTTACTCATATATTTATTTTTTACTTACTTGCTTGCTTGCTTATTACTTACTTATTTACTTATTTACTTACTTACTTAGTTTTAAATGTTTTGCTGAAGAACTTTGTACATAAACATAATGAGTTTGAGTAAATCCATCCCCATCTTCTCCTCCTTGAATTGCTCTCCATTTCTCCTGTATCACTTTTAGCTTTAATTCCATGCACATTTTAATAAAGACCACTGAGTGAATTTAGTGCTGACTACATATGTGGGGTTAGGGAAACACATCCACTGGAACATGGGCAGCCTCTGAGGAGCCAAATCTATGAAGAAAACTGGCCCTCACACCTGCAGCCACTAATTGCCAATTTTTTGGGGTGAAATTTTCTCTGCTCCCCCATCTATTCTTCAAGAACTGTGAGACAGAAAATTTTAAAAAAAGGTGTTGAGATCTGCTTAGAAAGGACTTTAATCTCAGGATATGGGAATCAAAACCAGGTAGAGATGAATTCTCTGCTGATCTGCACAGGAAAGCACAGAAATCTAGGACTATACAGAAATATCCAGTTCCAGAGGGGAAAAAAAAAAGAAACAGGGAGGAATTGGAAAGTACAAATAAGAATTTGAATGTACAGATTGTAAATCCTGTCTCTGGGAGTAATAATCAAGATACTTTGAAAGGAACAATCAAGCCATGTTTAAAAGACTGGACACACCATTTGGCATATGTTATATAAATCAGTAAAAATAATTAAAAATGTCTCATTAAAATTCACAACAGTCCCCTTAAGTTTTTTCTTCTGGTTTTCTTCTTTAAATATCTTATTGAATCTGAAGTGATGGCTCAGCATTTCTGAACACTGGCAGCTCATGCACAGCATACACTTGGACTTGCCACATTTCCATAGGCTGTTTACAACTTCTTCTATTTTAGTAACCACAGGGAATCCACACTCCCCCTTCCCATGAGACAATGTATCCATACCTATACAGAGAATTCAAAACAAACAAAATCTCTTCAATCTGTCTCACCAATCATACATTAGGTCCAATGCTTGGGTGCTTTCTGTTTCAGGCTCACAATGATCAATGGTATATACTTTCTAGGTTGTATAACTGCACTTCATTTCTCTACCAGGAACCTTTCCTCAGATTCTGTCCTCATCAAGAATCCCATCTAATACCATCAGACACTTCTATGCATCAGAGGGAACAAGGTCTAGCTGTGTGCCTTGCAGGTTGGGTAGAGCACTGTCAATATCCCTTCTCCTCCAGCAAACCCTCTCAAGGCTCACAACGGTTGTCTTCCAGAATAAAATCTGATTGCCTAAGAGAAGGAGCAAATCATCTCTGCTTGCTCTAATGTCTAAATGACATTGCAGATTAAGAAAAAACCTAGAGCTTCCCCAAGATTCTCAGTCCGGGAGCATTTGGACAATCCATTACTTTCATAGGGTCCAAAATTGTTTGAATTCTACAGACCAATGAATTGTCCCATTAGAAGCCAACTTTCCAGCAGGTAGCAGCAGCTCCAACTGTTGTCTCCAAAGGCAGTTAAACAAAAGCAACCTGAAGAGGCAGGTGAACTGCTCCTGGTCCCACCAAGGTGACTTTGGTTTCTGGTGGGAGGGGGCAATTACATGCTGTGAGAACTCTGTTCTGTTGATGTGCTCACCCACCAAAACACTCCTCTTGGAAAGACCAGGAATGAGTTCCTCTTCCAAAATCCCTCCTCTTGCATGTGGTGTTCATTCCATGGGTGTGGGGAGTAGGCTCTATTCCTTGGGTACTCTGTTTCTAAATGAGGTGACACACAGTGATCACTCTCTCCTACCTTTCACAGATGATTGAGACTCCTAATCTAGACATTATTTTTTTATTTATTTTTTCAATCTGCGAAGGCAGATATGGTTGTTTGTGAACATTACAGTTTGCATGGACACTTCATATATGTAATACATCAGAGGACAGAAGAGGATACAGCAGCATATGCTGCTGGAATTACAGGGAGGATGAGAAAGAAAGGGGGGGCAGGGAGTGAGAGGGAAAGAGAGAAACACAGACTGAGACTGAGATACAGAGAGATAGCAATACAGAGAGTGGGGAAGTTAGAAGGAAAGAGAGAGAGGCAGAGAGACAGAGAGACAGAGAGACAGATAGAGAGACAGAGAAACAGTCACAATGTAATTGCTGGAAATTGAAGCCACGACCTGTGTGATAGCAGCAAGTCTGTCAACACATACATTGTCTCTTGAGATTTTGGCTCCAATTTTGAATTGGCCAAGAAAGACCTGATGCTATGTATTCTGGAGCTGACCTTTTGTATATCATCGTATTCCTGGAAACAGTTTCACATCTAGGGAACATGACCTTTAATCAGTCTTGATGCATCTCACATATCCTATGCCCAGACACCAAAGGAGACATATGGAAGGTTTCCTGTTGTGGTCTGGTAAAAGGACGCCATTCCTGACAAGAATCTCCAGAAGAATAAAGCCAATACAGTCGAAACAACCTTAGCCCTGGTCAGAGTGAGATACCTGCCTTCTTAAGGCTTCTCAGTACAGCTTTATATAGTGTATTAGCTTACTCTTGGTTAGAATTCACCACAGATCACAAACATCCTATTCAGATTTCTCTCTCTTTATCTATTTTTTTCTTGCTGTAGTGGTGGTGATTTTTTAAGAGAGCCTTATAAGAATTAATTTACTCTTAGATGAATTTGGACCTTTTGAGAAAGATTGTATTCCTACACCATTTTTCGCTCATGAGAAAATGGGGAGGTGGTACATGGCTTAGAGTATAAGATCATTGGCCCCTGTGCACAGGTTCCAGGATTCAATTACCAGGGCCCATCTTGTTTGTCACAGCCACAGGTAAGTGCTGTTTCAGGGGATCTAATACTATCTAACTTCTGATCTCTACACGGTCCAGTTTAGTGCACAGGCAGCAGACACACCCCTTCAGGTAAAACATTCATAAAATAGAAATAATGAAAATTCTACAGTTTACCAATTGCCATATAAAACTTGATTTCCAAATGATCACACATACTATTAGGAGAGGACCTCAAAATGTGGATGTAGGTCAAAAATTTTGATATATTTGATACTTATTTTTTCTTTCTTTTCTGTTTTACACCACCTAGGACCCCACATCCCAATGACCTGGAGGAGAGTAAGCCAGAGTTCTTCCATAGTCTTTGCTTCAGTTCCTGTCTCCACTTACCAGCTCTGATTAAGGTGTTGTCCAGACTTCCCTAGATAACACAGTTTAAAACCTGAAAGTTGAAAACAGAAAGAATCCATTACATCATTTGGTAGATTTGGGTCCCAATTTTTACCTCATTGAAATCAAGACAGGACTGTATGCTTGCAATAATGTTATCTGCCTGTGCTTAAACTTCTGACTAAAAAACTCTTTGTTCAAAACAGTGCAGTGACCGATGAGCATCAGACAGTTACATAGCAATTGTTGCCCTATGAATTTGGATACATCTCTGATTATATTGAAGATTCAAATTCAATTAAATGGTTTTAGTAGTAGGTAGACAGGCACCTAGTGTTGAGGTAAAACAAATTCCACAGTAGATCAGTTCTAAAACTACATTATTCTGCATGATATCTCAGCACTAATGAATAGGCAGCTGCACAAGCAAAAGAAGAGGAAAAGGAAGAAACACAGGCAGACACAGATGCAGAGGTTGAGAAACAGGCTGAGATAGAGAATGAAGAAGGAGAAAAGGAAGGGCAGGCAGAGTCACAGGGACAGTCAAAGGGAGATTCAGAATCAGAGACAGAGTCAGAATGTGTGGTGTGCATGTACCTAGTGTGTGTCTTTCTAATTTTTAGACCTTTTAGGAAGTTACATTAACTCAAGTGTCCTGAGAGATGGAGTGATTGGTTGCAACAAATTTCTCAGATTACAACCAGTATACCAAGACATGGTTTCTGTCTAATTGGCCACCCAGACCCAAGGAATACTTATAATAGGAGAGATCCCAGGCTAATGGTTTTCTTTCTTATAATAAGTCTGTCTCTCCCAGTCACAGAATAAAAGGAAATTATGATTCATTGGAAAAGAACACATAAATGGCTCCAGAAACTCAGCCAAGTCTATTAAGATATATATATTATCACAAAGCTCTCACACAACTTTTTAAAAATCCTGTACTGGATTCATCTTCTAAGTATACACTGTATGTTATGTATAGTATATCATAAAATACTAAATAGGAATATCTAGCTATGTACACTGAATGTATACTGTGAGGAGCTGCCCTTTCAATCTCCATTACAAGATGGCGCTGACATCCGGTGTTCTAACTGGTAAAGAAATAGTCTGTGTATGTGCTGGGGTATTTTTCCATTCTTTGTGCCCTTCCTGTTCTGTGGCGTCATA
>OFGK01001299.1_pt1 | contig 14069 bp, 14 predicted proteins | sample 1521771 | NCBI WGS metagenome assembly OFGK01 (sample SAMEA3504088, study PRJEB24116) | mouse gut metagenome | biome: mouse gut; feature: mouse-associated habitat; material: faeces | place: Denmark | collected 2011 | reverse complement strand
AATGTCCACTGCCAACTGTGCTGACTATAATCACTCAGGATTCCGAGAGATTATTTAAATGCTGTGCTGAATTTTTCTTATATTTCTCCCTCAAATACAGTGGATGCCGGTCCGGTCATATAAACCAGATCTGCTTCTCTATCCCACTTAATCTGTAAATTTCCTCCTAATAGTTTAACAGTAACCTCCTCCTTCGTCAAACCATTTAACACACATGCAACCACAGTGGCACAGGCACCGGTTCCACAGGCTAATGTTTCTCCTGTTCCCCTTTCCCATACCCGCATCTCTACCGTTTTATCATCCAGAACCTTTACAAATTCTGTGTTAATATAATTAGGAAAGCGAACATGCTTTTCAAAAAGAGGGCCAATTTTTTCAATGGGAAAATCTGACACATCCTCCACAAAGATCACCGCATGGGGATTCCCCATTGACACACATGTCATTTCATAAATATTATTTTCCACTTCAATCCTTTCGGAGATAACCTGCTCCTGATCTGAAATTACCGGAATATCCACCGCCTTCAAAACAGGCGCGCCCATATTGACTTTAACAGTCGATACTTTTCCCTCCTCAACAATCAAATCCAGATACTTAATTTTTCCGCAGCTGATCACGCTGATTTTGTTTTTGTCCGTAAGTCCCTTGTCATAAACAAATTTAGCTACACATCTGATCCCATTTCCGCACATTTCTCCCCGGGAGCCATCCATATTATACATTTCCATCTCAAAATCAGCTTCATTTGAGGGATTAATAAAAATCACACCGTCTCCGCCAATTCCGAAATGCCTGTCACTCAGCTTTTTCACAAGCTCCGGCTTTTTCTCCGCAGGTATCTTCTCCCTGCTCCCATCCACATAAATATAATCATTGCCGCAGCCATGCATTTTCGTAAACTTCATGCTTAAGCCCTCCTTCTACTTTCATCCTATAAGCAGTCTACCACATTTTTTCCTATCCTAATATTGTTTTTCTTGGGATTGAACTTGTAAAAAATGCTATTATCTCATATTGACCATATGGGTAATCAAATACCTGTCCTGCTCCAGCTCCTCTATCAAAAGACTCATTTCACAGGAAGAAGCTGAAACTGTTTCCATTGCCTGCTCCATATATCCCTTCCTGTAAGCATCATTTTGGTAAGCCCTCTGCATCTCTTCAAAAAGCGCTTCTCCTTCTATTACGTTGGAAAAATCATAATTCCCCTGTCCCAATGCTGTAATCTGTCCATAGCAATGATCGTAATAATCGGAAAGACTATATAAAATGTCCTCCTCACTCATGCCCACATCACTAAGACTTCTAAGCCCTTCTGAAAGGCCTCCCATATAATCCACATCCGGTGATACTGCTTCCCTTAACTGTTCCAGATTCCGGTAGGCCTGCCCGCCGCAGGGAGGAAGGTAAACCGAAAGCTCCTTTCTTATATGGGTGTCCCCATAGTCCTGGTCTGACTGATTAAAATAATCATAATTGCCTCCCATCCCTTCCGTATCATCCCAGGTAACATCCACATTATAAAATCCATCCTCTAAAGAAACAATATTCCACGCATGATTTTCTCCCGCATATCCGGTACAGTAATAACAGGGAATTCCAAGCTGCTGCAATAAATACTGAAAGGCTCTTGCATATCCTGCACACACTGTCCGGCCATTTACCATTGCGCTGTATGCGCTCTGATTCATTTCCGCCCCAAGGTCATAAGTAATGCGGTCAATTAAAATATCATGAACCAGTTTTTCCTTTTCATAAGAATCAGTTTCCAGCGCCGCCTGATCTAAAATGGCATTTGCATTTTCATGGAAAAGCACCTTCGCCTGTTCTAAATTTTGTGCGGTACGGTTAAACAAAAGGGCAATCTCCACACACTCACCGGTTCTTTTATATTTACACCGATAAGCCGTTTCCAGCCAGAAAAGCTCCGGATGATCATTGTAAACTGCTGAAAAAACATTTCTAAGCTGTGAAGCAGAAATCTGCTCCACTGGTGCAAAAGCCTGATTTAAAGCATCGGCATTGGCATAGATCTGCCGGTAAAGATGCCTCCCTTTTTCATCTAACATCCCATAATAAGGATAATAGACCGCATCAAAAATAAGACCGTCACCAGTCTGCCCATGCGTAAGCTGGTTCTCAAGAAGCCGGGCCTCCTCATCTTCTATCTGCTGCCTTTCTTCCTGTATCTGCTGATAACCGGTTCTGCCGGATACCTGCTCCGGCACAGTAATATCTGACTGCCGGGGCGGAATATATTCGGGATAGATATTTTCTGCAAGACCGTCTAATGTCCCGCTTTCATCTTCTTCCTGCATCTCCCCATATTTACCGGAATTTGCATTATTTTCCGAATTCCCACCTGGAGCATTTGCTTCCACCTGCTTTTGTTCCGAATGAAACACTGCTAAAGCTGCTTCTATCACATCAGGTCTGGTGCTGTAAATGATAACAAACAGACCAAATAAAACAGACAATATCAGCAATAACATTACCAATTTTCTTACAAATTTCATAAGCTTCCTTTCTATGTATCTTTACCTCCAAGATGATGTCACCTCTAAAAACTGTTTTCCATACTTTTCAAATTTATATTCTCCCACCCCGGAAACCTGAAGCATTTCCTCTCTTGTCTTAGGCTGCAGGATGCACATATGCGTCAATGTCTTATCGGAAAACACAAGATAGGGCGGAACCTTCTCTTTTCTTGCAATCTCCATTCGAAGGGACCTAAGCCTTTCAAACAGATTAGCCCCGCTCCCAGCGATTTCCCTGCCGGCGGATATTTGTCCTTTACGCCCCTTTCCGCCGGCTTTCACCTTTGCCGGATTTTCCTGCTCCCTGGCCATTTTCATGGTAACTTTGATTTCCCCGTTTAAAACTGATTCCGATTGTTCAGTCAGTCTTAAAACCGCATATTCATCCTTGGTCAAAGCCAGATAGTTTTTCATCAAAAGTTCGTTCATAATCTGCCGCAGTTTATAAACCGGCACAGCTTTAAGGCTCCCGTAAAAGGAATTTTGATTCATCCGGTATCCCCGTATTTTCGCTGTGTCAGCTCCGTGTACTGTCTCAATGATCACATTCACGCCATACCGCTGGCGGCACTCCCTGACACAGCCTGTCAAAGCCTTAGCCGCTTCCGTCACATCCACAATTTCAAACCGGCTTAAGCAGTTGGAGCAATTGCCACAGTAATTTCCTCCAAATTCCCCAAAATACCGTAAAATATAATCCCGGAGGCATTCGTTCGTAGAACAGTAAAAAGTCATCCTGCGCAGCCTCTCCCGATCCCGTTCCATAACCATTTCTCTTGTCAGTGGATCAAGTTCTTTGTTGTCCTGATTATTTTCTATAAAAAACTGATTGGTGATTACATCCTGCCCATTGTACAAAAGTATACATTCTGCAGGCTGTCCGTCCCGTCCTCCCCTTCCTGCTTCCTGATAATAGGATTCCAGATTTTTGGGCATCCCATAATGGAACACAAATCTCACATTGGACTTATCAATCCCCATTCCAAAAGCATTGGTGGCAACCATCACGGAAGATTTATCATAAATAAAATCCTCCTGATTCTTTTTCCTTTCCTCATCTGTCAGTCCCGCATGGTATCTGGTGGCTGCAAAGCCCTCCTTTAAAAGCTTTTCACATACCTCTTCCACCACCTTTCGGGTAAGGCAGTAAATAATCCCACTGTCGCCGGGATGGCATTCCAGATAATTTTTTACAGTTCCATATCTGTCTTTGGGAGACATCACTCCAAAATATAAATTTTTTCTGTCAAATCCGGTGGTAATAAGTGCCGGTGACTGAAGCATCAAAAGATCAATGATGTCTTCTTTCACTTCTCTGGTTGCAGTTGCCGTAAAAGCAGCAACCACCGGACGTACCGGCAGTTTATCTATAAATTCCGCAATTTTTAAATAGCCTGGCCTGAAATCCTGTCCCCACTGGGAAACACAGTGAGCCTCATCCACCGCAACCATAACAATGCTGCTGGCTAATGCAAAATCCAGAAATTCTTCCGTAAGAAGCCGCTCCGGCGCCACGTAAATAATGGGATATCTCCCTTCCTTTGCGTAATGCAGGGCTTTTCTGTACTGCCCCGGCGTTAAGGAGCTGTTTAAATACGCCCCATGAATGCCCGCCTGATTCAAGCCTTCCACCTGATCCTTCATCAAAGAAATCAGTGGAGAAATTACCAGTGTAATTCCTTTCATCATTAAAGCCGGAATTTGATAGCATATGGACTTTCCCGCACCGGTTGGCATAATTCCCAGCACGTCTTTTCCATCTAAAATACTGTCAATCAAAAACTCCTGGCCTTCCCGAAAGGAATCGTAACCGAAATGTTGTTTTAAAAGCTTGTTTTTTTCCAATTTTATTTTCCTCTTGTGTTTTTTGGAGAATGCTTACATGCTGCGTCCTCATCTGCACTGACTTACGCACCTGCTTCTATCAAAAATATTTTATAACTTAGCGGGCAGTCTGACAACATTAGATTTTCGTTGATATGGCACAATACAGACTTTACTTTTCAGTAGTACTATGTCTATAATCATATAGGCTTTATAAGGAGGTTTATTATGAAAAAAGCAGTCATTTTCGATTTGGACGGGTTGTTGATTGACAGTGAAATTATTTCTTATCAGATTTATTGCCATATTCTTGGGAAATATGGGCACTCTTTGACTGTAGAAGAATATGCCCGTACATTAAGCGGAAAAACTGCAGTTGTAAACATGCAAAATATAATAGCCTCCTATCATCTTCCTTTTACCCTGGAAGAAGCGCTTACCTTTGAAGAGGGAATCGAAAAAGATTATTTGAAAAAAGGTGTTGCCCTAAAGCCCGGAGCCAAAGAACTCCTTCAATATTTAGAAGAGCATCAGATTAAAATTCTGCTTGCTTCTTCCAGCTTAAAAGACCGGGCAATGGGAATTTTAATTGAAAACAAGATAGATCACTATTTTGATGATATGGTGTTTGGTCCGGAGGTAAAACGGGGCAAACCCTTCCCTGATATCTTCTTAAAAGCCTGTGAAAAAGCCGGAGAAAAGGCAGATAATTGTCTTGTACTTGAGGACAGTGAAGCTGGTTTGCAGGCGGCACATTCCGCAGGCATTGACGTAATCTGCATTCCCGATATGAAACCGCCGGGAGAGGAATTTAAAAAGATGGCAGTTTGTATGCTGCCATCCTTAGAAAACGTAATTGGTTATCTGGAATCACACTGATTCCCGCAGTAGGATTTAACGGCTAATTTTTATTCTAATTATAAATTAGCCGAAATCTTTTTGTTATACAAATTTTTTCCCTACCACTCAATCCTTACCTTAAAAAGATCCCCGTCAATTTCCACATTCATTTTTCCACCCTGCGCTTCCACAAAGCTTCTTGCAATGGCAAGACCAAGTCCGCTGCCTTCCGTATTTCTGGAGCTGTCGCCTCTCACAAACCGCTCTGTCAGATCCTCAGCGGGAATATTCAGCTCTGCCGCCGACATATTTTTCAATTCAACAGCAATTCCTCTCTCTGTCTTTTCAGCCCTTACATATACTCTGGTATGAGGCATAGCATATTTAATAATATTGGTATAAAGGTTTTCAAATATTCTATAGGTTTTCTGGCTGTCCAGTTTAAGGATCGTCTTTTCTTCCGGCATCTGAAACCGGAAAATCAAGCCTGCCTCTTCCACCCTGTCCTCATATTCTAAATACGCCTGGCGGATCAGGTTGCAGATATCCACATCCACAAGATTTAGTGTAATATTTCCACTGGTGGCTTTGCTCACCTCAAACAAATCTTCTATCAAAAATTTTAATCTGGCTGATTTCCTTTTCAATACGTCCAAATACTCCGTTCTCTGCTCCGGCGTAATGTTTTCATCCTCTAACAGCTCAATATAAGTGGTGATTGCTGTGAGAGGGGTTTTTAAATCATGAGATACATTTGTAATTAGTTCCGTTTTCATTTTCTGACTTTTTACCTCCTCTTCCACTGCCACCTTAATTCCATCCTGAATCTTGGAAAGCTCCTCCTTATAGGACTCAAAGATTCCCCAGTCGTTATCAAACTGCGTCTGCAGGTTTCCGTTTGCAATTGACCGGGTGGCGTCAAAGAGGTTCCGGTACTGGGCCTGAATGTTCTGGACATACTTTTTCATACAGAAATACAGGATGATACTGTAGATAAAAAGCGCCATCCACCCAAATACCCACATGCAGCAGACTAACGCAAGCAGCAGAAAATTAACCACCACCAGCTTCCTTATGGTTTTATTAGCCTGCACCCCTAAATCCACATGGAGAATTTCTTCTTTAAATTTATCCACATTTCTCCTGCAGAACCGCTTTATCCAAATTCCAATTTTATAAATAAGACTTCTTTCCCTTACAAAAGCTCTGATTCCAATCACAAATAGTTCTCCAAAAGAAGTGATCAGATAATACCATCCTGCAAACACCACAAAGAGAATTCCCAGATTAATGATGCAGGTCAAAACAGGATACGCTGCCTCTGGAATCCACCCTATACTTGTGTAAAGCTGGTCAAACCGGCCTCTGTTTGTAAAGTTTACCAGCCCAATAATAATGTTTTCGCCAATTCCAATCAGCATAAATATTGCAAGTAAGGATACCTCTATATGCAGTTTTTCCACCGTCAATGTATGAAGACAGTACTTTTTGACACGTACCATAATTAAGGCAATCACTGCAAGTACAAAGAAAAATGTAAAGAAGACGCCAATGGTATCTGCCCGATAATAAGCAACATATTCGATGTACTCCTGTCCTGATATCAAACTTGTATCCTGAGTTAAAAGTTTTTCCTGCTGCTCAGCCGTAAGGGCAAAAATACAGGTAATGTTTTTCGGCATACTGGATACTGTAATTTTTTCTTTCCCCAGATTGCCATTGCTGTCCTGAAAGAAAATACTTCCATCTGAATAGATATCCCCATACTCATAGGAAACATTGCCCCAAAAAACTGTCCATAAATGATTGCTCTTTAAGTTAAGCTGCGCGCTTTTTAACAGCTCCGCCGAATTTTTTCCTTTTACCGCCACTCTCTCTAAATTTCCGGCATTTCCATAGGATGCTCTGATATAGTAAACATACTCGGAATTCAGTTCTTCATCCGCCTCATCTGTGCCCAGATTTTCTATTTCTCTTCCTGTGTTTTTAATCATTTTGCCTGTTGCGTGATCAATCACACAGTAGTCTATCTCTTTGGTAATTCCATTCAGTACCTCTAACTGCCAGCCCCGAAGAATATTGTTAACCCTCTCCCTGCACATCAGCTTCCAGCTCTCCGCATTGGCATAGGAACCTATATTCAGTGTGCTTCCATCAAAAAATTCCTGTTCTGCGCCATCCAGTTCCCCCAGCATTTCTTCTTCCGCCTGCAAATATAAATCTGCGTACTCTACCGTCCTGCCTGTGGCTGCTTCCGTAACATCCTTATAAAGCACACAACTTCCCTGATAAAGCTGGAAAAGGAAATTTGAACTGCTAAAAGCATCTACATCATACTCCGCCGCCCGCTTTTCAAATACAGGATACATCATAAAATATCCCACTGACGCTGTTATAATAAAAATTAACGCTATAATAAAACTGAATTTCTTACTGCTTATCGATTTTGTATCCAACACCCCACACCACCTTTAAATATTTTGGTTCCTTCGGATTAATTTCTATTTTCTCCCGAATTTTTCTTACATGCACCATAATCGTATCCGTATTAATCGCCTGCTCATTCCATACCCGTTCATAAATCTCTTCTGCTGAAAATACTCTGCCCGGATTTTTCATTAAAAGCATCAATATTTTAAACTCTAAAGGCGTCAGCTTTACCGGCTTTCCATCTACAAAAACCTCCACCGTTTCCTCGTTGAGTTCCAGCCCGCCTATCGTATGCACTTTATCATTGGCCGCCTTTTCTCCAACTGCCTGCAGAAATTTTTCATAACGCCGCAAATGGGAATTCACCCTTGCAAGAAGCTCCATTGTGGTAAAAGGCTTGGTCACATAGTCATCGGCCCCCATATTAAGCCCCATGATTTTATCCACTTCTTCTGATTTTGCTGAAAGCATGATAACCGGAAAGTCATAACCTTTTTCCCTGGTCTTCATCATCATTGTGATCCCATCCATTCTTGGCATCATCACATCCACAATCGCCAAATGGATTTCTTCTTTTTCTATTTTTTCAAGTCCTTCTACACCGTCAGATGCCTGAAATACAATATATCCCTGATTTTTTAAATAAATTTCAATTCCTTCACGAATTTCCTTATCGTCCTCAACAATTAAAATATGATATGTTTCCATGATTTTAACCATGCCCCCTTCAAAGCCTAATCCTTTTATCCTGAGTATACCATATCTTTCCGCTGATTCCTATTGCCATGCCTGATACGGTCCTTTTCCCTTCTGTTCCATATTGCCTGCATATACGTTTTCACAGCATCCTCCGTAATTTTCTCACAACAGTAATTGCGGGCTGTTTCACAGGCACCCTGACGCAAAAGGTCTATTTCCCTTTTTTCCAGAATATCCATTATTTTCTTATCAAATTCCATTTCTGACTCCCGTGTCATATATCCGTTTTTCCCATTTATCACTACGTCTTCCGTTCCTGTAGCATGAAGGGCAACGACAGGTGTGCCTGCCGCCATTGACTCAAGAAGTACGATCCCCTGAGTTTCCGATAAAGAAGAAAACAAAAACAGATCTGAGGCGTGGCAGTAGTTTTTGATTTCTGAATTAGGCACCTTGCCCACAAATAAAATCTCCTCATTAATTCCATATAAGACGGCTTTCCTTTCCAGTTCCTTCCTTGATGGCCCATCACCAATCAGCGCCAGCCTGAAATTACTTCCCCATTCTTCCTTAAGAAGTTTCATGCTGCGTAGCAAAAAATCAAGATTTTTTTCTTTGGCAAGTCTTGCAACTGTGCAGAAAAGATATTTTTTATCTCCCAACAGATTTTTCCTTATTTGCCCTGCTTTTTCTTTGTCCGGATAAAAGCTTTCCTCCGGAAGTCCTGTAGGCAATACTCTCACCTCTGCCCCTGTCCGTATTTTATCCAGATAATCTTTCATAAGAGGTGTAGGCGCTATCACCATATCACAATGTTTTGTGTACCCTCTTACATAAGCCGGCATCACTTTCTTTAATCCTGACATCCCTATATAATGCAGGTACTGCTCATACCTTGTATGATAAGTAAAAACCAGCGGTACATGATATTTCCAGGAAAGATAGCCTGCAGTCCGGCCAATCATCATGGGATGATGTACATGAATTACATCGAAGTTCCCTTCCTTAAATCTGCGTTCTATCTCAAAATCCAGACTATTGGGTACAGATGCGCCTCCTGCCACCCCTTTCAGAAGGGAGCCATATCTTACCACATCCGGCTCCCAGTTTTGACCATCATAGTCAGGAGCAAACACCACCACCTGATGTCCCTGCCTGCGCAGCCCTTCGGCTAATCTTTCTATGGAAATCGGCACACCCGCAACAAATGGCTTATAATTATTTGTCATCATTGCAATTTTCATTTTTTCCTCCATTCTGGAGCGTTTGCGCGACAGGGCGATGCAAATCTCAAATTTGCATCTGCCATCAAACAAATTTGTGACGCTCCGGCACAAATTTGCGTGTGAAAAATCAGCACATCAGTGTGATTTTTCACACTGCGCTCCTTTCCGCCTTTATTCTTATGCCAGATAGCTTAAAACTGTATCACCAAGGAAATATCCCGCACCCACAAAAAACAGATTCCAGACGAAAATTCCCAGAGTTGAGCTTACAGTATACCTGGCCAGATTCATCTTTGAAACTCCTGCCGGTATGGAAACGATGGTGCGCACCATAGGAATCAGTTTACTGCAAAAAATTCCCACACTGCCCTTTTTCCGTATCCATTCCAGTTTTTCCTCAATCAGCGGCCTTTGTTTTGGAAATTTGTTCAAGTACTTCTGTAAAAACAATTCGCCGCCTTTGTATCCCAGATAATATAAAATAAGGCTTCCTGCCAAACCTGCCGCTATTGTTATAAGAAGCGCCGGTATGAATTTAATATTTCCCCTTGCCGCCCACACGCCTGCCAAAGGCATAATAACCCCCGCCGGAAATCCCGGCAGATTCAGGTACTCCAAAAATACGATTACAAAAATAGCTATTCCTCCATACCGCGCAAAATACTGCATGATCACATCCATTGTCATTTTAGATCCACTCCCTTTCTAATTCGTTTTGCCTGTATACCTGTCTGTCAGTGTGCTTTCTTCAAAAGCAAATGCTGACGCAGGCTTTGTTACCCTTATAACGAATCATAAGAAAAGATTACTTCACAAACCTAAATATCTTCGTGTGGGATTTCTTAAGAACTTCTAAAAATTTTCAGAGGAGAATTTGAACAGGAATTAGAATTAAAGATTTTACATGGTATTTTAATTTTTATTGATTATTTACACAATTAGATTTTTATATTATAATAATATTGTATTTCAAATACATTATCATATTTTAGGAAAGAAGGTGATTCCATTGGCTATATAGGTTAAATATAATTAGGTACACGACATTTTAGGAAATATTCACTATTTATACAGTATACGCTTCTGAACCCCAGCCTCAAAATCATGAAAATTATACAACAGACGTACAGGAAATAAATAATGATGATATTAGTCCCTTTTCTGCTTCAAATGAAATAGTTCCACTAATTGATCGGACTGAATTCGCGTATGTTCCTGGTGGAAGCGGAGGATGGGGGTACATTTACGGCGATAATAACTTAGTGGGTGAAACCGTTGAAATTACCAATACAAATTCTAAGAGTATAAATGTGGTAGCATATACAGAAGGCGGCACTGAAAGAGGATCATATACTTTAGGTGCAAATGAATCTGCATATGTTGGGTTTTGGATTTGGGACGGTACATATTATTTCAAAGTGCAATACACCGATTATAGCTCCGGTCTCTTATACCTGAAAATGGAAACAGTATGGTGATAACTGATGAACAAAAAATTAGTATTATTAGCTCTTACCATTATTCTTATGTTTGTTTTAATAATAGCGCCATTTCCTAAAAAAATGACTCTAAAAATTGTTTTTGAGTTAGTCTTACTTATACTATTTTTATATGAGTTAGTTGGCATTATAAAAACATGGTTAGAGCAAAAAAAGAAAAAGTTATTTTAGAAAAAACACAGCTAAAGTCTTTATTGATTTAGCTGTGTTTTTTATCACTCAGAAGTATTTCAATATGTTTTTTCCTTAGATTTTACCCTACAAGAATCCATTCACCTATCCAGGAGTCCGCAGTATAATTATACAGTCTCTTATACAACCTGCCATCTTCTCTCGTTTCATAACGCCAACCAATTCTATCCGTTTTAGCAACTGATAATAACATAAGGTTATTTTCTTTTGGTAAAACATAATTACTTACAGGTACAAATCTTTCCAGTATAAAAAACGCTGTTAATAAATATAATTGAATAATTATCTTTCTTTTCATTTCAACCTTCCTCCATTCCGAAGTATTTTATGATGAATACGCATTTTTATACAATTTTCACTTCATCACACCATCATATATTATGATATCATCAGGATAATGCTCATGTGCGGTAAAGTAACAAGCAAAGATTTTGATAGGCAGCCGCCCGCTATTCCGTAAATATTTCTAAATCTTTATTTCACAAAATGCAAGAAATATGTTATACTTACAAGCGCATGAAAAAACAAAATGGAGAAAGGCGGTGAGCCAGTGGCGAACAAGAACCAATACCACTTTGACAGTAAAATTCATATATATCGAGCCACAAAAAGAATGACACAACAAGAGCTTGCCGATTTGGTGGGCGTTTCAAGACAAACGATTATGCAGCTTGAAAGAAACCGATACAATCCCTCTATGCTGTTGGCTTATGCTATTGCAAGAGTATTTGACGTTTCGATTGAAGAATTATTTGATTTTTGGGAGGACGAAAAATGATTGAAATATTAAATGAGATTGCCAACAGCACAACACTATTCATTGTGGGCGCATGGTTTGGATTAGTAATTACAATCGTTCTAATCATATTGTTTTTCGTTAAATCTTCCCGTGATGAAAGAGGTCGGTCTATTATCGGCAAAGCAAGCATTATTTCTACGATTGTATTTATCGTTCTTGTAAATTTTGTTTGTAAAATATTGGATAATATTGAAATTAACTACGTTACTATGGGCTTTTGTTTTCAATGGATTTATGATATTGTCCTTGCCGTAGAGGTTATTGCAATTCTGATTTACAAAAGAATTGAATAGACGATAACCGAAAAATTCAGCGGTTGCTTTCAAAATGCCGCTGAATTTTTTTGTTTTATAGTGTATGAAATACTTTACTTTGAGCAAGAAATATGATATGATAGCGTTGGTCGGAAAGACTGAAGAAATTATGGAGGTAATGATATGATTGAAACGATTATCGAGGTACTTATCATTGCAGGAACATTAGTCTGTGCCAGCCTGCAAATGAGAAAGGACGCACTGAAAGCCAGACGAGTGTACGCCATAGCGTTTGTTTTAATGATTGCCGTCTGCATTGCTTTTGGCATTGCACAGGGCGCAGTTGCCGCAGGAATATTCTATACTACATTGTCCTTTTCTCCTATTGAGGTATTATCTCTCCTTGCAGTTATCTACTGGATTTCCTTAATAACCGAAAAAGGGAAAATGTTCAACAAGGTAATCGGAGAATGAAATAGCAAAACCAGCCGAGCCAGTCAACGGCAAGATGAACGGGCTGCGCCCGCCGTTGACAGCCCCGACTGTTTTCGCTGATAGGCAGCTAAGGGGCGACAGCAAAAAGTGCTGCCGCCCTTTACTATCATAAAAATCAAATTTCAATCCACGCATTTGTAGAGGAAAGGGGGAAATTTCCATGACCTGTACAGAAGAATACAAGGAGCCTATCGTTTACACATTCCATGCCTTTTAACAACTGAATAACCGCCGCCAGAGGACGGCACACCGAGCAGGAAATCAGCAACAAGGTTTCCTGCTTTTTTTGCGCTTTGCGGTTGCCGGAATCGCCCTCTTTGCATTACTTATGCAGAGCCAGTCACAGCTAAAAGCAATCTACAAGGACAACGCCGATACCATAGTCGGCAACTGCGACACCACGCTTTTCTTGGGCGGCAAGGAAAAAACGACGCTCAAAGAAATATCGGAGATTTTAGGCAAGGAAACGATAGACAGCTTCAACACTTCCGAAACAAGGGGGCGGGAGCTTTCGCATGGGCTGAACTATCAGAAATTGGGAAAGCAGCTTATGACGGAAGATGAAATCGCAGTCATGGACGGGGGGAAATGTATCTTGCAGCTACGCGGAGTGCGCCCGTTCTTTTCGGACAAATTCGACATAACGAAGCACCCGAAATACAAGTACCTGTCCGACGCAGACCCGAAGAACGCCTTTGACATGGAAAAGCACCTTAAACGCCGCCCCGCCATTGTCAAGCCCGACGAGGTTTTTGACTATTACGAGATTGACGCAGCAGACTTACAGGAGGACGCAGACCATGAGGAAACGTAGCGCAGAGGAAAAACAAAAGCAGCTTGAACGGTTTTTAATGAATGTTGCGGAAGCCGCCGACGCTGCATTATGGGAGTATTGGCGGGAAAAGGAAGCGGAACACCGCCGTTTTGCAACGGAGTATGTCACGCGCCGGGGGCTTATCCCGCAACAGTGACAGCATGGCAGACCGCCGGGGGACAGGGGAAGCTACACTTCCCCTACGCTGCCTTGCGGCAGCTACCCCTTTGTGAACTTGCGGGAAGCGAACACCTTGCTATGCAAGCTATTCACTTCCCGCAAGTCTGAATAATACCCGTCCGGCAGCACAGCGGGACACCGAAAGGAGGAATGGAAGCAATCACATATATCAATATCGGCTACATGATACGCGCCCCTACTTTCCGGCGCAGTACACAGCGGCAGGAGCCGCACCCCTTACAACTGAATACCGCCGCGCCGCAGGACTTACGCA
>OFGK01001297.1_pt1 | contig 14151 bp, 14 predicted proteins | sample 1521771 | NCBI WGS metagenome assembly OFGK01 (sample SAMEA3504088, study PRJEB24116) | mouse gut metagenome | biome: mouse gut; feature: mouse-associated habitat; material: faeces | place: Denmark | collected 2011 | reverse complement strand
GTTTGATCTAAACTAACAGTTATTTCATTCCTATCACATTGTTCTATATTATCTACTATGATAAATTTTTCATCCACAATTCCACTCATCGACTGTACATATAATATATTTTTCATCAATCTAATATTTACTGTTATATTTTTATTACTATTTATCATTTCTAATATTGCACGTTTGAATTTAATTGCTGATATTCTAATAAGCACCTTTTTGCCTCCTCATTATACTTATCTGCAATAGCATTTACCTTTTTTTCTAACTCTTTCCACGCTGCAAATTCTTGTTCGTAAATCCTAGGGTCTGGATTATCCTTATATAACTCTGGCATAAATGCATAAAGGGAGATTTCATCTGGTAACTCTATATCCTTTAAAATAAATGGGTCTACTTTATAAAGTTTTTCTGCCCATTGCGCAATCTGTATCTCTTGTTTTGTACGTTCTTCTAAAAATTTTTCTCTTATCTTATTTAATAATGCAATTTCACTATTCATCATTATCTCTCCTTTTGCTAATTTTCAAATAATTTTTCTTTTCTGAACAATTTTTTATAAAAAAACTTCTTTGGTAGCGGCTATTTTATAAATTTTATTATTTATTACATAATAATCCCATCTATTGTCCGTAATTAACATATCAGGAAACTTTCTTATGAAATGTGTTACTGCAATGCTTTTTGTGTCTGTTACATAATTGTCTAATACAAGTTTATTTTCTGTTATAAGTATAAATTCCTTTGTGTTTACTTTAATTACAGTTCCTCTCATAAATTTGATAACCTCATAGATCTATTACCTTTAGGCAATAGAATATAGCTCCTCTCTAAAATTTGAAGCTGTTATAGCCTATCTCAGTCTATAACAACTTCCGTTTTTAAATATCGATACTTTATATTTTAAATTCTTTAATACAAACATTCACACATTCTGTTATAATCTGCTGTAGATGTTTTCCGCTCAAAAGAGTAAGATACTCCTCATTCATGGGATATCCCGCTACCTCTGTCAAATCTGAAATAGTCTTAATAAAATCATGAAATCTCTTAGTATCTCTTTCATTCATAATATAGTCCTTAAACTTGTTTAGTGTTGGATAATCCCATAAATGCATATTTAGATAAGGTACTTTATTTATTCTGCAAAAAGCTAATATTTCCTCTTCTGTTGGACGCATAGAAACTATTTCTTCGTATAAGTGTACCTGCTCTTGTTCTTTCTCTTTTAAAATACCCTTTGGATTTTTCTTTTTAATTGACGATGAGAGGTTTTGTAAAATATCTAATATATCATCATCAATAATAGAAACTGGAAAACCCTTATAGCTATTTGTATTTTTTATAAGTTTTAAAACAGTAGAAAACTCTATCTCTAAATTATTTAACTGTTCTACAATTCTACTTTTCTCTTCCTCTACCTTTTCCTGTTCTACATCTCTTTCTGAAATAAATTCATAAAGTTGTTCTAGTCTTTCTTTATTAAAGTTCTGTTTCTGCATCTCTACTCTTTCAGAATCTTTGTTTGTTTTATTCACCTTCATTTTATCCATTTCCTCCTAATTAAACTTAATATTATTTTATAAATTCTTTATTATTCCAAAAAATCATCCTCTTTGTAAATATGAATTAAAGTTTCTAAATCACCTGGATTATGAATAACTTGTCGTATCAATTTTTTGTCCTTTTCTGTATATTGCTGTGCTTGCATGAAAGCATTCAATGACGTATATACATTCTCTTGATTATTTAAGATAGAAATATTTTCTTCTGACTTGTGTAAGTCCTTTTCTACCTTTCCTCGTAATGTTTTTAATTTATCATAACTTATTTCCACATTTTTCTTTTTAAAAGTAAGGAGATTTGTTTTCATATCAAAATTATAATATTCTAATTTTACAGTACTATCTTCTTCGATTGTAAGAATAGGTATCATAATAGAGGTATGCCTATTTTCTTCACTTGAATCTGTATTGGTTAAAGAACCTGGTACGATCATTGTTGTTCGCCCTGTTTGCGTATTAACAGGAAACTGTCCTAATGGGGTATGAATATCTCCAACAATTGCCAAATCTACTTTTTCTAATACTTGCCTTATTTTTAAATTTGTAGATGAATGATACCCATATTTTGTCTTTATTAACTGCGAATTAGGCACTATCATAGGTGTATGAAATAATGCAATATGATACTTCGCCCATTCTTCTCTATGCGGTTGATATAAAAGTACATTTGTTATATCCTTTTGATGATGCATAAAAGATATTTGCACATCATGTATTCTCAATAAATTCGGTGTTTTCATAATTTGTTCTTTTCGCAAAGACGCTCTTCTACTCTTATACACAGGATGTGGTTGTATAATATGTAATTCTGGGTTACTATCCATATTTAATCTTATGTGATTCCCAATAAGACCATAGAACTTTCCTTGTAAAAGTTCTGACATTTGAATATCAATATCATAATCTGCCAAACTAGAAGCAACATCTACGGCATAACCCTTATCATACCAATCTCCTAATGATATAAAATAATTAATCTTCAAATCTTTGATAAGACACATAAGAGATTTCTGTACAGCAATAGTACAGTTAACATATCCCTCTATAGTAGTAATATCCTTTGATCGCTTATGTAAATCTCCTGCAAATGCTACCTTTACAGCCATTTTTAAACCTACTTTCTTATTCAATATGTTCTGTATTATCTATTAGCTTCTTTCCACAAGTAGGACATACTCCACTTTGTATCTCTAACATATCATTTAAAACATCTAAAAAACTGTTTAAAACAGGAGAAATAGGAATAGGGTTTAAAAACATAATTCTATGTAAATTCGGGACTTCTATATCAACCAGATTTATATTAGGCGGAAGTACTAACTTTTCTAATTCAATAGGTTCTAAATATTTTAATATGTTATATATCTCTAGCATCTTTTTATTTATTTCTATATAAGCTATATAATCAAATACCATCATTGTACTTTTAGCCTTCTGAATTCCTTCTAATTTCGCATTATATTGTTTTAATAAATCTTTTGCTGTTTTATGTGTTATTTCTTTAAAATTATTAAGAAAATTTTGTGCTATAGTATCTGTTGTTACAGAATCAATGATTTCATAATTTGTGGATATTGGAGTGTTTACAAATGGCATTACTCCAAATGTATCATGCATTTGAAGACATAAAGAATTTTTGTTATATACTCTAAATCCAAATTCATATAACAGCATATCTAAGCCTCCATCCCGAAACGTGCGAATAATCTTTTCATTTGTTTCTCGAACAAATACCATATAGCAACCATTTCGTTCGCGTTCTAAATGTACAATAAGTCCTTTTCCCTTATATCCTATTAAAATATCCGCAATACTCTCTGTATCTCTTATTAAAGCTTGCCTATCTTCATCTGTTAAAATTTTTAAAGTTACAACGGATAATATCGCTTTCATAAGAATAGATTTCCCGTTTGAATTATCGCCAATTATTTGAACTAGCCCTGTTTCTGGAAACTCATATTTGGCTTCTTTAAAACTTTGAATATTTCGCAATATAATGTTCATATCTATCTCCTGCTATAGTATAAAATCCAATATTTATTTTATACTATTATTGATATTAAATATTATCTATATCAGCACCTACTAAGGAATCTAAATCCTCTACTGCTTTTTCTAACTCTCTTAAAGTTTCTGCATCTTTTACTACCTCCGCCTTCGCTGAAATAGTATTACCTTCTACATTATCTTCCTTTTTTGCTTTCTCTATTACTTCTATATCCTGTTGAGCTTCTACAATTTCAATTAATCTCTCTTGAATTTTCTTCGCTCCCTTTACTGCATCTAATTCAAGTAAATCTTTAGCAGAACGCTTTACCTCATCTGATTCATAATCCAGATGTAAAAGAGTTAATGGCTTTGTACTAACATACTTATTAAACCTTGCAACTGCCTCTTCTGGTGTACAAGCTGTAGAAAATGTCATATTCTTCGCCATCATTGTTTCTGCATCTTTTGATAATGCTAATAATTTATCTTTATTCGCTGCCCAAATCTCTGGATATTTCACTTCTAATGTTAAGGTACTAGCAATACCATTAAAAGCCGCATTCTGTCCTGCTGTTTGTTTATCTTTCCCCATATAATCATATCCAATTTCTAAATACTGCGCAGTAGAAGGTGTATAATCTTTATTGTTAAGAATAGTAGTTAACTGAGTAGTTCTTTTTCCTCTCAATTCCATAGAAGCTATAAAATACTTTGCAAATACTGGCATACCTTGTGGATCTAATGGCACGGCTAAAACTTCTGTATAAGTTGGTGTTTTTAGTCCAGAAACAATTGGTGTTTCTTTTGGTAATACTCTGGGATCTGCATCTTCATCTCCAAAATATTTTACTTGAATGTTTTTAATTGCTTGTTGTAATGTTGCAATATTTAATTCTGTACCCATTGCCTCTGCTGTTTCTCTCGCCTTTCTTTCTGCTTCCATTTTTTCTTCTTCACAAGCCGCTTCATGAAATATTCTTGCCATGCGACTAATACTCGGCAATATCGTTAAATCTGTAAGTTGACCTGATTCGGAGATATTATATTCTGTCACTTCAACAAATGACTTTCCTAACTTATCCCAATCAAGGGTACGTCCAAGCCCTGTTGTTACAGCAATATCAAGTTCGCCACTTTCGTTTATTATTAATGGAAAAAATAAACGATAACTTGTATTAACTTCTGCCTGCTTACTAAAATTTCTTAATCTCTGCTGTGCAGCTTGTAATTTCTGACTTCCTTTTAATCCTGTTGCTAATGGTTTCATACTCTTATTCTCCTTTTTACTTTTATTTTGACTTTTAATTAGCTTTTCTTATACTTTTTAGAGAATCTCTTTTTCTTATTTCTCATTTATATATGGATTATATAAAGAAATTTTTTCAAAATAGAATTCATCTTATGTATATTTTTAATCTCTATTTAAATTAGACACTTCAAAGAAGAAAGTTTCCTAAAGATAAAAATTTGCATAAATAAAAAGAAGTTAGTTCCCTAACTTCTCTTTATTAATTAATCTTTTTATTACACTAAACTATGAGCATAAAAATAACACAATATTTTGGATTTTTGCTTTTCTGTAATTATCTATTACAAACTGTTTATATCTTTCTTTTCTTCACATTCTTCTATTTCTTTTTCTGTAGCCTCACACACAACCATAATTTGTTCCTTATTAAAACCCTGGTTTATCATCTTTCTTATAATTTTTTTCCGTTCCTGCTCTATTCCTTGCTCTATCCCTTGCTCTATCCCTTGCTCTATCCCTTTTTCCAAATTCTCTCGATCACGCATTAATAATGTCATATATTCATGCCTCCATTCTCTATTCTTTTTTGCTTCTTCTACTGCTTCTTCTAATTTCTTTATAAATAGATCATTTGATTTCTTTCCTGACACATAGTCCAAAAATGCCTTTAATTCTTTGCTTACATCATCTAGTTTTCCCTTTGTATTTAGAAATATTTTTGTTGCTTCGTCCTGTAAAAAAATGCTTGTATCTTCTTTACAAATATTCTCAAATGTATAAATATGTCTTCCTTTCCCAAATAAATCAAAAGGACAGATAAAAATAATATAGCTTCGATTTAATTTTGTATAAGTTTCTCCCTTATCTATTAACTGCAAATCTATCATACTTTGATAGTATCTGGTTCTTTTTGGAAGACTATCTACATTTGCTACTTGCATTTCTATATTATAGATAATATCTTGGCTATCTTTCACATACACATCTAACCTTATACTTCTAGCATCACTATCTTCCTTTATACTTTTTTGTAATTCTGGATATTCAATATGGCTTATATTTAATTCTGGTAATATTCTTTGTAATATCTCTTTACATAATTCTGGATTTCTCATCACTTTTCCAAATAAAAAATCGTTAGATATTCCTATCTCATTCCAATTAATATTACTCATCTGTTCCTCCTGCTGTTTTCCATTGTATTTTTAATACTACCTTTTTTTACTTTATCTTAAATTGTCTTTTTCTCTTATTATAATTATATACAATATCTTGAAAAAATACAATATACTTCCTATAGCTTTATATAATATCTCCCTCTTCTACTATAATCAAACATTACTACATTTCAACTATAGATTTAATTTTAAGTTCTTATACATCCTTTACTAATAAAGTTATATCAAATTAAAGGGAGTTTATATCTTATCATCAGGAATACTTTATCTTAACTTTTAGATTCTTCTGAAATACCTAATGCTTCATAGCATGGGTAAAGCTCCATACTTTGTGTTGTTGTATAAGCACTTCCAGACTGACCTATAATAGAATTTTTATCACCATTAAATATTCCTAAATCGTTTATGTATTCATTACTTTTTGTGTTAGACCAACCAATACATTTATAACCTGGTTTCTCAACTGGAGTAGGCAAAATTATAGATAGTTCTTCATTACTCCATATTGCATATAATTTAAGAGAATAGTTACTAACTCCATCTACCTTTCCCCCAACTGGATATAAAACCATTCCTGTTGAAGCTGTATTATAACCTAATAATGTATGTTGTTTTTCAAAAATAGATATTTTATTTGTATTATTTACTGCATAGCAAGTAATAACTGTTTTATTTGTATAATCTGTTATAGGAATAGTTACCAAGCCATCAGTAGAAGCTGATACGGTAATGGCTATTGCATTAGGGTCTTGATTATTTGGCATAAGTGTTACACCAACATTACTTATATTATTATCATTACTGCCTTTCTTGTCCCATATAGCATATATCGTTTGACCATTCTTTATAGAAATAGATCTTGTACCAGTTGTTGCATTAGGATTTGTATTCCAACCTATAAATTTATATTGACCATTTATAGGAACTTCTGGTGTTACAATTACTTCATCTTCCCAGATAGCAAAAAGTTCTACTACCTTAATCTTTGTATCATTAGAAGCTGCTTCCAATGTAAAGTCATCATTCTTATATGTTTGGTAAGATTTTGCTGCTTTTCTTATCGCACGTTCTTGACTTGTAGTTAACTCTTCATCTGGTATTATAATATTATCTTCATCTTTTTCATTTGAAGATAATGCCCACCCTAAAAAATCCTTTTCTACTTTAATCTTTTCTTTTTCTTCTCCATTTTGTTTATCTACTTTATAATTTATTGTTAAAGTATAATCACATTCTTCTAAACCTCTTGTATAATCTTTTTCTTTCTTACATCTTTTGTAGTAATACTCGCCATCTGCTTTTTCATTACCTGGCAAATAAACTATTACATCTGGACCATCGTAATCCTTTGGTGTGACTATATTTCCCGCATCTGGTTTTTTATTTGTATCAAGTGCACCATCTTCTCCTACATAAACTTGCTTTCCATCTTTTGTAACCCATTTACTTCTTACAAGTTCTCCCGTTAAATCTGCATAATAATCCTTTCCATCTATTGTTATCCAATCATTTTTTACAATAGCCCCAAATGAACCTTTATGTGATGTATTCCCTAAAAAAGTACTATTTCCTATTTCAATAAAACCATAATCTAAAGTACCAATATCACTTCCCTTAACTTCTCTCAAATAATAGGTATTTGTACCCTCTGTAAATTTTCCCGTTTTCATTTTACCATCTATATCCAAATAATACCAATGCCCAGCATCTATATCGAATAACCAACCAGAATACGGTTTACCATCAGATGTATAATAATACCAATCACCTTTATCATCTTTATCCCAATATCCATCTACAACAGAGTTCTTTTTCTTTTGTTCTTCTGTTAGTTGTTCTTTAGAGGTAACAACTGCACCATAATTCCCATTATGGTTTGGGTTGGTTAAATATTGTTTATCTTCCTTATCAATCCATCCTGTTATCATAACACCATTTTCATCTAAATAATACCAATTACTGTTTTCTTGAAACCATCCTGTCGCTATATTTCCATTTTTCCAGTATCTCCAGTGATTATCTGTTCCTAGTGCCCAACCATTTGTTATATTTTGGGGATTTGTAATGCTCTTATCCAGATTTGCAAATACTAAAGTATTCTGTGAAATTAAACCTACTGACATTATTCCTAAGATAGCAAAACCTTTTGTAATTTTTCTTTTATTCATTATTTTATTCCTCCTTATTATTTATTATTTCAATTTCTGTTTTTCATCAATTTGTACTTAATAGAATATTTTATATTTCATTTTAGTAAACGTATTTTATTGTTTATCGAATACGTATTGTTGAATAAAATAAATATGGATTATTAGCCACTTCATATAATTCCTGTTTAAATAACAATTCTTTATCTTTATGTTGTCTTGTATCATCAACATCCTTATCAACTATGGATTGTATTATAATTGCTAATGGCAAATATTTTTTTACTAATTTAACTAAATGTTCTCCTGCTGGTAAATTATCAAGGGAATTTATTTGTTTTCCTATTACATCATTATCAGGAATAACAATTAATTTATTACCAAATCTTCGCAAAATTTGAATTACATAAGGGGAAAGATTTGAACCTAACAGTGCTATTGCTTGAAGACCTATACTTCTTAAATATAAACAACAGACGATACCTTCTACAACATAAACATGTTTATTTGATTTATAATATTGTGATAATTTCTCCATGCCATAAAATGTTGTTGCTTTTGCCTTATATCCATGATTTCTTGAGTCTAAATATTTAGGCTGTTCAAATTTATCCCATCCACAAAATCCCATAATATCTCCTTTTACATCCATAACAGGATAAATTAATCTACCTCCATATATACTTCTACCTTTTTTAATAATTCCTAAAGACTCCGCATGAAATTCTTTTGGTATCTCAGATATTAGTATATCTTCATCTATAAAAAATATTTTTTGTTCATCCGCTATCCACTTAGGTAATTTCCTTTCTTGGATAAACGCAATCTCTATATATTGCTCATGATATGGTTGACTTTTAAAAAACTCTGCAATTCTATTAAGATCTTTTCTAGTATCTTCAATAGAATACTCTTTTTCTACAAGCATTTGCATTTCTTTAAAAGATAGCACATAAAACCTCCTATTTTTTCATTTTGTTTTTAATAAATTTATATTTCTTATTTGTGATAATATTAACTATCATGACCATTCCTGCACTTTTGATAATCAGCGTATTTTATAATAACACTTCGTTTTCACTTGTTATTTCAATCTGTCCAGAATTAAGATTAACCACTTTAATATTAAGATGAGTTGTTGGTGTCCTTTTAATAATACCCGATTTAGGTATAATCTTTGCTAAAGTTTTAATACTATTTGTTTTAGCAATAAGCTCTTTTTTCTTTTCTGCTACTACTACATTTATTTTAGCAGCATCAAATCCCTTTTGTTTTAGATCTCTAGCAATAGAATATATCTCTGTTATTCTTTTAACGTCTTTAAAATAAAAATATAGCTCGTTTTGCATTTTATATCACTCCTTCTCTCTTTTTAAATATCCATAGAAAATAATTAATATTATTTTTATTATCTAAGGAAACTCTGTTACTCACTAAAAATATAACAAGCTGCATCATATCTGGTATTGCAATTCTCCAAAATAGTTTCTGATCTTCTTTATAAATCTTTATTATATATGGGTCAGCACTTGCAATAGGGTAAGTTATTCCCAATTCGTAATACATATATTTTATCCAGCATAGATAACCCCTTAATGGTATCTGGTGAAATATAAATTGACTAATACTATCTGAATTTTCCATTCTTTTAATCGCCTTTGGATAAAGTAATTTTATAAAGGAAATCAAAAATATAATATAATAAAACTCATTTACTAATTGATACATATTCATCATCCAAGCTGTAAATTGTACCATATCTACTGTTATAATTATATTATCCTTTGTCACTAAAAGCAGTTTCTGACATCCTGTATCAATAAATAGTTGTACTTGAGAAATAAGGTTATCTGGTTCATGAGCAGCAATATTTCTTAATTTTTTAAAACAATTACCAAATTCAATTATTTCTGATACTTTATCTTCTTCTTGCATTCCAATAATAATACTTGGAAGTAATCTTAAATCTTGACGCATTTGAAAATCATCAATTAAATTTCTTGTTGTTTCTGTCATCTATTTCTTTACCTTTCTCTACTTTACATTTTTCTTTTACCTTATTCTTTCATCTTTATTAAATCTTTTAATAGTTGTAATGTCATATAAGAATCGAATAAAGCGGAATGTATAGAACTTCTGGGACACTCTGGAAATAGTTTTTCAAATTCTTCTTTTAAAGTTATAGTCTTATGCCCATTCATAATTATCAATTCTTCTAACTTTCCTTTCTTATTTGTTGATATTTTATATTTTCTAAAATACCAATCCTGAAATATTTCTTTATATTCTTCTTGAATATCGATTGAGCCAGCTATAGCAGGTGGCATTATGTATCCCATATTCCTTCTTAAAAATTCTTGAATAAAGGGAATATCAAATCTATCACTATTTTTTCCTACAATTAAACCATTTGACATAAGAGTATAAAGTACTGCTAGATTCTTGTAAAACTCTTTTTCATATTGTTCTAAAAAGTTTCTTTTTAAATGATGTATCTCTTGTGCTGGACTTTCTATTTGATATTCTGGTTTATAGAAAAATAAAGTATCATGTCCAAGAATTTCGCACTTATTATTTACTCGAATATAACCAACTTCTAGAATATTATCGATAGATTTATTAAATCCTGTTGTTTCAATATCTAATACATTGTAAATCATTTAGCATCCTCCTGTTCTTTGATTTTCTTTGTCACTATTTATATTATTCGTGCTTTCAAATGTTTTTCAAATTTGATACTTGTTTCTATTAAACATTTTTCCATAATTTTTAAATCAATAAAATAATCTAGTGGCTTATCTAATTCATCCAATAACTTTTTGAGATGATTTAATATTGTAACTTTTATATATTTTTTCTGATATTCTGAACGATTATCTTCTACAGTACAATTATCAACAAATACTACAATAGGTTCTATATATTGTGTTTCTCCTTCTGGTAATGCTTTAAAAATATATGGATATAAATGTCTGCAATGCATTTCATTCTGATGTACTGGGGACTTATCTATTTTAAAACATCCTGAGATAGCTTCATCTGTCAACACAATTCTCTTAGCCTTATATGCCTTGACTTCAATAGGGAATACTTTATTTTTAGTAATAAAAAGTACATCTATTTCTGTTGTGCTTCCTACTTTTTCTATAAACAGCCCTCCTTGTTCATTACGTTTAATATTCCCTTCTAACATAGGATTTGTTTTATAAGAATAAGAATGATACAAAATACCACCTTGTGCTTGATATTTCTCTTCACATATTTTAAATACTGCTTTTTCTCCAAAATTACCTTTATTAGTACCACCAACTTCTCCCATCTGCTGTAAAAGTTTATCTACGCTTGACTTAAGTTTCACTATTATTAATCCTCTTTTCCAATTATAAAGTAATTATATAAAATCTCTATACTCACTTGTATTATGTAAAATTAAATACCATTATAGCGAATATTGTAATTACTATTCTTACATTGTTTCTTTTTTCACTTTCTTTTATCTCTTCTTTACATAGATAAAGTTTGTAATTATATGATCAATTACAAACTTTATCTAATTTAATTAATAATATTTCGTTCTAATTGCCCCCTGTTATTACAGACTTAAACTATTTTATGGAATAACGATTGCTCTTAATTTATCTATAGGTAAAACCATATTTATTTCTATCTTTTACCTATAGATAACATTACTACAGCCACAGTTTGAAAACATACCTGAATCTTGAACTGCAATTTTCCAATCAGAAGATACATAAATAGATTTCAAGTTCGTACAATTACCAAACATTAATATCATACTCTCTACATTTGATGTATTAAATGATCTTAAATCTAATGATTGTAACTTTTTACACTCTCTAAACATATATTTCATATTTGTTACACTTAGTGTATTAAATGACGTAAGATTTAGAGTTATTAGACTATGACAACTATCAAACATGTATCCCATATTAGTTACATTTGATGTATCAAATGAGGAAAGATTTAATGTTACTAAACTCATACATCCATAAAACATATTCTGCATATTCGTAACCCTAGATGTATCAAATTTAGAAATATCTATGTTTCTTATACTTTGACAATGCTGAAACATAAATCCCATATTAGTTACATTTGATGTATTAAATTTAGAAATATTTAATGTAGACATTTTTAGACATCCTGCAAACATCCCATACATATTCTCTACTTTTTGTGTATCTAATTCTGATAAGTCTAATTCTAGTAAATTACTGCATCTCTCAAACATACTGCACATATCAATAACCTCAGATGTATCAATTCTACTTAAATCTATACTTGTTAATCCTGTATATCCGAAAAACATATTAGAAAGAGAACCGCTTATCTTTAATGTATCTCCTACAAAATATAATTTCATATCAGAATTTTCTTTATATAGGAAAATACTTTTATTTTTATCTTCACTAAGATCTACCCCTATTGCATTTTCTGGTATATTATTTGTAGTTGAAAAAGATGTTATTGTTGTAACATCATCAAAAAGATTTTTCATTGCATTTACTAAATCTTCTCCATTAAGATTTAAAACTACTGGTATACTAGGGTCTTTTTCTCCACACTCTGTACAATTTCCATTAGTGTACTTATGTCCAGTAGCAGGCACATAACTATCTTTATAAATATCACCACATCCTGTACATGTGTGTGTAGTATATCCTCTTTCTGTACAAGTAGGTAATACTACTGTATGTGTATATGTATGTTCATGTTTTTCACAAGTACAAAATTCGCTTAAGTCTAACTCCTCTGTATACTCATCGCCACATATTTTGCAAGTAAATGTTTTTATTATTGTAAAATTAGTTTCTTTCTTTTTATCAAAATCTGTCATAAAATAATTATGTCTACATTCTCCAGCTTCTTTATTTATAACTATAACATCCATGGCAGCACCAGACACTACATTTGTAATACTTCTCTTATTAGTCCCTGTCCAATTAGCTGACACAGAAATAGGGGTTATAATAAGTATTGCTGCCCCCAATACTACACTGACACTTTGTATTATCTTTCGATGCATAATTCTACTTCCTTTCTTTTTACTATTTTAATCTTAATTTACAATTATTAATTAATAATACTAACTTCTTCTTTATACTTCTTGCCACATTCTGTACATTCATAAGTAACAATAAAATTTTCTTTTTCCTTATTCCACATAGAATCCTTAATACCATAAAAATGATTACATATTAAACTTATATCTTCACTATAATTATCACTACAATCCACACATTCATAAAATACATTAAATTTTTTATTATTATATAATGTATCTTTAATAGCATAAAAATGTTTATGCTCTTCTGGTATTGTTGGGCTCTCAGTTTCTTCTGGTATCGTTGGGCTCTCAGTTTCTTCTGGTATTGTCGGGCTCTCAGTTTCTTCTGGTATCGTTGGCTTCTCAGTTTCTTCTGGTATCGTTGGCTTCTCAGTTTCCTCTGGTATTGTTGGGTTCTCAGTTTCTTCTGGTATCGTTGGGTTCTCAGTTTCCTCTGGTATTGTTGGGTTCTCAGTTTCTTCTGGTATTTCATTATTTGAATTATCCTTATTTGGTTTTTTATTACTACTAGTACTATATTCTTTATCAATTGTCCCATCTGCACCTACATAAACTTTATCTCCGTCTGGTGTAATAATAATAGAATTTATTTTAATATTTCCATTTCCATTTACATATACATCCTTTCCTTCTTCATTTTTCACCCAAGTGTTTTTTTCTATACTTCCATCTAAACCAATATATAACTTCTCTCCATTAGATGCTTCATACCATTTATTAATAATCAGGCTACCAATAACTCCCGTTGTGCTATCATTAAAAACAAATTCTTTTTCTCCAATAGTATATATACCTGTAATAAGTGAACCTTCTGGAAATTCTTGTGTACCATTAATATTCAAATAATATTTATTACTATCTTCTTCTAACCAACCTGTCTTCATTTTGCCTTCTTCATCTGTATAATACCAATGCTTAGTACCAGCATCATACACCCATC
>OFGK01001286.1_pt1 | contig 14311 bp, 14 predicted proteins | sample 1521771 | NCBI WGS metagenome assembly OFGK01 (sample SAMEA3504088, study PRJEB24116) | mouse gut metagenome | biome: mouse gut; feature: mouse-associated habitat; material: faeces | place: Denmark | collected 2011 | reverse complement strand
TAATTATTAGCATTGTTGTTTTCATAAGTGCAAGCATAGCGGGGATTTTTATTATGTCAGCCATTCAACAGAATGTGCCTGATGATATGTTAGGTCGTATAATGTCCTTTTATTCAGCAATAGTAAGTGTTGCCCTACCCACAGGAATTTTGTTCTATGGCTTTCTATATGAAAAGTTTATCAATCATCTTCCAGCCATAATGCTTTTGACCTCAGCCGCAATATATGTTGTAGGTTATATTGGCAAAAAAACTTATTGTCATCTGTAGAACATTCCATGGACGCTCTAATCCACTGATAAGTCCCCGCTTGACGGGAATTTATATATAAAAATCAAAATTATTGAACGATGTAGGAGGCACTAACCATGGCAAGAGAAGTCCAGAAATTTATCCAGGAGGCGGGATATAAACCGCTGGAGAACCGCTGTATCATCGTCAAATACGCCCCAGCAAACCTGAGCGAGCAATTTGCGGCGTTTTTTAACTCCGAATTTTATGTTCTCCAGATGTGTGAACATGAGATCGTCCTGCTCCCCTTCAACACCACATGGGGCAACTTGCGCAAAGACGTATCCTTGGTTCTTCCCTATGGGGACATCCAGTCGGTGGAGCTGGAAGACGATATGCTCAACACGGTCATCACCATCCACACCAGGTCGGACACCATCCGCCTGACCACCCAGCAAGCAGAGCTGAGCGACCTGCGGAGTTCCGGCATCTACGCCAGCATTTATTCCGGTTTCTTCAAAAACTGGCACAAGGAAAACCTGGATGGCACGCTGGCGGAGCTGAAGGGGTTGGGGAGTTGTTGACCCACTTTAAGACTCAGAATAGGATGCTCGTTGGATCAAGCCCATCTTCCGCAACCAAAAACGCCTTGAAATCTTGCGATTTCAGGGCGTTTCCATTGTTTTTGATAGAAAATAATTCAGAACAAAATGAATCAGCACTTTGACCCATAGAAAACAGTATTTAGCACCCGGCAACATCAGAGAGGATATTCGCCATGGTTTCCGCTGCCCGATCCTGCATCTGCCGGGTAGCGTGGGTGTAGGTGCGCAGAGTGAAGCCCGCGTCGTAGTGGCCCAGCATACTGGAGACTGTCTTGATATCCACGCCGTTCTGGAGTGCCAAGGTGGCGAAGGTATGTCTCGTATCGTGGAAACGCATCTGAAGCAGTTCTGCTCCTCGCTTCAGCACCCGGTGTAGTATATGGAGCACGCTGTCCGGGGAGATGGGCCGCCTGTGGACGAGGGAAGCACATACTGACTGTTGATTTTGTTCCACTGTTTTCGGAGAATTTGCAAAAGCTCTACAAAAAAGTAGTTAAATGGCGGAGCGGATCGAGTCCAAGAATCAGCCTAAGGGGTTGGGTGCCAAAACGGTGCGGAGTATCAACCAAGCGATCCCCTTGGCGATGGTTTTCGCCATCGATGAGCTGGCCACAGGGCTGCGCCGGGGCGAGTTGCTGGGCCTCAAATGGGAGAATATCGACCTGGAGCGGGGTACGATCCAGGTACACTGCCAGATCGCCCGGATCGATGGCGAGGTGGTGGAGGCTCCGCTCAAGTCGAAGAACTCCTATCGCAGTGTGTCCATTGGGCAGGATGCCGTGGAAATCCAAAGAGGATAATTTCCTCAACAGAATTTTGCCGATGTTGGGCTTGATGTGGTTGTCGATATAGCCCCAATTCTTCGTAGCGACACACCATACCATAGGTTGGCAGGAATAGCTACTGGGAACGGGAATAATTATCAAGACAGACACATATCTCTGCCTGCGTTTGCGGGTTTTTTCTTTGTATACAGTGGTGCAATTCGCAACGTCTCAAAGCAGTACTTTTTTGGCGCAGATGGCTTTGGGCCGGCGTGTTCTCTTTTTGCTTCCTCACCCCTGTGCAATCGCCACAAACGCTCCAACAACGTGCTTCAGCCCCTCGAAGGTATACGGATACCGCCCGACCAGAAACAAATACCCCGGGCGGATACAGCCCTCATAATTTGGGGCTGCGTCTTTGATTTATTTCCTCTGACAAAACCGCACCTACCCCCTCCCCCTCCCCCCTTACCATGGACAAACCCATCCAAGTATGGTATATTATCTCAGGCAGATTTCACGCAAGGAGGAAACCGCCATGCCCATACAGGTGATGGTTTTAACCGCATGCTTCGATTCCGCGCTGGCCCACGCCGCGCTGGCGGCCTATCTGTTCGCCGTCTTGGATGAGCGCAGCTGGCGGCAGCTGAAAAAGCTGCCCGCCCTGCTCCTATCCCCGCTGGCTGTCGGCACGCTCAACGCACTGCTGTACTACGCCATCCCCGGCGGGGGCCTTCTCATCCGCTTCCTGGCCGGCACCCTCATTGCCGCGCTGGGCTGTACGCTGTGGACCCGGTGGGCCTGGGGGCTGGGATTCTGGCGGGCCATCTCCGCCGTGTCCATGGCGGGCATATTCCAGATTGCCCTTACCACCCTGACTCAGTTTTTGTTCAGCAACATATTCGTGGATAACTCGGGTCTCCAGTTTGCCGTGGTGCTATCCATTGCCTGTGCCGTCGTGGTGCTCTGCACCGCCCTGCTGTACCGCCTGGGCTTCGGCCGCAGGTTCCGCCTTCTGCTGGTGGAGGGCCCCCAGCCCCGCAGAATGGCCCTGTTTCTGTACGCCCTGGTCTGCATCGTAGAGGCGTCCTACTTTCTCCACCGAGGGGTTTCTTCGAAGTTTTTTGCCCTGTATTACATAGTCGTTCTGGCGGCGGTGGGCCTGGCGACGGGGTTGGTGCTCTATCTGGCCCAGTGGTTCGACGCCGCCCGGAAAATGGAGGCCCAGCGGGACGTCATCGCCCAGCAGCAGCTCTACGAGCAGGATTTAGAGGTCATCCGCCGGGAGGTGCGCTCCTTCCGCCACGACTACAAAAACCTGCTGGCGGGGCTGTCCCAGCAGGCGGACGAGGGCGAGGTGGACGAGCTGCGCTGCGCCCTGTCGGAACTGGACGCGGGTTTTGACCGGCGCATCGGGGAGAAGATTCGGGCCTCTACCCAGATCGGCAACCTGCGCATCCCCCAAGTGAGGAGCCTCCTGCTGTCCAAGCTGGCCGCCATGGGCGGGCAGGGCATCGACTGCCGGCTGGAGGTTCTCTACCCCGTGGAGTCGGTGGGGATGGACGTGTGGGACTTCGTGCGCTGCCTGGGCATCCTGCTGGACAATGCCGCCCAGGCCGCCCTGGAGACAGAGACGCCCTGGGTGGAAATCGTCCTGCTGGCCCAGGGGGACGAGCTGTCCCTGCGGGTGTCCAACCCCTACGCCGGGGCCATCGACCCGGACAAAATCTGGGCGGAGGGCTTTTCCACCAAGGGGGAGGGCCGGGGGCTGGGTCTCCCCAGCTACCAGCGGATTCTGGCGGATCACCCCAACACGGCCGCGTCCACCAGCTGGGCGGGGAGCGTATTTGTTCAGGAGCTGAAGGTGGAGGGCAGGCCATGATTTCCATTTATCTCTGCGACGACGAGGAGGCCGTCCGCCACCAGCTCCAGACCGCCCTGGAGTGGAAGATCTTCATGGAGAATTACGACATGAAGGTGGTTCTCGCCGCCTCCACCGCCGGAGAGCTGCTGGACGCGGCGGCAAATGGGGGCCGGGGCGTCTACTTTCTGGACGTGGACTTGAGGGACGGGGAGTGGGACGGCTTCACCCTGGGCCGGGAGCTGCGGCGGCGGGACCCCCACGGCACGCTGATCTACATCACAAGCTATGGCGATCTGGCCTGGAAAACCTTCCAATACCATCTGGAGGCCTTCGACTACATCGTGAAGGAGGGGGAACAAACCGGATCTGACGCCGCCCAATGCCTGGAGGCCGTCCATGCCCGGCTTTTGGACGAGCGTCACGACCCGGCGGAGGTGTTCTCCCTGCGGACGGGGGACGAGACCCGCCACGTACCCCTGGCGGACATCCTGTTTTTTGAAACCGCCCCCAAGGCCCACCACGTATACCTCCACACGGCGGACAGCCGTCTGGACTTCGTGGGCAGCTTGAACGAACTGGAGCGGGAGCTGTGCGGGCGGTTTGTCCGGGTCCACCGGGGCTATCTGGCGGCGTGGGACAAAATTGAGGCTGTGGACTGGAAGGGAAATCAGGTCCGGGTGGGCGGGCGGACGTGCCTGCTGTCCCGGGCCGGCAAGGCGGAGCTGAAACAGAAGAGGGGAGGGAGCCTGTGAGGCCCCCTCCCCTCTTCTTGCTGTTTAAGAACGATTCGCGCCGTTTGGGAAATTCGGCCCACATCAGGCTGGGCGCGTGGTATGTTTCCTTTCGCGGACAGGCGGGATGAGAAAGGAGGAACACGCAATGGCAAAGGAGCGCTTTGTGGAGGTCTATAACCAAGGCATCGTCAATGTGATGAAAGTCGTCGTCGATACGGAAACCGGCGTAAATTATGTCATGGGCTCTCACAATAAGGCAAGCGGCACGGGGATGACCGTGCTGGTGAACGCGGACGGCAAGCCCATCGTCACCCCCATCAACTGAACAAATCCGAAACATACAGCAGAACATGAAGGGCTCCCGCCTGTCCGCACCAAACTTGAACGAGAACGACTTGGAGGTATATACCATGGCAAACGAAGTCACGAAATTTACCCAGGAGGCCGGATATAAGCCCCTGGAGGATCGCTGCATCATCGTCAAATACGCCCCGGCAAACCTGAGCGAACAATTCGCGGCGTTTTTTAACTCGGAATTTTATGTTCTCCAGATGTGTGAGCACGAGATCGTCCTGCTCCCCTTCAACACCACATGGGGCAACCTGCGCAAAGACGTATCTTTGGTCCTTCCCTATGGGGACATCCAGTCGGTGGAGCTGGAAGACGCTATGCTCAACACAGTCATCACCATCCAAACCAGGTCAGACACCATCCGCCTGACCACCCAGCAAGCAGAGCTGAGCGACCTGCGGAGTTCCGGCATCTACGCCAGCATTTATTCCGGTTTCTTCAAAAACTGGCACAAGGAAAACCTGGATGGCACGCTGGCGGAGCTGAAGGGGTTGGGGAGTTGTTGACCCACTTTAAGACTCAGAATAGGATGCTCGTTGGATCAAGCCCATCTTCCGCAACCAAAAACGCCTTGAAATCTTGCGATTTCAGGGCGTTTCCATTGTTTTTGATAGAAAATAATTCAGAACAAAATGAATCAGCACTTTGACCCATAGAAAACAGTATTTAGCACCCGGCAACATCAGAGAGGATATTCGCCATGGTTTCCGCTGCCCGATCCTGCATCTGCCGGGTAGCGTGGGTGTAGGTGCGCAGAGTGAAGCCCGCGTCGTAGTGGCCCAGCATACTGGAGACTGTCTTGATATCCACGCCGTTCTGGAGTGCCAAGGTGGCGAAGGTATGTCTCGTATCGTGGAAACGCATCTGAAGCAGTTCTGCTCCTCGCTTCAGCACCCGGTGTAGTATATGGAGCACGCTGTCCGGGGAGATGGGCCGCCTGTGGACGAGGGAAGCACATACTGACTGTTGATTTTGTTCCACTGTTTTCGGAGAATTTGCAAAAGCTCTACAAAAAAGTAGTTAAATGGCGGAGCGGATCGAGTCCAAGAATCAGCCTAAGGGGTTGGGTGCCAAAACGGTGCGGAGTATCAACCAAGCGATCCCCTTGGCGATGGTTTTCGCCATCGATGAGCTGGCCACAGGGCTGCGCCGGGGCGAGTTGCTGGGCCTCAAATGGGAGAATATCGACCTGGAGCGGGGTACGATCCAGGTACACTGCCAGATCGCCCGGATCGATGGCGAGGTGGTGGAGGCTCCGCTCAAGTCGAAGAACTCCTATCGCAGTGTGTCCATTGGGCAGGATGCCGTGGAAATCCAAAGAGGATAATTTCCTCAACAGAATTTTGCCGATGTTGGGCTTGATGTGGTTGTCGATATAGCCCCAATTCTTCGTAGCGACACACCATACCATAGGTTGGCAGGAATAGCTACTGGGAACGGGAATAATTATCAAGACAGACACATATCTCTGCCTGCGTTTGCGGGTTTTTTCTTTGTATACAGTGGTGCAATTCGCAACGTCTCAAAGCAGTACTTTTTTGGCGCAGATGGCTTTGGGCCGGCGTGTTCTCTTTTTGCTTCCTCACCCCTGTGCAATCGCCACAAACGCTCCAACAACGTGCTTCAGCCCCTCGAAGGTATACGGATACCGCCCGACCAGAAACAAATACCCCGGGCGGATACAGCCCTCATAATTTGGGGCTGCGTCTTTGATTTATTTCCTCTGACAAAACCGCACCTACCCCCTCCCCCTCCCCCCTTACCATGGACAAACCCATCCAAGTATGGTATATTATCTCAGGCAGATTTCACGCAAGGAGGAAACCGCCATGCCCATACAGGTGATGGTTTTAACCGCATGCTTCGATTCCGCGCTGGCCCACGCCGCGCTGGCGGCCTATCTGTTCGCCGTCTTGGATGAGCGCAGCTGGCGGCAGCTGAAAAAGCTGCCCGCCCTGCTCCTATCCCCGCTGGCTGTCGGCACGCTCAACGCACTGCTGTACTACGCCATCCCCGGCGGGGGCCTTCTCATCCGCTTCCTGGCCGGCACCCTCATTGCCGCGCTGGGCTGTACGCTGTGGACCCGGTGGGCCTGGGGGCTGGGATTCTGGCGGGCCATCTCCGCCGTGTCCATGGCGGGCATATTCCAGATTGCCCTTACCACCCTGACTCAGTTTTTGTTCAGCAACATATTCGTGGATAACTCGGGTCTCCAGTTTGCCGTGGTGCTATCCATTGCCTGTGCCGTCGTGGTGCTCTGCACCGCCCTGCTGTACCGCCTGGGCTTCGGCCGCAGGTTCCGCCTTCTGCTGGTGGAGGGCCCCCAGCCCCGCAGAATGGCCCTGTTTCTGTACGCCCTGGTCTGCATCGTAGAGGCGTCCTACTTTCTCCACCGAGGGGTTTCTTCGAAGTTTTTTGCCCTGTATTACATAGTCGTTCTGGCGGCGGTGGGCCTGGCGACGGGGTTGGTGCTCTATCTGGCCCAGTGGTTCGACGCCGCCCGGAAAATGGAGGCCCAGCGGGACGTCATCGCCCAGCAGCAGCTCTACGAGCAGGATTTAGAGGTCATCCGCCGGGAGGTGCGCTCCTTCCGCCACGACTACAAAAACCTGCTGGCGGGGCTGTCCCAGCAGGCGGACGAGGGCGAGGTGGACGAGCTGCGCTGCGCCCTGTCGGAACTGGACGCGGGTTTTGACCGGCGCATCGGGGAGAAGATTCGGGCCTCTACCCAGATCGGCAACCTGCGCATCCCCCAAGTGAGGAGCCTCCTGCTGTCCAAGCTGGCCGCCATGGGCGGGCAGGGCATCGACTGCCGGCTGGAGGTTCTCTACCCCGTGGAGTCGGTGGGGATGGACGTGTGGGACTTCGTGCGCTGCCTGGGCATCCTGCTGGACAATGCCGCCCAGGCCGCCCTGGAGACAGAGACGCCCTGGGTGGAAATCGTCCTGCTGGCCCAGGGGGACGAGCTGTCCCTGCGGGTGTCCAACCCCTACGCCGGGGCCATCGACCCGGACAAAATCTGGGCGGAGGGCTTTTCCACCAAGGGGGAGGGCCGGGGGCTGGGTCTCCCCAGCTACCAGCGGATTCTGGCGGATCACCCCAACACGGCCGCGTCCACCAGCTGGGCGGGGAGCGTATTTGTTCAGGAGCTGAAGGTGGAGGGCAGGCCATGATTTCCATTTATCTCTGCGACGACGAGGAGGCCGTCCGCCACCAGCTCCAGACCGCCCTGGAGTGGAAGATCTTCATGGAGAATTACGACATGAAGGTGGTTCTCGCCGCCTCCACCGCCGGAGAGCTGCTGGACGCGGCGGCAAATGGGGGCCGGGGCGTCTACTTTCTGGACGTGGACTTGAGGGACGGGGAGTGGGACGGCTTCACCCTGGGCCGGGAGCTGCGGCGGCGGGACCCCCACGGCACGCTGATCTACATCACAAGCTATGGCGATCTGGCCTGGAAAACCTTCCAATACCATCTGGAGGCCTTCGACTACATCGTGAAGGAGGGGGAACAAACCGGATCTGACGCCGCCCAATGCCTGGAGGCCGTCCATGCCCGGCTTTTGGACGAGCGTCACGACCCGGCGGAGGTGTTCTCCCTGCGGACGGGGGACGAGACCCGCCACGTACCCCTGGCGGACATCCTGTTTTTTGAAACCGCCCCCAAGGCCCACCACGTATACCTCCACACGGCGGACAGCCGTCTGGACTTCGTGGGCAGCTTGAACGAACTGGAGCGGGAGCTGTGCGGGCGGTTTGTCCGGGTCCACCGGGGCTATCTGGCGGCGTGGGACAAAATTGAGGCTGTGGACTGGAAGGGAAATCAGGTCCGGGTGGGCGGGCGGACGTGCCTGCTGTCCCGGGCCGGCAAGGCGGAGCTGAAACAGAAGAGGGGAGGGAGCCTGTGAGGCCCCCTCCCCTCTTCTTGCTGTTTAAGAACGATTCGCGCCGTTTGGGAAATTCGGCCCACATCAGGCTGGGCGCGTGGTATGTTTCCTTTCGCGGACAGGCGGGATGAGAAAGGAGGAACACGCAATGGCAAAGGAGCGCTTTGTGGAGGTCTATAACCAAGGCATCGTCAATGTGATGAAAGTCGTCGTCGATACGGAAACCGGCGTAAATTATGTCATGGGCTCTCACAATAAGGCAAGCGGCACGGGGATGACCGTGCTGGTGGACGCGGACGGCAAGCCCATCGTCACCCCGATCAGCTGACAGAATCTGTTTACAGAACAAATCCGCATCAATATCACCCTGCCTGTCTGCTTGATATTTGATTCGGAGGCATTCTCTATGGCAGTAAGAAAAAAGACGCGGCAGTCTGCCGAAGAAGCTGGCCGCAAGCCGTTCCAAGTCCTGCAACGGGAACTTCAGGAAGCAGGGTATCTGGAACAGGACATCACGTTCTCCTCTGCAAAAGCCATTATAGTGGGGTTACTGTGCGCCCTACCTTTTGTTGTCCTTTTTGGTGTCATTTACCGCCTGTTTTTGATTGACCGGGCGCAATTGTCCGACGCCGGAGGAATCGCGTTCTACATCATGGTTCTTGTCATCATAGCGGTTTCCGTATTCATCCATGAACTGCTCCACGGCTTGGGGTGGGCAATATTCGGCAAAAAGGGGTGGACGGCGATACAGTTCAACATCAGCGCCTTGATGCCCAGCTGCACCTGTCAGGCAGTATTGACCAAGCGCCAATATCTCGCCGGTGTTCTGGCTCCGTTCCTGGTGCTGGGCCTGGGAAGCGCAATCTTCTTATGGATCTATCCGGGAACCATCTCTGTCGTCACGATGATGGTGAATTTTGTGGCGGCGGGCGCCGATCTGATGATCGCGGTTTCTGTTTGCAGGCAGCCGAAAGATGTGCTGATCGCCGACCACCCCAGTCAGGCAGGGTATGTGGCATACAGCAAAATCGACGCTTCCTATAAAAAGTAGTCTGCCGCATGGCGGCAAAAGAAAAAACATCAATGTTCTGACAGGAGGCACATGAACATGTCAAAAGAAGTCCAGAAATTCACCCGGGAGGCGGGATATAAGCCGCTGGAGGACCGCAGCATCATCGTCAAGTACGCCCCGGCAAATCTGAGTGAGCAATTTGCGGCGTTTTTTAACTCGGAGTTTTATGTTCTCCAGATGTGTGAACACGAGATCATCCTGCTCCCCTTCAACACCACATGGGGCAACCTGCGCAAAGATGTATCCCTGGTCCTTCCCTATGGGGACATCCAGTCGGTGGAACTGGAAGACGATATGCTCAACACGGTCATCACCATCCGCACCGAGTCGGACACCATCCGCCTGACTGCCCAGCAAGCGGCACTAAGCGACCTGCGGAGTTCCAGCCTTTATGCTACTATGTATGCCGGCAGCTTCAAAAACTGGCACAAGGAAAATATAGAGGAGACGCTGGCGGCGCTGAAGGGCTTGGGGATGAACCGCCCAAAAAATAGCGAACAGCACTAAAGGAACAGAAAAAGGTCAGGAAACAGCCTGTGCCCGCATTTCCAAAGGCGGCATACTCGTGGCAGTTTGAAGGCGGACATGATTGTAAAACCAAATGAATTCATTGATTATCTTCCTGGTCTGCGCCCTGGTCTGGGGCTTTCTCCTGTAAATGCACTCACATTTCAGGATGGAAAAGAAATTCTCCGCCATGGCATTGTCATAAGGATTCCCCCGTCTTGACATGGAGGGAGAAATGCCGTATGAAGAGGGAATGATGCCAGGAACTACAGAAATATGTATTGATCGGACAGTTGAAATTCTGGATGGAACGTTTTGAACCATTGACGGTTTTATAGGCATCATAGATTCCGTTTCAGGAGCTACCAAACCTTACACCCACATTATACCTCTGGTGGCAGGGAAGCGCAAGGATGCGTGGGGAAACGCAGAAAGGCAGCACCCGGAAGTGCTGCCTTTCAACCTTGCTCCACCTCTGGCCAGGTTGGAACTGTTGACAAAGTCAACGAAAAGCAGGCAACAGATCAGAAATGGCGAAGAAAAAAGATGCCTAACAGCATCAGTTTGCATACTTTATCATTCTTTTGAGGTTTAATGCCACGGCGGAAAGGAAGCAATGATCTTCCGCTGCCCCTAAGCCTTTTCATAGGACACGAGTTAAATTGTGAGAACGTTTTTGTTCGGCAAAAGAACCCTCGCACCAAATTTGCCGCAGCCGGAGTGCTTGGAGATACTTCGGAGAATTTCTGCGCTCCCTGCCAGACTGCACAGCGGCCTCAAAATAATTGCGCAGTATTCTGCGGCTTGTCCCTGATGGCTGTCGCACAGGCAGTTTCCACGCATAGTGCATTGGCGGCAGTCAGATGATTCTGCCCGGTATACCCAATACAGCCCGCTGGAGCTGCGGTACAGCGGGCGCAGGGCCAGCACTTTTCCGTTCGAACAGCGATATACATCATCACCTTCCTCATAGGAAAAAGCATCGGTTCCAAATTCCATTTTTGTATTGTCCGGCGTTTTTCGAGCAGTTGTGTAAAACACGATATCCGCAAGGCCAAGCTCATGCTGGGCTAACGCCGAATCATAGCTAGAATCTGCCGCCGCGGCCTGTACCGCCGTTATGGAGCGGACTCGTTCCATCTGCGGAAAGAAAGGAGCCAGGTCACTGCTGTCCCCAGCTGTGACTGCCACATCCAGGATGATACCGCAGCCGGCATCCAGTGTTTGATGACTGAGATAGTGCATTCCCAGCGGTTTATTTCTTCGTTTCAGGTAGCCCGCTTCCGGATCCGTCCGGCTCACACACTTTTGTGTCCGCCGACTGTCTTTTTTGATCTGCTTTGTTCGCTTCTTTCTCCGTTTCCCTGTCCTGCGTTCCAGTTCCTTCAGTCCATCCTCCTCATATTCATCCAATCGATCCCAATATAATCCAGGTTCCTCTGGCATCTCTGTCAGGTATTCCGATGGCCGGGACGCATTCGCTTTTACATGGGTGGAATCTGTCGCCATCAGCCCTCCGCTTACCAGCCCCTTTTCCTTGCACTGCCGTACCGCTTTCTCAAACAACCGCCGGAATACTTTTCGGAAACTGGGCTTTCTCCGCCGCAGTTGGGAGATCGTGCTGTGACCCGGTACCTGTTCATCCAGGTCAATGCCAAGATACCAACGAAATGCGTTGCTGTCCGCGCACCGCTGCTTAATCTGTCGTTCCGATGGAATGCCATATAGAAAACCCAGCAAAAGATACTTTACCATTGCCACCGGGTCTATGGGCGGACGGCCATACTTGCGGCTGTATAAATACGCCGTCTCCTCATAATACGAAAGACAAATCCAGGGCACGCTCCAGCTTCCCCACAAAATGATCTTCCGGCACCAAATCTTCTATTGTCATCATATGATATTTCAGCTGCATTTCCCCGCCCCTTTTGTCCTTATTACAACATATTTGACGCGTTTTTTAGCTATTTTGTCAACAGTTCCATTTCTGCCCCGAGGCCGTGGTTATTATCTTTCGCCTCCACGATTGCCAAGGGCAGATTGGGTTTATAGTACAGAAGGTAGTCTGCTTTCTTCCGCTTGCCACGGGCGGTAACATTTCCGCGAACGGTCACCCGGCCATCCGTGAAACTGTATTCCATTTTGATCTGGCGCTGCCTGTCCCATCCGGCAGCTTCAATTGCTGGAGTAATGAACGGAAGTTTAATGTCCTCCTCAGTCATTTCACATTTTTCCATTAAGCCGCCCATATGGATACCTCCCCCGTAAGACTTCTGATAATCAAAAATTATCGGAAGATATTTTGAAAAAGCAGATTCTATGCGCATATATTGTAATTATAACATAAAACGGGCAATGAATTCAACAGCTATTGCCCGTTTCACGCTGAATTACCTAAAACCTGAAATACTGCCCAGAGAATACAGCAAGCTGATTTCTAATGCCTCGCTGATCCGAAATCGTATCGACCACGAGGATTTCTATGAAAGAATATTTTGACAAATGGCAAAGACCAAATTTGAGAAAATCCCAAGCATCAAAGAGAAAATCAAGCAGCTTGAAAACAAGAAAAGCGGCTCTTCAAGCGCATGGGGCTTTATTGAGAAGCTGCTGCCCGGTACGATCCCGCTGACCGAGGAACAGTTCAAAGGCCGTGGTTTTCCACCATCTACTGCACGGTTTCCAGCACGAAATCCACCTCCAGGGACTGGCTAAGGATATAGGACCGGATCTGCCTCGTGCAGGCCTCCAGGATGCGCTGGAAGTCCGCCATGTCCTGTTCCTCCCGGGCCTGCCGGAACTGTTCCGCCCTCAGCCGGCCGTAGTGTCCAAAACGGGAAACGCCGGCCATACCATCCCGGGCTCCCATAGGTCAACTCAATTGTCCGTTCTTCGGGGTACAGTTTATTTTCCTTATGGATCAATCCTCCTGCTCCCCCGGCCAGCTCATGGCGGTGAACTGGAACCATCCGTGTTCCCGGGTAATGGAGTAATGGATCTGGTGATGCTTCAGCACGCGGTCCACCGCCTGCAGGCCGAACCCGTGGAGCAGGGAGTCCTGCCGGGGGGCGGCGTCCTCCGGCGGCAGCGGGTTGCGGATTGAGAGCACAAGCTCACCCCCCTGGCACAGCAGCTTGACGTGGATCTCCCTGTGGCCGTCCAGCTTGCGGCAGGCGTCCAGGGCGTTGTCCAGCAGATTGCCCAACAGCTTGACCGTCTCATCGTCCGTAAAGGGCAGGCTGGAAAGATCCCCCACCATAAAGCGCACGGCGGTCTGCTGCTCCCGCGCCTGGGCATATTTCAGGTTCAATACCGCGTCGGCAATGGGGTGGTTGGTCTGCACCGTGGGGCTGTCCTGATAGGTGTACTGGGTCAACTGCCGCAAAAAATCTCCGGCCTGGGCATACTGCTCCTGGGCCAGCAGCATGGAAAGCACGGTCAGCCGGTTGCGGTACTCATGGGTCTGCATCCGCTGGCTGGACACCATCTGGCGCAGTTCCTCCGCCTGAGACCGCTCCCTTTCCTGCTGTTGCAGCTGCTGCCGGCACAGGCGCTGGAACTTCATCGCCCGGCGCGTCCACACCACCCCCAGCGCCAGGACCAGCTCCAGCGCCACCAGCAGCATACACAGCGCCCATGGGATCATCGCGGCGTCCGCGTCCGGCCCATAGCGGGCGCGGACCTCCGGCCAGACAAGGTCAAAAACGCAGCCCAGCCCCGCTAAGGGAAGCAGCGCCAGCAGCACCGACACCGGCCAGCTCAGCGGCCTCAGCTCACGCCGCGTCTGCTGGAACTGCCCATAGGCCATGCACAGCGCCAGCACAAAACAGCGGGAGACAATATCCACCACCAGCACGCTGATACCGTCGTACCCCAGCACGATTTTCATCCGAAAGGCGGACACGCTCAGCCACCCGATCTGGATGTCGGCAAGCCAGAGCACCGCGAAAAAGGCCGCCACCGCTGCCGCTTTCCGTTTCAGCGTCCCCTCGTAGGCCGCGCAGGCGTACGATAGCCACAGCAGAACCGGCAGCACGGCCCGCGCGATCTGCCGCCAACCGTCCCCGGCCAGCGGCTTCTGCGCCATGGAGCAGACCAGCAGGTGCAGGACGGCGCACAGCGCCGCCCCGCCCCGCAGGTCTGTACAGCGCACCGGCGCGCCGTGGAGGCGCTCCACCCCCGTCACCACCGCCGCCCGGCCGGACACCCGGATGTTGGCCCCCATGCGGGCCAGCTCGTCAACGTGGCGGTAGCGGTTTTCAAACATGTTCTCCTCAAACACCGCCGCGCCCCGGCAT
>OFGK01001280.1_pt1 | contig 14339 bp, 16 predicted proteins | sample 1521771 | NCBI WGS metagenome assembly OFGK01 (sample SAMEA3504088, study PRJEB24116) | mouse gut metagenome | biome: mouse gut; feature: mouse-associated habitat; material: faeces | place: Denmark | collected 2011 | reverse complement strand
CCGACCTTTTGGTCCGTAGCCAAACGCTCTATCCAGCTGAGCTAAGCGCACATTTATTGCTTTATCTGCAACAACTGATATTCTATTATAATATCATAAGTTTGTCAAGGGGGCTGGAAAAGTTTTGTTAAAACCTGTATAGGAATACAATACATGTGTTGCAACTGAATATTTAAAAAGTAAAAATACTTAATTCTGTGTTATATTTTAATCGCCAAACCAAAATCTAACCAGATGGAATTTCCAGAGCTGCCATTAAATATAAAACCAACAGGCAGTATTTCTACCGCTGGAAACGTCGCTTTGACGGCTCCATTGAATCCCTCCGAGACCTCTCCGGAAGACCTCACCACCCTCCCAGTCAGCATACCTTTTCTGAAATCAAACCTATCCTTGATATGCGGAAATGCAGCCCTGATGCCGCAATGTCATTTAGTTAAGTTATTTATCCAGCCGGACTATAGCGATTAAAGATAAAAAGGCATCCGTCGTCTCCGGCTGATGCCCTATCCCTTCTCTCCTCAAAGCCTCTCTCCATTCGAGGCGATTACTTCTTTATACCAGTAAAAAGATTTCTTCCGCACGCGGTTTAGCGTCCCTTTCCCATCATCATCCTTATCCACATAGATGAGTCCGTAGCGCTTAGACATCTCCCCCGTCGTTGCGCTGACCAGATCGATACAGCCCCAAGGAGTATAGCCCATGATATCCACACCGTCCTCATCCGCCGCCTCCATCATTGCCCGGATATGTGACCTTAAGTAATCGATTCGGTAATCGTCGTCAATACTTCCATCCTCTTTTACCGCATCCACTGCGCCCAGCCCGTTTTCCACCACAAACAGGGGCTTTTGATAGCGGTCATACAACGCGTTCAGGGTAATGCGGAATCCCATCGGATCAATGGGCCAGCCCCACTGGCTGCATTCCAGATAAGGATTTCTTGCCGAAGCGAAGACATTTCCGCCGGACGCCTCCCCTTTGCCGTCTGACCGCGCACATCGGCTGTTATAGTAAGAAAGAGAGATAAAGTCCACCGTATTTTCTTTTAAAATCTCCGTATCTTCAACCCTCATCTCAAGTTCTATGCCCTGCCGTGCCAGGTATTTTTTCGCATATCCGGGATACTTCCCCCTGGCCTGCACATCGATGAAAAAGTAGTTCTCCCTGTCCTTTTTCATACTCTCCCAGACATCCGCCGGATTACAACTGTAGGGATATACGCTGCCCGCCGCCAGCATACAGCCTATCTGAAATTCCGGACTGATCTCCCGCGCCAGCTTTACCGCCAGCGCTGAAGCCACCAGTTCGTGGTGCGCCGCCTGATATTTCACCCGCAGTTCGTCTTCCCCTTCTTTCAAACGAATCCCCGCCCCCATAAAGGGCAGATGCATCAGCATATTGATCTCGTTAAAAGTAATCCAGTATCGGACTCTTCCCTTAAAATGCCGGAACACCGTATCGCAGTACCTTAAAAAACTGTCTATCATCTTCCGGCTTTTCCAGGAACCGTATTTCTCCACAAGAAAAAGCGGTGCATCGAAATGGCAGAGCGTCACCACCGGCTCGATCCCATAGCGCAAAAGCTCGTTCACCACATCATCATAAAACTGCAGCCCTTCCCGATTCGGCTCCGCCTCCTCTCCTGTCGGAAAGAGTCTGGACCAGGAAAAGGAAAACCGGTAACACTGAAATCCCATCTCCGCAAACAGCGCAATATCCTCTTTATAGTGTCCATACATATCTATGGCTTCCCTGCCCGGATAATGGGTATCCTCAGGCAGATCTCTGTAATCCATGGTTCCTTTCATGACCGGCATGCGATATACGCCGTGGGGAATGACATCCACGATCGCCATGCCCCGTCCGCCTTCCCGAAAACCGCCTTCACACTGGTTCGCCGCCATAGCGCCGCCCCATAAAAAATCTTTCCGCATGATCTTCTATCCTTTCCCGGAATATCCCGGCTATCCGGTCCCCCCGGATGGCCGCGATATCCGATCCACTCAAAGTTTCCCTTCATTCCATCTTTACATACATACGCCCACACCAATCAGTCCATCCCCTGCCTGAATCTGTTTTCCGGCCTCTGCCGGAAACACCTCACCGATCTCATCGGCATTTGTCACAAGCACCGGCGTAACCAGCGAATATCCCGCCGCTTTGATCAGATCCATATCAAACTCCAGAAGCTTCTGTCCTTTTTTCACCCTGTCGCCGGCAGCCGCAAGAGGCGTAAAACCTTTTCCGTTAAGCTGTACCGTATCCATGCCCACATGTATCAGCAGTTCGGCACCCTTATCCGTTGTCATGCCGATGGCGTGGCCGGTGGGGAAGAAGGCTGAAATGGTACCGTCCGCCGGTGCGTACAACACGCCCACCTCCGGCATAAGAGCAATCCCTTTTCCGAGGATGCCGGAGGAAAATGCTTCATCCTCCACATCTTCCAGCTTGATCGTCTTTCCCACCAAAGGGCTTACGATCGTTATCGGGGCGGCAGAATCTGCCTGCTGCGTTATAGCAGCTTCCCCCTTCTCTCTCTTCTCTGTTTTTTCATCCCCATCCTCTTTATAAAAGAACATGGTCAGTAAAAATCCTGCCGCCATGGAAATCCCGATTCCCGCAAAAGCTACCAGTATATTTCCCATACTGCCGTCCGGGTTCATCATATTGGGCAGTTCAAAGATTCCCATACCTCCCAGAATAAACTTCTTGAAATTAAAGTACCCGTAAAATGCGCCGCCGATACCGCCCGCGATACAGCTGATGATAAAAGGCTTCTTCTTCGGCAGCAAAATACCGTATATTGCCGGTTCCGTCACACCAAAGATACCGGAGATAAAATTCGGGACCGCCATCTCCTTCAACTTTTTGTCCTTTGTCTTGAAAAACATTGCCAGTACCACTGCCGATGTCGCAAAGGTGCAGGCAAAAAACGGCATCATCACGTTGTCATATCCCAACGTCTGCACATTGTTGATATAAACCGGTATAAAACCCCAGTGCATGCCGAAAATCACGAGGATCTGCCAGGTCAGTCCCACGACCGCTCCTGCCAGCGTCGGGCTGAAACCGCGGATCGCCAGTGTAAACTCCGATATTAAAGTGGAACCGAAGGTTGCCACAGGCCCCAGAAACAGCATGGAAACCGGAATAGTCACAAGCAGCGTCAGCATCGGCACAAAGAAAAACTTCACCAGATCCGGTATGTATTTGCTAAAAAATTTCTCACATTTTGAGGCAAACCACACCGCAAGGATCACCGGTATCACCGTTCCGGTATAATCCACCGAGATCACCGGTATACCGAAGAAGTTAATATACACCGGCGAGCGGAACATAGTACCCTCCAACAGATAGTACAGCGGCTCCGCTCCTGTTTTGTTACCGCAACCATATCATACTGGTATTTTCCTCTCAATATGTTTTGACAAGATAGATCTGTCGTTCCAAAAAGGGGCGGAAAAATACCGCTGTTTCTGTAACAGCGGTACAAAATTCCATCTCTTATCCGGCTTTTTTGACTTTCACTTTCGCCTTCCCCTAAAACCTCTTCCGAAGCTGCTCTCTCACCACGCTCAAACTTCTTCCCCACTTGCCCCCTCTTTATCCAGCAGCATATCCATATGCTGCAACATTTCCAGTGAAGATTTCGCATGTTCATGATAGCATCCCGACAGGAGAAGGGAAAAAACTATATCGATCACATAATTCACCGCGGAAAAGGACGTGATCACATCCAGGCTTACCAGCGAATCCCGATTTGGGATCTCTACGATCTCATGGCACTCTCTACTGATCACTTCATTGTAAGGCCCCACAATCCCCACCACAAAATTATTCGTGGCTTTGCGCAGATATTTTGCCGCCCGAATCATCGTCCGGTTTGCTCCGGTGAAACTGATTAAAAACGCAATTGTCCTCTTGTTTTTCCGCGCCGCCAGATAGTGTCCGTTGACGCTCTCATAAGCGGAGCATTCCACACCAAGTGTGGCAAACTTGAACGCCGCGGACTGTGCCAGAATATAGCTGACTCCGGCGCCATAAATATCAATGCACTCCACCCGCCGCAGCATATTATGTATCCGGTTCATACTGTTTTTATCCAGTGAGAGCCTGGTATTGGTCACAGCCTTATCATAGATACCCGGCAGCGTATTGATAATATCCGTATAGGTGCTTTTATCATGGATCGGCTCGCAAGCATCCGGGCGAGCCTGTTTTTCTGGTTAATTTCCTCCACCAGCTTCAGCCGGAATTCCTGATAGCCCGAAAGCCTCAGCTTTTTACAAAGGCGCACCACCGTTGCCTTGCTCGTAAATGAAGCCTCCGCCAGTTCCGCAGAAGACATTCCGGGCGCTTTGTCCGGATGATCCAGTATGTATCGCGCCACATCTTTTTCATGATTTGTAAAATTGACTCCCTGTTCCAGTTTTTCCAACAGCATAAACATCTCCTTGTGATACAGGTTATTCACTCATAAAAGCAATCAAGACTCCGCACAGGCACATATTCTTTTAAGGTGTTTGAAAAAGTTTTGTTAAAACCTGTAATACGGTCTTCCGCCACAGCACAGACCGCCACCGCCGCAACATAAATTACATAAAAGATTTGCAATGCATAATTTCAAACAAAATCCATTGCCTCCCGTATAAGGCTGCCCATAAGTATATTGTCTCTGCCTGTACCAGGTACCACCATTTTCAAACTGATATACCAGATTACTGTAATCCTGATTCCCCGGCTCTAAAGCTGCTGCTCTTCTGGCATGTTCCAGTGCAGATGCCTGATTTCCAAGACCTGCATGTGCCAATGCACTGTAATAGTACCATCTGGCGTTTCGGCCGCTCTCCTCCATACCGTCAAGTACGGTTCTTGCTTCCTTATAATATCCATTTCTCACATAATTGCCTGCCGCACGTAAATGTCCGTCTTCTTCATAACCGGTTCGCGAACCACTAAAAGCACCGCCAAAACTACCAAAATCTCCGAAACTGCCAAATCCACCGTTTCCAAAACCTCCATAGCTGCCGCCGGATGCACCATAGCTGCCATCCTGATACCTGTAGCCTTCCGTCCGCTCTTTCATAATCTGCTGATAAGCCTGTTGTATTTCCTTAAATCTTTCCTCCGCCTCTTCCTTATGTGGATTATTGATATTAGCATCAGGGTGATACTTCCGGCTGAGAGACTTATATGCTTTTTTTATTTCTTCCTCTCCGGCATTTCTTGAGATGCCTAAAACTTCATATGGATCACGCATTTTCCGCTCCCTTCTCCTTTGCCTGCGTCTTCTCCCGCTCCTGACTTATCATATCAAACCGGTACCAAATGCCTGAATAAAGAATATTCCTTAAAATTTCCACATTTTCTATCACAGGAAGTTTTTCGAACTCTTTACAGCATTCCGCCATGATCATTGTTAAAATGGTTTTTATTTCTTCTTCAAATTCAGGATCTTCATAGCGCTTTTTAAGAGGATTGAATCTGCCTTTTTTCATATCTTCCACAATGTCTTCATAAGCATCCAAAATATAAATAAACTTCCCTAAATTATTTCCTATGCTTCTTAGGCTGCCGCTCCACTCATCATTTTTAGGTGCCATCATCTCAGCCATAATTTCACCAAAAAGCCCTGCCATACGGTCGATATCCTGGTTTTGACGTTTTTCCTCCTGTGCCAGCTCTCTCATAAGGCTGCTGATTTTTCTGGTCTTTTCCCCATAATGTGTACATATATTGCGGTACGCTTTTTTGACCATTTTCATATAAGCCAATCTGGTCAGTTTATTTTCATCTTCCCAGTCGTCTTTACATTTATAATAGGTAAAGAGCAGATTCATATCTGCCCCATAATAAGAAAATTCATTTTTTCTAAGAGTATGTTTCTCAAAAGGATGTGCAATGCACTTTGCCTCCGAAATTTCTGTTTCCGGCTCATATAAACTGCCAAGCAGCATAACCAAAAAAGTAATATCATAAGATAAACTGATTTGTCCCAGCTTTCCGTATCTTTCCTTTAGCGCCTGACAAAGCCCGCAATAGTAGGAATGATAAATATCAAATTCCCTGAATTTCATATCGCCCTTATTGATAATGATATATCCAAACATAATTGTCTCCCAGCCAGTGATAAACTCTCAGCTTTTTTTGATAAAGGTCTGACCACATTTCGGACATCTGATTTCGATCTTTCCTTTTCCCCTTGGAATCCTTATTTTTTGTGTACAGGACGGACATTTATAAATATGGTGGGTTTTTCTTTGTTTCATATTTTTTGTAAACGAAGCCGCCTTTTGTCTTAACTTATATTCATACCGCAGGTATACTGAATTTTCAGCACTGCGCTTGTACCTGTTTTTCGAAAACATTCTGAAATAAGCATACGCTAAAAGCGCAATTCCCAAAATATAAAATACCCTTGCTCCAAATAAGGACAGTACAAAGCAAAGAATCACCAAAATCATCAAAAATCGGTTTAACTGATCGCTTCCATATCTTCCCTGCATAAAACGGTACAACTTCTCTTTCATCACAGTCACGCCTTTCATTTTCCATAAAAATACCCATCCGCAGAGTATTTTTGTCTCTGCTGCTATCCTACTTCTTTTTTTACAATAAATCAATTAACGCAATATAAAGCAATCTAAACAATTTCTAAACAACAAAGGGCAGGTGAAAACTCCACCTGCCCTGATAGATACTTTATCAGTCTTCAATATCCTGATCCGCTGCCACCGCTGATACTACGGAAGAAACTACCGATACCACCACTGCAATAATGATAATCAATAATCCGCCGCCTAACAACATAAATTCCATTTCAATCTCTCCTTTTAAAGTACCTTGTCCATTTCAATGTAATTATTGTACTAAATATACTGTAGTTTTTCAACCACAAAATTCATGCAAACAATGCTTTGACAATTAAAGTACCTGGCCTTTTAATACCACTTTATACAGACTTAAATCCGATTTGCGCAACAATACAAGATTTGCAATTTTTCCCGCTGTGATGCTTCCATATTGGTCATAAATCCCCACGCTCTTTGCAGGATTGACTGCAGCGCACTTCACTGCTTTTTCCAAAGGAATCTTCATATCCAAAACCGCTCTGCGCATACAATCCATCAAATTGGTTGCACTTCCTGCAATGGTTCCGTCTTTTAAAGTTGCAAGGGTGCCTGTAACTTTTACTGCCTGCCCGCCTAAACTGTAATCTCCATCTTCCAGTCCGGTTGCCATCATACTGTCGCTGATAAAAATGATTTTATCCTCTCCAAGCATTTTAAAAGTTGTCCGAACTGCTGCCGGATGAATATGCACGCCATCACAAATAAGCTCTGCTTCGGCCCCGCTGTCTGCTGCTGCTCCCACTACGCCGGGCGCCCGATGACTATATGGCGGCATGGCGTTGTACAAGTGCGTCACATGACTTGCCCCTTCTCCAAATGCTTTCATTGCAGTATCATAATCTGTCGTCGTATGTGCCAACGATAAAACAGTTCTTTTTTTATTTTCACGGATAAATTCCATTGCCCCTTCCGTTTCAGGTGCAATCGCTGCCAGCTTAATCAGTTCACCACACTTTTCCTGCATTTCATCAAACAATTTCTGATCCGGTTTACTGATGTAAGCAGGATTCTGTGCTCCCATTTTATCTCTTGAAATAAAAGGCCCTTCCATATTAATGCCGCAGAAAATTGCCTTTCTTTCCTTTTCTCCTGCGTCCTGCGCTTTCTTATACTCAGCAGCAGTCTCACAAATCTTAAAAAGCTGTTCACTGCCCAGCGTCATTGTTGCCGGCACAATGGTTGTAACGCCTACGGAAGCTTCATAGCCTGCCATTGTATCAATTGCTTCTATGGTTCCATCGCAAAAATCACTTCCCATGCATCCATGAAAATGAATATCTGTAAGCCCCGGAATCGCATAGCATCCATCACCATCTATAATGACTTCTTTTCCTGCTCCCTTTCCATTTTCATCGCAGAATTTATCCCCTGCAATGTAAATGTCTTTTTCTTCAAAACAACCATCTTCCGTATAAACACTTGCGTTTTTAATGATCATTTCTTCACCCTGCCCTTCTTAATAGTTATTTGTTCCCAATTTACCAATATTTTAGCACCTTTAAATTCTTTTGTATATTATAAGTTGTTGCTTTCTTTTTGCAGATTTTGGTCTATATCTTTTGTCAGATCATTTTCAGGAAAAGCTTTAGAAAATTTCAAAATCAGACGATATAATTAATGTAACAAGTAAAGTGGAATCCAAGGAGGGATATCAAAGCATACGGAGATGAAAAGCTTTATAAAGTTCAAGCGGTTACGGTGATACCGCCTCTTAAGAAGACCTCTTCAAGAGAAAAACGTCATCAGTTCAAGCGGAACACTTCCGATACCTTTCCTTCAAAGTCATTTACAAAAGTATTGGAAGATGCATGTGAAAAGGAAATGCAGCGGGATGTCCGTATTTGTATAAAGGGCTACAGCAAAAATGCACTTCCTATTAATCAACTAATCAGTCTGCGGGAATACCGCTAATGTGTTTGATCTTATAGGAAACGACAAAGCGTTTCCTATAACCCCTTCGGGGATGCGCCCGATTTTTGCAGGACAGAATTTACCTTTTTCCTATGGCAAAAATCGGCGCAGCGTCAAACAATTTATTCTATTTCCATTTCAGTAACAGTGCCTGAAACAGCATCTATCGTAAGGCTGTATTCCTTTCCACCCAAGTAAAATTCCACTTCGTATTCAGCAATACCATCATCATATTCCAATTCAAGTTTTGTATAGTTTATCTCGTCTTCACCGATTTCCACATAACTTAGCGCTATATTCTTAGCCTCTTCCAATGTAATCAGATCTGCCCTCTGTCCGTTTTCGTTAACCTGTTCTATGGTTTCTTTTGACATTTCCAAAATGGAAAAATCATCTGCTTTGACCTGGTATTCGTATTTCATGGAAGAAGTGACAAATTCAATTTCATACACTTTTTTTCCATCATCATAATCTAATTCCGCTTTTATAAAAGTTACCTGAGAAGTTTCCAGTTCTGCATTTTCAAGAGCAGCAGTTTTTGCCTGTTCCAAACCAGAATCTGTCTGCCTCTCACCCTCCTGACCGTAAGATGTATCCGGCTGGGCGGCATTACTTTGTTTCTGATCTGCTGCCTGCTGGCCGCTGTTATCCGGGTTCTCCCCTGCTTCCTGCCGGCTTAAATCACCCTGAGCTATTTCTGCTGTCTGCTGATCGGAAGCTTCGCTTCCGGAAATATTTTCCGGTTGGGAAGCAGGCTTTTGTGCACATCCTGTAAACAGCGTCCCAATTAATAATGCTAATCCACAAACTGTAATAAATTTCACTTTAGTTTTCATAATTTCCCTCCATTTTGGCATATAATGCCCTTTTTTCTTCATACATTCGTTGATCCGCCTGTTTGATCAGGTAATCCATATCCTCTTTGCTGTCAGGCCTCCATACACATCCAAGGGCCATTGCAGCATCTGATATTTTCATATCCTTTCTTAACTTTTCTGTTCTTTGAATCAGCTCCTCTTCCCTGATTCCCGAACACAGAGCAAGAAATTCATCTCCACCTACACGAAACAATGCATAATCATCAAAGCTTCTTTTTAAGCACCCACAGGCACGGAGCAGCAACTGATCTCCTGCCTTATGTCCCCTGGTATCATTTGTTCTTTTTAATCCCATAACATCACAGTACACAATTCCAATGCTTTTTTCAAAATTCATCGCTGTAATATAATCGTGCATTGCATGTCGGTTTCCAATTCCTGTCAGTTGATCCTGAAAGCACATCTCCTCAAGGCGCCTGACCAGATTTCTTCTACGAAGCAGCGAAATAAAAAAGTGTCCCCATATTTCAAACATCGTGGTAATATGATACAAAAATTTTTCCGGCGGATTATCCACACCATAAAAACCAATAATTTCCTTTTCATCCATTAAAGGACTTACTATCAGCGACCGTATCTTCTGAGGTTCTAAATATTCATAAATATCAGGCTCTTTTTCACGAATGTTTTCCAAATTTTTAATAATAACACTTTTTCCCTTCTGAAACCTTTGATACCATAAATTTACCACGCTAAATGGAACATTCTGAAGGTTTTCCTTTTGTGGAACCACGCCGTCAGCACACCATTCATATGTATTTTTAAAGGCCCCGCCCTCTATTTCTTCAAAAATATAAACTCTTTCACTGTTTAATGATTGGCCAAGATACTCCAGCAGAATATTAATTGACATCTCCGGTGTCGGTGCTGAAAGAGAAATCCGAAGTCCTTCGTTAATCATAGCTTCATTGTCCTCCCCCACTTCTTCCTGCCAGCCCGCCGGCCCCATATCCACAGCAAGGGTAAATTTGTATCTTCTGCCATTTTCTTCGATCATTGTTTCTTTCACAGAAAGTTTTCTTTTTACCACCGGATTATAACATACATCTTCTAAAAAATAGCCCTGTTTCAATTTTTTATTACTGCAGGCCGCACAGGGGGACGCACTGCCTGCAAGAAGCTCATAGCACCTTTTTTCCTGACAGGCCGCATCATTTATTTTGTATACTTCACATGCCCTGCGGTTCATGTATACCACCTGATGACTGTCCATATCCACAACACATACTATTTCATCTAATTCGTTATAAAATTCCCATCTTCTCATAGCTGTAATATATTCCTTATCATAATATTTATGCATTGGCTATAGTATCATCTTTTCTTTTATTTCTTCTACCTTATGGGATATTTTACATTTCTTATGGGATATTTATCACATAGTTTTCCAAAAAAAGATATGCAAAATATCTTTTTTAAATTCGGGTTTATATACTTGATTATAAAATATTTGCCTGCTGTCCGCAATGCAAATTAACAGACTAATTTTTAAAAGAGAGAAATATTTCTTTATTTTCCAGCTTTACCCAAAAAGAAACGTCTAAAAATTGACATTATTTCTACTATCTAGTATTATGATATAAGTGTAAAAGCAAAATTTATGAAGGGAGATAGTGCAATGGATTACAATTATGATGCCGTATACGCTGCGGTAGGCACCGGCATTCTTACCGTGTATACAATTATTGTTCTTGCAATTACTGTTTTAACAATAATAGCATGTTGGAAAGTGTTTACCAAAGCTGGCAAACCCGGGTGGGCATGCATTGTACCTTTTTACTCACAATACTGCCTGTTCGATATTGCCTGGGGTAATGGCTGGTTATTCTTACTTAGCTTTGTTCCCTGTGTAAACTTCGTGATCATGATCATGTTGTATTTAAAGCTTGCCAAAGCATTCGGCAAAGGAACCGGATTCGGATTGGGTTTGGTATTCTTAAATGCCATCTTTATGCTTATTCTTGGATTTGGCGATGCTCAGTACATAGGTCCACAGGAGTAAAAATGTTAAATAATAGGCAGTCTGCGATGCAGGCTGCCTATTATTTAAAAAATTATTGTCCTGTCTCATTTAAAAGAGGGGAAATGTTTTCTACTACAAACGGATATTCTCCATCCTCATCACAGACAATATCAATTTTACATTCCTTTCCCACAATCATATCAGACATATAAGCTGCATAAATATAAATTTCTATTTGTTCGTCAGCAGCAAATGTACCGGAAGGATCATAAATAACAATTGCTCTGTACAATTCCCCTTCCATACTGTTTTCCTCCTTGTCAGCTTCTACTGCATCAACATTTTTTTCTCCTGTCACCTGAACAGTTATATTTTCTAAAATCAGGGTTCCCCTTTGATCCTGCGCACCAGATGCTGCCTCTTCTTTTCTAAATACGCTTTCTTTTTCCTCTGTATTAGTCCCCTCATTCAGGTCTTCCACGCCTGCTTCTTCATAAGCAGCTTCCGGTGCTGCATTATCATTACAAATCTCCTTTGTATCCTCTACAGTTTCTTCCATACTGTCAGCGCCGCCCTCTGCTATTTCATAAAGCTGCCCTGTGGTATCATATACTGCCCCGGCTGATTCTTCTTGCACAGCACATTCTTCTGTTTGCTGGGCGGCTTCCGCCGGCGCCGCTGATTCAAAAGAAGCAGATTTATTCATCCGTCTGGTAAACATAAATGCTGGTATTACAATAGCTGCACACAAAACTGCTGCCGCAAGTCCTGCATATTTTTTCCACAAAATCACTGGTTTTACTTTACTTATTTGTTCTTTTTCAGGTGCGGTCTTTTCACATAGTCCCGCCTCGATCCGATCCCATAAGTCAGGAATCTCTTCATTTGCAAGCGCTATATATTCTTTTTCAAAATCCCTGCTCATAACCGCACCTCCTTAACTTTTTAATTGCATTTTGATACTTCCAGGTAACTGTGCCCATAGGAATCTCCATAGCCGCCGCTATCTCTTTAAAGGTCATCTCACCTAAAACTTTTAAGCTGATGATCTGTCGTTCCGAAGGTTTTAACAGCTCAAGCGCCTGGCTGATGGTCATACTGCCAATCACCTGCTCTTCCACCTGGTTTGTTTTATCTTCCGCCAGCTTTATTATGCTCCCCTTATTATCTTCCTCCCCTTCTTGTCCCAAATCCTGTAAAAGGGCAGAAAGCTCTTCTTTTTTATGCTTTCGTAAAAAATCAACCGCCATGTTTCTGGCAATAACAGCCAGATAGCCTTTATGTCCATTTCCAGGCTTAAACTGTTCTGCCTTGTCCCACAAACGGATAAAAAACTCACTGGTTACATCCTCTGCATTTTCCTTATTCTGCAGCACCTCATAAATAATCCGGTAAATATATCCTGCGTAATTTAAATAAATTTCCTTTAATCCGGTCTTATCTCCCTGTACCATCCGTGCCACAGCATTTTCAAATTGCTGCTCGTTCACTTGCCCCTCCATCTTCTCACAGCTTTCACCTTCTATTTCAGATACGGATGAGCTGCCTGGTTTTTATGGAAAAAAGCTGTTACCTTTACATAAGCCGGAAAGCACCTGTAAAGATAACAACTTTTTCTTTTATCCGCCTCTGCTTAATTACAGCGGCATTTGTAACAACTATTTATAACGATTTTATTCTGTCAACAGCCTCTATGGTATTTTCATAACTGCCAAATGCCGTCAGCCTGAAATAAGTTTCACCACTTGGTCCAAAACCGGAACCCGGCGTTCCCACCACGTTGGCATTTTCAAGAAGATAATCAAAAAATTCCCAGCTATTCATGCCATTAGGCGCTTTCAGCCAGATATAAGGTGCATTTATACCGCCAGATACGGTATAACCGGCATCTTTTAATCCTTTCAGTATATAGTCCGCATTTTTCATGTAGTATGCAACCTGCTGCTTTAGCTGTGCCTTTCCTTCTTCAGAATATACAGCTTCACCGGCACGCTGTACAATATAAGGCGCACCATTATATTTAGTTCCATGTCTTCTTGCCCACAGGGCATGTAAAGAAACATCACCACATTTTAAATCTTTCGGAATCACAGTGTATCCAAGACGTACTCCCGTAAATCCTGCGTTCTTAGAAAAAGAATGAAGCTCAATGGCACAGGCTCTTGCACCTTCACATTCAAAAATAGAGTGGGGAACATCCTCCTCTGAAATATACGCCTCATAAGCAGCGTCATAAATGATCACGGCACCTACTTTGTTGGCATAATCAACCCACTCCTGAAGCTGTGCTTTGGTAATGGTTGAACCGGTAGGATTATTAGGGAAACATAAATAAATAAGGTCAGGAGTTTGCTTTGGAAGCTGTGGTGCAAAATTGTTTTCTAATCTGCAGGGCATATAAATCACATCACTCCAGGTTTCCGAGCCTGCATCATAAACGCCTGTCCTTCCTGCCATTACATTGGTGTCCACATAAACAGGATACACCGGATCACAGACAGCAATCTTATTATCTACACTGAAAATTTCCTGAATATTTCCTGAGTCACACTTCGCGCCGTCAGATACAAATATTTCATCCGGTGAAATATCACATCCCCTGGCCTTGTAATCATTCTCTGCAATTGCATTTCTTAAAAATTCATATCCTAAGTCCGGTGCATAGCCCCTAAAAGTCTCAGCCCTGGCCATTTCATCCACTGCCCCATGAAGAGCTGTAATAACTGCCGGTGCCAAAGGCTGGGTAACATCTCCGATTCCCAGTCGGATAATCTTTTTATCCGGATGTGCTGCCGCATATGCATTTACCTTTTTCCCAATTGTAGAAAACAGATAACTTCCCGGAAGCTTTAAATAATTTTCATTGATCTTAAACATTTTCTTCCTCCTTTTCACTTAAATAATCTCTCGGAATCTTTAAGCCAGTAAATATAAGGCTTTCAGATTCCTTTT
>OFGK01001271.1_pt1 | contig 14420 bp, 17 predicted proteins | sample 1521771 | NCBI WGS metagenome assembly OFGK01 (sample SAMEA3504088, study PRJEB24116) | mouse gut metagenome | biome: mouse gut; feature: mouse-associated habitat; material: faeces | place: Denmark | collected 2011 | reverse complement strand
ATGCGGCGGGGACTGTTTAGCGTGGTTTGAAGGGATTCAGCCTAGTCCTAAACAGTTTGAATACAGAAATAAAATGGAATATTCATTTGGAGATGAGTATAAGGATGGGCCGCTGACACTTGGAATGCACAAGCGGGACAGTTTTTATGATCTTGTAACCGTAGAAAAGTGCCGGATTGTTGATCTGGATTTTAACTGTATACTAAAGGCTGTGCTCAGTTATTTTACGCAAAAAGAAATCAGTTATTTCAAAAAAAATTCTCATGAGGGTTATCTGCGTCATTTATTAGTAAGAAAGGCAGAAAAAACAGGCGAGATTTTAATTGACCTGGTGACAACAACTCAGCCGTGCGGCATGCTGTCAGAGAAGGAATTATTAGAAGGATTTCAGAAAACAGTTCTGGACCTAAAGCTGAGGGGAAAAATTGCAGGTATTCTGCATACAAGAAATGATAGTATTGCCGATGCAGTGAAGGACGAGGGGACAGAGATTCTATACGGACAGGATTATTTTTATGAAGAATTGCTGGGGCTGAGATTTAAGATTTCTGCTTTTTCTTTTTTTCAGACAAATTCGCTGGGAGCAGAGGTGCTGTATGAAACGGTCAGGGAATTTATCGGCAGTTCGGGCTTGGAACAGGGAAGTGTAGTGTATGATCTTTATTCTGGCACGGGGACAATCGCCCAGATGCTTGCGCCCGCTGCAGGCAGGGTTATCGGGGTTGAGATTGTGGAAGAAGCTGTGCAGGCAGCGAGGGAAAATGCCGGGCTGAATGGTCTTGAAAACTGTAAGTTTATAGCCGGGGATGTGCTGAAGGTGCTGGAGACCATTGAGGAGAAGCCGGATTTTATTGTGCTAGATCCGCCTAGGGAGGGAGTGCATCCTAAGGCTTTGGAGAGAATTTTGGATTATGGGGTGGAAAGGATGGTGTATATTTCTTGTAAGCCGACTAGTCTGGCCAGAGATTTGAGGATTATGCAGGAGAGAGGGTATATTGTGGAGAGGGGGAGGTGTGTGGATATGTTTCCGGGGACGGTGCATGTGGAGACGGTTGTTTTATTAACCCACGAAAAACCGACGTCATATATTGAAGTTACAATGGATTATGATACGATTGTGTCAGAATATAAGTCCAATGTGAAAGTGACTTATAAAATGATTATGGACTATATAAAGGAGAATTATAATCTGAATGTGCATAGCACCACTATAGCAGAAATAAAACGTTCATTAGGTCTTAAAGTTGGAGATTCTAACAAGAAAGAAGGCGCAGATTACCGAAAAGAGAAAATTACACCTGAAAAAAGAAAAGCTGTAGAAGAGACATTAAGACATTTTGAGATAATCCAATAAATAGTTTAAACATTAGCATAAAGGCATTACAGATTGTAGAAATACAGTCAGTAGTGCCTTTATTTTAGTGTTTAAAAATAGATTATCAAAATCGTTTGTAAAAACGAGCAAACATACAGAAAGGAACAAAAACAAATATGGCAAAAATAAACAATGTAGTACGCATAATAGAATTTAACAATGAAGATGAATTTTATTACCAGATAGAGAATGATTTGACAAGTTATATAGATGAGCCAGATTCCAGATGCTACAAATTGAAAAATATCCAGATGCTGGATGAAACTCACGCCTTAGTTTATTTTGAAGAAGATTTGAATATTATCATGGTAAAATTTTTTTCCAATGGAGAAGAAGTGTATATAGAAGAAGCACCTGACCAGATACCTTATTATTCTATACAAGAGATTTCTCTGATTAATGAATTAGGAGTTATCACAATCAATGAAAAAGAATGTGACGTTGAAGAAATAAGATATGTAGTTGATGATTATGGCGTTAGATACGCTGAGATCTATCTGAACTAATCAAATGAAAGCAGTCAAAAGAAAGTGAGGAACGATATTTATGACAAATACAGGTACCAGAAACAAGCAATATACAGACAATCAGTATAACAGGACACCCGATCATGAAATAGGATCAGGATTTTCCAACTACGATAGACTAATGGTGGAACTAAACAACCGACAGTATTACCCAAAAGAAGTATATGAAAACTTCTTAAATGAAAATGGTCTGGATGCATATGAAACATTTGACAAGAATACAGACCATGCAAAACTGCTAGAGACTGTATACAGTATTTTACAGACATTACTCAGCAATATTGACATGTACCGTAAAATTGAAACTGAATTTGTTACATCGGGAGAAGCTGCTACATCATTACGGAACCGATTGAAAGACCTTAGGGCAGAGATAAACAGAATCAAGGCAGAAATGCATTATGCTGACTCTGACTTTACATTTATGTATCACACACGTTAGGAGGACATATCATGGGCATGAATCTGATGTATACACCGCTTGAAACAATATTTGATGCCACTATGGAACGTGAGGGCAGAAATATAACAGCTTATACGTCTGGAAATGAATTTCAGGCGTTTATGAGGCGTAATGATGATGGAAATAATTACGAAGACAGGATCACACTTTATTATTATACAAATGCGCCAGTAGTTCAGGGAAGTCTGATAGCATACAGAAACAAGATATACATTCTTGTCAATCGTGAGACAGAAGAAAACCACTGTTACTATAAGTCGAGTGCATTAGCCTGTAATGGGATGATTACACTGAACAACAGGGAAGTTATAGGTATCCCCTGTTATGCTGATTCGATGAAAGACGGATTAGCAGAAAACAATAATATGATATCACTCATTAACGGCACAATGGAATTTATCACAGAATCCAATTCACTTAGCAGACAGATTAAAATTAATGATACTTTCAATGAGTTTGGACGTACATACAAAGTCAGTAACATCTATTATAAAGACGGGATTCTCCATATCATAGCAGAAGTTACCACAAATCAGATGCCAGTGGAGCATTTAGCTATTATAATTGACGGATTGACAGAAGAGTCCTATATGGCTGGCGATACTGTACAGTTATCAGCAACGCTTTATATCAACAATGCTGTTACAAATGGTACGGTAACATGGGAAAGCACGGATACAAGTGTTGCTGTTATTGATGGAACAGGGAAAGTTACATTTCTTTCAGATGGATCAGTGGCATTCAAGGCATACTGGATTGAGAAAGATACTTTTGAGACAAGTGATATTGTGATAGCTGGTAATCCAGATGTATCATATACATATAAAATTATTGGAAAACCAGAACTGACATGTGGTATGCGAAGGAAATATACACTTTTGATTACGGATAATGCCGGAAATGAAGCTGATAATGCAGCTTTCACATGGAATGTCGTTTCAGATTTTGAGGTTGAACAGATTATAAATGGAAGTCAGATAACATTGTGTGTTGATGATGAAAAAATGGATGGGAATACATTTGTATTACAGGTTATTGCAGATAGCAATGTTATGGATGAATTAGAAATACTGGTAAGAGGTGAGATATAAAACAATATACCCCTAAGTTAAATACAGGCGTATTTTAAGGAAATTATTATTTAAAAGAAAATCATCATTGCTGATACCAATTAAATACGTTATAATATTTGTGTTGTCCTGCCGATACCTGGCAACAGGGGGAGGTGTTTTTATGGAAATCATTGCTTCTTTTATTATTGCTGTCATGGCTGGTGTGGTTAGCCACCGCATCAACAGCAAAGATGAATCGGACAACAAATAACCTGCTGGGTGCTTTGCCAGTATAAAAGTAAAGAAGAATCCCCCAACTGTACGGGAATACGGTTGGGGGATTTCGTTCTTTGTCCTTATGGATTCATTGCTTCTTTTAGCCTATTGGCATTATATCATATGCAAAAATGATTTTCAATATGTATTTTTCTGTTTATAAATCGGTTCTGTATGCGTTTTCGTATCTTTAATGTGCAATTATCCACTTCCAATATCTGAAAACGTCATACAGAGGATTTTTGTACTATTTTCCATACGCTAAACCGAATGCAGTTGCAGAATCTATTTTTTATCAATATCAAATGTTCTAAATCTCAATTCGATCAGCTTTTGATTATAACCAAGCATTCTTGACATATATTCCAATGTACACTTCTGATTGTCAATGATCTCCATTATAGTTTCATCCGGTATCAGCAGATTAACTGCGAATGTATTTGCCTCCGATTCAATTTTAGAATCAAGTAAAAGTGTTTTATTACGAATAAAATAACAATTAAGTTTCCTATGCATGATGGCATGTCCTAGTTCATGAGACATAACCAGTTTCATTTCATTTTCAGATAAATTTTCATTGAGAAAAATACATCTGTGATTTTTAAGAAACATATAACATCCACATGGTGTACCGAGCTGTCCTATTTGAATCTGTATGTTTAAATAATCTGCAATGTCAAACGGATCTCTGCTATCACATTTTCTTACATAATAATCAACAATATTTTTTATATTTTTATTCAAATGCATCCACCTGCTTTTTATTTTTGTTTGGATTATACTTTTCTTTATTAATAGGTTTTAAGCGTCTGAGCATGATTTCGACTTGCCCAAGAAACAGATCAATGTCATTTTCGGGGATATCGTTGCCTTCAAAATTGGCAGGCCCATCTTCCAGAGTAGAAAGTTTTCTTCTAAGGTTGTTTAAATCTTTGGATATATCCTTATTATCCTTTTCAGAAAGTCCATCCTGATCTACACCATTTAACAGATAATCCATACTTACACCAAAAAATTTTGCTACAGTATTTAATTTATCAGCATTAGGTGTGTTTTTATCCCATTTTGTAATAGTGCCGTTTCCGAATCCGAGTTCAGCTTCCAGTGTTGTTAAACTCATGCTATGTTCATTTGCAAGACTTTTTATACGTGTTTTTAATGACATAACATTTACCTCCTTAATTTTAGTAGAAAAAAATCTAATTTAGGTATTGACAAAAAGAAAATAATCTAGTATAGTGTTTTGTAGATAGAAAACAATCTAGTTACAAAAAGAATGTTTTCTTATAGACTATAATAGAATATTTTCACTAAAAAGTCAACAACAAATAGAAATAATTCTTTTATAGGTGTATGCAATATTAGGCCATCGAAAACTGAATAAGGGAGGGATTCATTGTTAGTAAATTACATAATCCAGAATGTGCAAGAGGGGCATGTAGTCCGTATTTTTACGAAGCAGGCTATAACCCCGTAATAATTTGCCTTTAGGTGTTATGCCAGACACATACTAAATTATATAGTCATTAATATCTAACCAATATTAGGAGAATATCAAAGGAAGGACAGGTATATATGAGCGGGAAATATGAGTTGAACCGGATGGAATTTATGATCATAAACTCCTTATATCAAGCTGGATGCACAGATCATTACCATTCCATGACGATTACAGATTTGATAGAGGATAATGAGGGGGTGCTGGGTGTACGGATGACAGTATACCGTAAGATGCAGAAGTTAATAAAAGCAGGCTACATAGATAAAGGGTGTCTTGATAACCATGCCGATACATTTTATCTTTTGGATAAGGGAATCAAAACAGTTGAAGGAGGAAAAGCAGAATGAATTTAAAAGAGAAAAGCAGGGTTTTAGGTCTGGGAAATTATGGGGGAAAGCAGGCGAAAGAGTTTATAACCGCATATTGTTACAAAGGAAGTGCATCTAATGGAAGCGAACAGGATTTAAAGGCTCTTGGGGATATTCCAAAGTTCCAGTTAAAGGGATTTGACGGTTTTGGCGGCAACAGGGAAAGGGCAGTGGAATGCCTTGAACAGAATCCAGAGTTTTTGGAATTTGTCTCAAATATCGAAGAAGAAATAGTATTCATTATTTTTGGAGGAGGAGGCTCTACCGGATCAGGGTGTGCGCCTATACTGGCAGAAATGCTTTTACAGGATAGAAATGAGGATGGAACCCCGAAGAAAATTGTCTGCCCTGTTATAGCACTTCCATCGGCTGATGAATCTATAAAGAAACATACAAATGCTTATGAAGCAGTTAGAGAGCTGCATGAAATCGAAGGATTAGGCGCAACATTCTTTATTAATAACAATATCAATATAAACAAAGAAGTTAAGGAAAAAGAAAAGGATTATAAGTACCTGAACAGTACATTTGCTAAATTTCTCGATACATTTCTTACAAATGACACTTATGGAGAACTGAATAACTTTGATGAATCAGAACGTCTGGAAATGCTGAGGGATAACGGTGCAATGGTCATAAGCCTCATGGGTGTGAAAGAAAAAGACGAAACAGTGGATCAGTCTTTATTACTGGAAAAGCTGACGAAAAGCGGGATATTTGCACCAACAGAAAATAATGGTATCTGCGAGAATATTGCTATTATCCATGCCGGACGGAATAATTCTGATATTGATAAAGAAAATATTATTGCAGAAGCAGGAAAACCCAGGAATGTGTTTGAGGGATATAATGGCAAGAATACGCTGGTTGCAATAAGCGGCCTGGATTATCCGGTGTCTTTTGTTTCTGCTCTTGGACAGGCAGCAAAAGATGCGCATGAAGAACGCCAGAGAAACAGAAAACATGCTGGAAAACTTGGTGATTTAAGTTTTATGACAGAAGAAGAGCCAAAGGCAGAGGATCCAGTAAAAAAGAAGCCGTCAAAATGGGAAGTACTGCAGAAGAAAATGAAGAAATAACATGTATATATTAGTGTAATGTCAAATTAATATCTAACCAATAACTGAACATCATATAGTGTATTTCATGTCAATAAATGGGTGGGCGGAATTAATCACCTGCCCATAAAAGCAAAGAAGGGAACTAATACTATGGAATTAACAAGGTCGGATTGTGAAATTCTGAGATTTTTAAAGGATAGAGATTTCACAGACCAATATAGGAGCGCAACATTACGGGAGATTATGCAGATTACAAAAAATTCACGTCCTACAACATACCGCAAGATGATGAATCTGTGTGAATATGGCTATGTCAGGAAAGGATGCAAGGCAGTTAATGCGGATACATTTTATCTGGATAATAAGGCTTTCGGGATAATCGGAGGCAGAGACGCAAATACCCAAATCCAGCAGATGAAAAAAAGAAATACTGTATCATATGATAATGATTTGGTGCGGAATAAGTTAGTGAATATCATGGACCGAGGCCTGATGCTGAAATCAATCGCCGTAAACGCTGGACTCAGTGAAAGTGAATTATCACGCTTTAAAAACGGTATTGATGCATTAAAAGAATCAGATATGAGAATTTTGGCAGAATATTTGGATACGGTAGTCATTCCACAATGGACTGCAAAGAAAAAAATGTCAAAGTTAGAAATTCTTCAAATGAGAATGAAGCAACGGGAACAGGCATAGAAGGAGAAATATAAAATGGCAGACAAAACAGCAGAAGCAGTCATAAACGGCAGCAATCCAACAGCACAAGAATTATTTGAATTAATAAACACATACGAAGTAACCATGCTGTCTGTTCTGGACAAGAACAATAGAACCATATTAGAACTGGATGTTAATTATTTTGACTCATATAATACGGCATTTGAATTCGGGCAGCTTAACACGGATACAAAATGCATCATAGACCAGTCCGAGATTCTCTCAACAGAATCAAGATGGATAGAAGAGGAAGACATGATACATATTAAATGCTGCCTGCCAGATGATAAGAAACTGAACCTTGTTATTTTCCGTGTTTCCAATGGACAGAAACATACAGAATCAGGAGATTATTACGAGATCAGTCTGTATGAACTGAATGAACTGCTGCAGAAAACATCCGGTGATAAACCAGAATATAGATGCTCAATGGTTAAGATAAAGAATAACTTCGGTTTGAACATGAGAATGATCTATCCGAAGAAAATATCTGTCTGTATGGAAGATAATGATACAAACGGGGAATTAAGTATTGAGGATGATGTAAAATTTCTGAAAATAGCGGTAACAGATGATAGCTGCAATCAGTTTTACCAGAAGTACAGTGAATCATCGGCTGAAATTGTGATTATGCCATATAGTGAGCCGTTTATGGAAATCAGAATGTTTTTTGAAAAGAACGGTTAAGTAAATTTGAAATTGTCAGATAATTTTAGGGTTTGGGAGAAGATATTATAATGCAGCAAAATTTAAGAAATCATTCATTTGAAGCAGTTATTCAGAAAGAGGATCAAAAAAATATAGAAGAAAGATATTATGAAGACATTTCATATGTGAATTTCTGGAATGATAAAAATGGCAATACAAAATACAGAATCCATATGAAGAATGGTGATGCTCTGTTTTTAGCAGATGATTCTAAATTCAAAAGAGAATATTGTCCATATGGTGTGAATGTGGTCAATGAGGTTGTAAGAGAGAAATATTTATAAGGAATGTTCCAGGAATAATGTTAGATAGAAATAATCCATAGGTGGCGATATACCGCCTATGGATAGCATCAGAAATACAAAAGGAGAATATTTAAATATAGCACAGATAAAGTCAACAGATACAGCAAACACAGACAAAACCAACACACATAATAACCAATCAACAGATACAAAAACAGAAGAATCATACAGCGATTTCATGAACAACATGGAGTATTTTTCTGTATTTGGATTTTTATTAGCGGGTCTGGCAGATTATATGTTGTATGAAAAGGGAATATCTGATTAAAAGATGAAACAAAAAGGGGAATATAGGTTTAATGAAACGAAGAACTACAACGGCACAAATAAATGAGGCACTCACAACCAATCTGTTGTCAGTCACAAAAGCAGAAGTATATTATAAATTCTCACACAAAACTGATCCTATAGAAGTAGAATCTTTTCTTGAGGATTTTCAGTTTCTCTGTGAAGCAAATATATTTATGAATTGTGTTGGCTGGACATATCAACAGGATCATAGAACAGGTGAGTATATAGCCGAAGCTGGACGTACTGATGCATATTCGGAGAATATTATTACTATACATATGTGCGTGAATGAGGGTGTGAGTGATGAAAATATAAAGAAAGCGTTACTAATGGAAGAATGGTGAGAGTGTTTCCAGTTAGTGATGGGGATTTGATATGTATATAGAGATAAGGAAAGTAAAGAATAAAGGAACAGTCTATGGAGGGCATAAATCAGTTGAACCTATTATAACTACAGACTGGAGAGGTGAAACAGTTTATTCATACAAACTTTCAGATGAATGCTTCGAAAGACCTAATATCACTTATAAATTCATTGCAAAGCATTCATACAGATTAGGTGGAAAAGTAAGAAGCAAATCGGTATACATTGCTGGCTATACATGGTCAGATTTTGTGGATGGATATGCAGATGGGTATATTGGTGATGAGCGTCTAAAGGAAATACAGAATAAATTAAGTGTAAGCAACCATGAATTTAATGAGCTGCTCACACTGTTTGACAATGAACTGGATGAAACAAATATACAGATTATTGAAGAGTTTTCAAAAACAATGGAATATAACATTAGTTCGAAGGTAAACCAACAAATTAATGAATACTGGGAACGTGTGAAATCTTTTGAAGAAAAATATGGGAAGGATACATACTGCAAGGTAAAAGATTTTTACGGCAATACAATGAATATTGAACTGATGGGAAAACTGGAAGGTGAGTACACTGCAAGATGCAGATATGAGAAAGAGTCACGTAAACGCCAACAAGAACAATGGGATAACTTTTATAAGCAATTCAATAATGGTGGTAGTCAACTCTTTGGATGTAAAGGTGCTTACACAGACAGTGAGAAAGTATTATTGAAAAAGTTTTATAAGATATTGAGCCAGAAATTTCATCCTGATAGTCAGGGTGGTTCAAATGATGCAATGCAGCTTGTCAATAAACTAAAACAGCAGTGGGGAGTGTAGGCAACTTTGAATATATAAGGGTGATTACAATAATCAATAAAAGTTTTATTCCGTCTTAGATTGGAATATTTTCATAAAATAAAGCAAAAAAAGCATTCCAAAATAAGACGGAAAGAATCTACTATGATAATATAACCATTACTATAATATAACCAATTCTCACCTCAATTAAAATTGAGTTGAGGGAATATGTTTTTATACATTTTTTACAGATAGGAGTGATAGCCTTTAATGGATGTTGATATTGGAATCCGAAAGGATCTGCAGCCGCAATATACTGGTGAAGAAATTGCAGTATTTTTAATTTTGAATTATTTACAAAATGATAAAAACGAGAATTTATTTATATCTGTTGATAGCATAGGATATTTTCTTACTGGAAGATTTATTGACAGCCAAATTGATAAAAATCTCATTAGAGGTATCAAGAAAGGATTTGAAGGCTTAAAAAAGGAAGAAGATATTATTATATTGGATCAGAACCGTAATAATTACATAATTAACAGTAAATCTTGCCGAGTAGATACTAAGAAATATAATTTTATAATTGTCAATTTATGGGAGATACAAAAAATATTTTCCTCTTTTGGTGCATATGGATTCAATGTATTGCGTTTCTTTGTAAATATAATTGGAACAATTAACGGTGACAGTAAATCATGGCACATGACACAGGATGATATGGTACTTAGCTGGGGGGTTAGCAAAAATACAGTTAATGAATATTTGTATAAGCTGGAAGAATTAGAACTTTTATATACATTCCGCTCAAGGGCAAGAAGAACAGATAAACCTTATCACAGGGTTGGTAATGTATATGGAAGATACAAAGATAAAAATTTAATTATACAAGAAGGAATGGAGTATTTATCAGCGATTCCCTGCTATAAAACAAAGAGATATTCTATTAATAGAACATCTATAAAACTTAGATATAACCACTTTCTTAATAATTCCCCCAAATATGATGATATAAAAGAAGTTGAAAAATTGTATAAAGACTGTATTAAGTATAATGAATCATTTAAAACAAATCCAAATGATGAAATTGATTATCTTGATCTGAGTGTGTTTGAGGAATATGGTTTTAAAAATATTCCAGTATATGAGAGTAAAACAGATGATAAAAGAAAAGATGATTTTGAAAATGACAACTGGGGTGAACCTAATTCTATGGAGACAGGAGATAATGATTTTTCCATAGAGGAAATAATAAATATGCCATCTGCAAGTGATTTGGAGTCAGAAGACAAACAGAAAGTTAAACAGAATATTGAAAAGCCAAAAGATGATAAAAACACATCTTATGAAGTTCCAACAAGAGTTATTCATATGAAAAAGAAAGAACAAAACAGAGAAATACCTTTAGATGTAAAGATTCAACAATATGCAGATGATTTATATGAGCAACATGGATATGGTACTGATTATGATAAATCTATATTTATAGTGGAACTTGCAGAGAAATTTCCTGGATTAGATGATTACGAGAAATATTATAACAGTGCAAAAAAATTACATGATTTGAGTGTGTAAATATAGTAAATGAAGAAGGAGAAAAAGAAGAATGTTTAAGTATGTATATGAAGTAGCACCTATTGATTTTACGGATGGAACAATTTTAATTGGAAATTATATTGATAGCATTATAGCTGATTTGTCTTGGTATAAAGAAGATTTATTGCAAAATGTCAATGTAGATGAAGATGCAGAGGATGATATAGGAGTCAATCTTTGCATGAGTCCATTTGAAGAAGAGCATATGGGCGGTGAGCATGTATTTTATAGATTAAAGAAAATTGGTAGAGATGTAGAAAATATCTGCAAATATTTCAACAAAAAGAAGCTGAAAATTAATAAAGAGCATATAAGGATATTTTCTGTACCAACGGAAACAGAGTGTACAATTTCTTACATGATTAAAACAAACGATCATGGAATTACTTATATTTTCTCTGATCTTTATTTTCCGTTTTTGAATAAGCGTGAAACAACATTGAGAAATTTGATTGAATGAAAGAGATAAACAAAGAATGATTAAAAAGAAGAAATTATATCGTGTATATGATTATGATGAATTATTGGATAAAAATATTGATTTTCTTAACAGCATTTGGTGTACAGACAATTTTGAGTGCAGAAATATGAGCATGGAAGATGCTATGAAAAATAGTGAATGCATAAGCGGAAGTATTATAGATGAAAGCATAAAGGATTGTTTAATATTCACATTTTTTGATGTAGTAAATTATCCTGTTAAAGAAGATACGTTTATAGAAATATAGTATGAAGATTTGATGGAATGGTGTGAAGAAATTGAAATGGTTTCTTTGGAGAAATAGAGAGTGTAGGAATACTGAATTGATATAAGGAGAATATATGGCATATATAGACATAAAGGATTTGAAAATTGATAAGGAATTTGAATCATTACTGCCTGTTCTAACACCAGAAGAATTAGAAAAATTGGAAAACAATATTCTGCAGTATGGAATGTTAGACCCTATAAAGATATGGCAGGAACCAAGTACAGATGAATGGATCATCATAGATGGGCATAATCGTTACAACATATTGAAAAAACATAACATTGATTGGCATTATTGGCAGGATTACAAGATCATGGGTGAATTGGAATCAAGGGAAGATGTTAAGCAATGGATGCTCGAACAACAGTTAGGACGTAGGAATTTATCTGATGCAGAAAGATATGAAATAGTCCAAAAATTTAAAGAGGTATTTCAAAAAAGGGCAAAAGAGAATCAGTCATCAGGAGGCAAAGGTTTACCAAGTTTGGTAAAAGTTAATGTTCAGGAAGAAATGGCGAAGGCAGTAGGAGTTTCAAAAGGAAGTTATTATAAGCTGGATAAAGTCATGCAGTCTGATAATGAAAAATTAAAGCAGCAATTGCGGGATAAAAGTATCTACTGATAAAGCCTATAAGACAATGCAAAATTCTACAGATCGGCCTCCAATCCGGTTGAACCTTGTTCACGGTGTATTTCCTTTCGGCGCCGTAGCATTATGGCCCCATGAGCAAGAAGCGCACTTTCCGACAGGCCACCTCCATACCTCCGCAAGTGCGACCGCCGCGCCGTCTGTCCCTCTCCCCAGGTGTGCGTGACGGCCTTGCTCAGCCGTTGCCCCTTACGCCCGACGACATCAGCCGGATGTACGGCCCGGCGAAGACGCTCGGCGCGCCCGAAGAGGCGCAGCTTGCAATGGACGCACAGCTTGCGGATTCCGGCGTCTATTCCCTGCTCCAGCATTCGCTTGAACTTGGCGTAGGCATCGCCCCGCAGTTCATGGGCTATGGCGTCCTCCAGAACCTCGCTCAGAACGGCTTGATCCGCGCTTGCGTCGAGACGGTATCGGACGACATGACCCGCGCGTGGATTGACTTCAAGCGTGAAGGGGAGGGCGGCGATGACTCATTGCTCACCGACCTCGCGCAAACGTGCAAGACGTTCGGGCTCCAACGTCTTTTCCATGAAGCGACGGAACTTGTGGGCTATGAGGGCGGGGCCTTCCTTTTCATCGACACGGGGGCCATTGGCCAGGAGCTGGAACGCCCTCTGAACATCGGCCCGTACTCGGCCGAACTGCAACCCGGGGCCCCGTTGCGTTTCGTCGTCATCGACCCGGTGAATGTCTTCCCCGGGGACTACAACAGTCTTTCGCCGCTGGAACCAGACTATTTCCGTCCCCACTGGTGGTGGGTGCTCGGACAGCGTGTGCATGCTTCCCGTCTCATCCGGCTGGTGGCCAACGAGTGTCCCGTGCTGCTGCGGCCCGCCTACAACTTTCTGGGGATTCCACAGGCGCAAATCCTCTGGGATTACGTGCTGCACTTTCAGGAGTGCCGCGCGGCGGAGGCCCGGTTGCTGACCAAATTTTCGCTGACCGTCTTCAAGACGAAGATGGACGATATTTTGTTCTCAGCCGGGGGCACGGCGCAGCTTGATGCCCGCATCCGGTACATGATCCAGTCCATGACGAATGACGGCGTACTTGCCGTGGACAAAGAGACGGAAGAGGTGGTGAAGCTGGAAACGCCGCTTTCCGGCGTGACCGACATCGTGCGCCAGTCCCTTGAAATCCTCGCCGCCTTGAACCGTACCCCGGCGGTCAAGCTGCTCGGCATCAGCCCCTCAGGTTTCAACGCCACGGGCGAATCGGACATCCGCAACTATTACGACCACGTGAGGAGCCAGCAGGAGAAGGTGCTCCGCGACGGCATCAAGAAGGCGCTTGATTGTCTTCAGCTTCACCTGCGCGGGGAGATCGATCCGTCCGTGACCTTCGACTTCGCGCCGCTCGGCGAAGAGGACAGGGCGGCCCTTGCCATGCTCCAGAAGACCAAGGCCGACACCATCGCCGTCTACATGGATCGGGACATCATCTCTCAGGAAGAAGCCCGGCAATCACTTGCCAGCGACCCGGACAGCGGCTTCTCGGACATCGACCCTGAGGACGTCCCGCAGGGCAATGGCATGCCCGACAACCTGCCCGAAGTCGGGAAAGGGGGCCTGATACCCGACATCGACGACGTGGACAAGGCCGGAGCCGTTTACGATGCCGCGCA
>OFGK01001265.1_pt1 | contig 14488 bp, 11 predicted proteins | sample 1521771 | NCBI WGS metagenome assembly OFGK01 (sample SAMEA3504088, study PRJEB24116) | mouse gut metagenome | biome: mouse gut; feature: mouse-associated habitat; material: faeces | place: Denmark | collected 2011 | reverse complement strand
ACGTCTGGAACGGAGCGAAAGCGCGGCTTCGTTGGAATACTTCCTTGCCTCCGCGAACCCCCTATCCAAAATCCCCCCTTCAATCATTTTCATAACTAAATTTTCCCTAAATAATAATAATTTCTTTCCTAATTATTTACAATTTATTCAAACTATAGACACGAAATTATCACAATTCCGATTTATATTAAAATCATAAATCGAAGCTGATAACACTCTGAGCGCTCAAGTTATCAGCTCCAACTAAAAATTATCTTTTATTAAGAAGTTTATATAAATGTTTTTTCCTGCTCTTTTTATAATATGAAAAAGAAACTATTACAAAATAGATATTATATTTTATATCTATCTTATAATAGTTTCTTTTATATTTTACTCTATAAAAATGCTAAAAGCCTCTAACATTCTCAATTACTAAGAATAATAAAGGCTTTTTTGGGTTATTCCATAAAATCTAATGGATCTACAGGTTCTGTTCCATTTAATAATTCTAAATATAAATTACTTCCTTCCACTACATAATATTTTGTGGGTTCGCTGATATATCCGAGCAGTTGTCCTTTTTCTACACTGTCACCTTCTGCCACTTCTAATGCTTTCAATTGTCCATAGACTAATTGGTAATCATTTCCCAGAGTCATCACAACATAATCTCCAATTTCTTCATTAGAAGAAATCTCTGTTACAATTCCATCTGCCGCTGCTACTACAGGAGTATTCACCTCTCCCTGTATTAAAATAGCAGGATTATATTTATATTGTTTTAATGTAGAAAAATATACGGTAGCATTCATGCTGTAATCTAAAATCACATTGCCTTCTATCGGCCATTTCAGCTTAGAATCTTCATTAAAATTAAGCTGTAGTGCTGGTCCGTCTACTGCTTCTGTGGCAACACTTTCCTGCGCTACTCCTACGGTTTCTTCTGTTGATTCCGTAATAGGTTCGTCTGTCGCATCCATGAGATTGCTTTCAAAATATCCACTTTCTCCTTCTGCTAATAAGGCATCTCCTATTCCAGCGGTTTCATCTGCCGCAACCTGCATACTCTCTGATGGTGTTTCTTGTGTTTGTGTTTCCATCGCATTTGTTACCGTTGTCGTTTCTAATTCTTTTGTACTCTCTTCTCTATCTACAAATAATTGATTGTCTTCCTGTTTTTCCTCCTTTGTAAAATTAATTGCTGCTATGCCTGCTACACATAAGATTGACACTAACAACAATATCAAAAAAGCTTTTTCCTTTAAAATAGTAGAAAGTTTCTTTTTTTTCACGTCTATCACCTCGATTATAGTCTAACCGAAGTTTTATTCCTTATTCATGGGAAAGCACAATATTTGTGTAATATTTCTCTAAAATCCACTTGTAATTTTTTCCTTCCATCGCATATACATTTGCTCCATATAGACTAACACCATAGCCATGTCCTATCCCTTTTATGATAAGCCGCAGCTTTCCATTATATTCTTCTAAGAAAAAGGCGGTTGACTTTAAATGAAATGCCTGTTTAAATTCTTCTGCCTCTATAGTCTTTTCTCCAATCTGAACCTGTTTTACATAAAGTTCCCCTTCTGGAATAAAAACAACCTTATTTTTTATCGCCTCTACACTATAAGGCTCTGAATCTTCCCATGTTATCCCCCAAGTATCTTCTATCACCTTCCAAAATTCCTCTGCTGTATAACTAATTAAAGTAAGATATCCTTCCGCTTCCATATCCACTTCACTCTCTACAGACTGTAAATAGGCAACCCCCTCCTTTGTATTTGTCCTTCCTGCGCTGACATCATGAAAATATGCTTCAATAGGTGTTTCCTCATATGTGATAATTTCTCCTGATGTGTTGTTCACCGCCTGTTTCATTCTTTTATAATTTTCTGAAAAATTTTCTCCCCATGCCTGTTCCATTTCCGAAACAGTGAGCCGACTGAGAGTTAACTCTCCCTCCTCTATTTCTGTTTCTGTTCCCAGTTTTTTCATAAGATATGTGCGTAATATAACTGCCATCACTTTGTAAGTTTCATCTTCACAATCTTCTGGTAAATAAGCAGCAATCGCTCCCATTAAATAAGATTCGGTATCTATTTTCTCTATCTGACCTGTATTATCCTGACAGAGAATATAAGTATCTGCTTTTATCAAATCTTTTTGTGTCACTTTTTTATCTCCATTCATAAAAAATGTGATAAAACAGGGGATTAATACCATAAAAGCCCCGATTCCAAATCCTTTTATTATGTTATTCTTCATCAGCCTCCCCCTTTATTTCAGCACTTCATGAATGATAACCGCCAATGGTTCCATTGCGTTTTTGGCTTCTTGTACCGTATTGGTCTGTGCTCCTACCTCTATTAACATAGATTTTGGACGATAATGTAAATTATAGCGGTATGCCTTTATCATAATTCTTCTGGCGAAATCTGGATAATATGCTTTTGATTTTAATTGTAATTGAAGACTCAGTGATAAATTTTCTTGTATGTAAGGATTATATAGATAACTTATACTTCCTTGTAATGTAGTTTTGCTGATTCCATTGACAAACATGATTTGAGCTGTGGGCTTTCCATTGACTTCTGTCACAAGATGCACGCCCTCATTCACCCCATCTCTATGCATATCAATTACTAATTCTATACTGGGATTCGCTTCTAAAATCGCAGATATCCCTTCTTCTGCATAAGTATAGGCTTTATTTTTATCCATTGTTCCATTTTTGATATCATAGGGAGTAGTATCGTGAATCACCTGATAACCAAATTGCTGTGTCAGAATCTGCGCTAGATAATCTCCCACACCTGTAATTAAATCCGCATCATTTCCGGGAACAGAATCAATAAATTCTTCCTGAGAATGAGTGTGATAAATTAATATTTGTGGTTTATCATTCGTAGTTTGCATTGTCATATCCATGCCTAATAAACGCTCTGCATTTAATTCTTCCCCTGTGATAGTGGTAATTTCACTGACAGAATAAAATGTTCTGATTAAAAAATCATAATCACTTAATTTTGCAATCGAATATTCTGTTCCTACTACCTGTGGGTGAAAAATATCTATGGTATTTCCTGATGCTTCTATATCTTGTGTTTCTGGCACATTTTCTACATTCTGTGTTGTATCCGTTTGTGTATTTTCAGCTACTTGTACCGTTTCTGTCTGTGTTTCTTCCTGACTATTTTTTATAATCTCATTTTTATTTTCTTCTTCCATTCCTTCTATCAATTCCTGTATAGCTTGGGCATTTTTTGTATCTTCTAAATACTCTCGATAGATGGGATCTTCGCGATTCTTTATCACTGCATTTTGTGTTTTCAAATATTGTCCTACTGGAATAGCAGCAGATGTTAAACTCCATATCCATTCCTCTAAAGTATCCTTCTTATTTTCTTCGATTAAATATTGAGCTGTCGGAGAATAGGTGCGAAGGAACACGATTCCGACAGCATATTCTAATCTTTCTATAGCTTTCTCTATTCCCTCTTTAAAACGACTCCCTGATGGAAGTGATAAGGTACGCAGTAAAATATTGCATCCTAGAAACACAATAGTCACCCATGCGATTCCGTTCAATGCTTTCTTAATCCACCTTCTTTTCTTCATAAGAAACACCCTTTCGCTCTATTCATTATATTCAAAAGGGTGATATTTCATTACGAAAAAGCAATATTAATTGCCTCTGAAATAGTAAAGCTGATTCTTTTTATTGTTTCATCAATATCCTTCGGAGTTACAAACATCGTGCGCAAATGGTCATCTAACAATTCCAAAATAAGCTGCCGTTTTTCTTCTGGATTAAATTCTGACAGTCCCCCACTCACCATTCGGAGTTTTTCTGATTGTTCCATCGCTAAAATTAAATTTTCCATAGTATCACTTACAATCGTTGCTGCGTCTACCACTGTTGGAACTCCTATTATTATGATATTGCAAGAATAAATTCTCTTCTTCTTTCGTCACTGCAATTTCTGTATTCTTTACTTCTATTTCCTGTATAAGACTTATGCTTTCAATATATTTCATAATATCAAAAGCGATCTCAACTTTTACTTCTGTTTCCTTTAAAGTCACTTCACTCACAATAGCCCGTATCATCTGTCGTTTTATTTCTGTTGTCGCATGTTCAAAATATAATTCCCAATTATTTAATAAATCCTGAAGTTTTAACACATCAACTTCTTCTGCATTTTCACATTTCACCATATTTTCTAATTCTGCATACGCTTTCGTCGCTTTCTCTAATTCCTCTACTGCCTTTTCATATAATTCTGTAAGCTGTTTTTGATTAAAAACTGTCTTTTCTCCCATAAGAATTTTCATGAGCTCCAGATTAGAATTTTCTTTTATTTTTATCCAACGCTCCACTTCCAGCTTTGCCGCTTCTAACTTTTCTGAAATATTTTTTGTCGCTTCTACTGTTTTTTTCTTTATCTCATCTAGTACACCTGATGTGATCATATTTTTAATATAGGACTGAATCGTATTTATCACGATTTCTTCTAATTCCTTTGCTTTGTATACCCCTTTTTGTGCTCCACACTCTGCTACACCTGACTTTAATCTTTTTAGACACCGATAGATGCCATAAGGTTCTCCTTTTTTAGTTCTCTTATGATCTAGCCAATTCGAGGACGAACTATAGGTCATATTAGAACCACATTCACATTTTAAGATTCCTACTAGCAGCCCTTTTCCAGTCCTCGATCTGCTCGGAGTTTTTCTTCCAAATAAATTGTCTGAGTTCACCCTTGATTTCTTTATTTTTTGTGCTTTCTCCCAAACTTCCTGTCCAACGATATCATATTCTTTCCAATATCTGTCACTGACTAGCTCTTCCCCCTCTTTCGTATACTTTTGATATGCGCCAAATTCTCCTTCTGTCGTATGTGACTTTCCATATGACAAATATCCTTTATATATAGTATTTCTGAGTATCCGTCTAATATTTTCCGTTTTCCATTCATTCCCCCTTTTGGTTTTTTTTCCCTGTTCATTTAAAATCCCAGCAATTTTTAACATTCCATATCCATCTATCGTATACATAGAATAAATGGATTTTACAATTTCTGCTTCCTCTGGAACAACTTGCAGCATATTGGATATATCAGAATGATTGATATATCCAAATGGAGGATTTCCGCCTGTCCAATAGCCCTCTTTGTGTATCAGCATCATGGCATCTGTCACCCTTATTTTAGTATCCACGGAGGATTTTTTTGCAGACCAAAATTCAATAAAATTCATGATCTCATCTGCATCACCATTATTTGTAAATTCTCTATTTTTATCTACTACCCAAATTCTGCAAAACTTCAGAAATTTTATCGCATGATTGAGGCTTTCCACAGAACGCCTTCCAAATCTATCCAATTTATAGATTACCAAAATATCAAAAAGCCCTGCTTTCGCATCTTCAAATGCTTGATTTAGTCCCTTTCTTTTGGAAACATGAGTATGAAACCCTGATACACCAGCTTCTACATATTCTAAATCTGTCATTACCCAATGTATACCTTTATCCTTTTCAGGCTGACTGTCAATAAAATGTCTGATCATTTCTTTTTGTAAAGGTAAATCATTATCTACCATAATTTCTCTGGAAGATGCTTTTTTTGATTGAGATGCTTTCTTCGCCTTTCCCCGATTCGTCTGTTTATTCGTACTCCCTCTTGTAAAGGTCGCAACTCTCAATTCCTGCATATCATATACCTCCTTATGGAATACAACTGTATTGTTATTACAAGTATAAAGCAAAGCTTATCTATGGTCAATCACTTGTTTTTTCTGGATTTTTTGCTTTTTTATCCGAATAATAGCTGACAGCCGCTGTAATAAAGGCTTGTTGGAATTGCTTTAGTCTATCTTTTTTCTCATTGTCAGATACTTCCTTTTCTTTATAAACAACTTTCACCTTATATTCCATTCTTTCCATCTCCTTTTCTAGTCGAATCGGATATTCGCAATCCACTTCGCTACTTGCTCATAACCTCATAGCTGCTATCGCAGCTTTTCCGTGGGAGTCTGCACTCCCACGGAAACAAGGAAGTCCCAACCCACCGCTTTCGCCTTGGCGGCTTAGAAGCGGGGACTTCCTTGATGAGGTTAAAATTTTGATATGATTTCACATCATCTAGCATTTGTGAATGATAAGTTTTTATTCAGATTTTTTAGAAGAAATAAATTTATCATTAATTTTTTAGTTAGAAAGGAACATAAAAGCAAAAGAAAAAGGTCTTGACAAAGTGACAAAAGCTGTTTAGACTAGAGGATATAGAAAAAACATGGAAGAGGAGTAGTAGATTGCAGAAGGTTTGCAGAGAGTTGTCGGGCGGTGTAAGACAATAACTGGAGAAATCGAACTCGCCTTGGAGTTCTTTGGCTGAAATTAAAAGATAGGTCAAAGCGGGTATTCCCGTTATAGAAAAAGAGGGCAGATTTTTAAATCTGAACTAGAGTGGTACCGCGAAATAGGAAAATGCGCCTTTTCGTCTCTAGACTGAATAAGTATAGAGATGAAAAGGTTTTTTTATGTACAGAAACGCATAGGAAAATGAGTTGCTGCTGCAATATGCGATCCACATGGCGAGTAGTGGGAAGGAGATTTCCGTACTTGATTTGGAAAAATAAAAGGAGGAAGAAAAAATGAGTCAGGCATATTCACCCAAAGACATTGAAAAAAAATGGCAAGATATTTGGGACGAAGAAAAAGCATTTCGAGCAGGAGAGGATTATAGTAAACCAAAGTATTATGCATTAGTAGAGTTCCCTTATCCATCTGGACAGGGACTTCATGTAGGGCATCCAAGACCTTATACGGCATTAGATATTATTGCGAGAAAGAAAAGATTACAAGGCTATAATGTATTATATCCTATGGGATGGGACGCTTTCGGCTTGCCGACGGAGAATTATGCGATTAAAAATAAGATCCATCCAGAGGTTGTGACCAAAAATAATGTTGCACATTTTAAAGAACAATTAAAGTCTTTAGGATATTCCTTTAATTGGGATAGAGAAGTGAATACTACTGATCCAGAGTATTATAAATGGACTCAATGGATTTTCTTAAAGATGTTTGAAAAGGGATTAGCATATAAAACAGAAATGCCCATTAATTGGTGTACTTCTTGTAAAGTTGGATTAGCCAATGAAGAAGTGGTAAATGGTGTATGTGAGCGCTGTGGCAATGAAGTGGTGAGAAAAGTAAAAAGTCAGTGGATGTTAAAAATCACTGCTTATGCAGATAAATTATTAGAGGGATTAGAAGAAGTAGATTATATTGAAAAAGTGAAGACTTCTCAAAGAAACTGGATAGGTCGTTCTGTAGGTGCGGAAGTAGATTTTAAAATCGCTAAAAAAGAGGATAGCTTAAAAATTTTTACCACCCGTCCTGACACTTTATTTGGAGCAACTTATATGGTTATTTCGCCAGAACATCCTTTGGTGGATAAATATAAAGAAGAAATTAAAAATTGGAATGAAATTATCGCATATCGGGAAACGGCAGCGAAAAAATCTGATTTTGAGAGAACAGAATTAGCAAAAGAAAAAACAGGAGTAATGGTAGATGGACTCTGTGCAGTTAATCCTGTAAATGGAAAAGAAATACCGATTTGGATATCAGATTATGTATTGATGTCTTATGGTACAGGTGCAATTATGGCAGTACCTGCTCATGATGAGAGAGACTGGGATTTCGCAAAAAAATTTAGTTTACCTATTATAGAAGTGGTAGCAGGCGGTGAGGTACAAGAAAAGGCATTTACTGATGTGGCGACAGGGAAATTAGTTAATTCTGATTTCTTAGATGGATTAGAAGTGGCAGAAGCAAAGAAAAAGATTATCAGTTGGCTAGAGGAAAAAGGAATAGGAAAGCAAAAAGTCAATTATAAATTAAGAGATTGGGTTTTTTCCCGTCAGAGATATTGGGGCGAACCTATTCCGCTAGTAAAGTGCGAGAAATGTGGTTATGTGCCTATTCCAGAGAGCGAATTGCCTCTGATGTTGCCAAAAGTGGATAGCTATATGCCAACAGATAATGGAGAATCTCCGTTAGCAGCGATGACAGATTGGGTGAATACCACTTGTCCATGCTGTGGAGGAAAGGCAAAAAGAGAAACTGATACTATGCCACAATGGGCAGGGTCTTCTTGGTATTTTCTGCGCTATATCGATCCACATAATACAAAAGAATTTGCCAGCAAAGAAGCGCTTAATTATTGGATGCCAGTTGATTGGTATAATGGTGGTATGGAGCATACTACACTACATTTATTATATTCTAGATTTTGGCATAAGTTTTTATATGATTTAGGATTAGTGAATACAAAAGAACCATATCAAAAAAGAACTTCTCATGGCATGATTTTGGGTGAAAATGGAGAAAAGATGTCTAAATCCAGAGGAAATGTGGTGAATCCAGATGATATTGTAGCTGAATTTGGCGCGGACACTCTGCGCACTTATGAAATGTTTATTGGAGCATTTGAATTGAGTGCGGCTTGGTCAAAAGAAGGAGTAAAGGGATGCCGCCGTTTCTTAGAGCGTGTGTGGAAACTGCAGGATATGGTAGATGAAAAGGAAGAAGGATATAGTAAGGAATTAGAAACTAAAATGCATCAGACGATTAAAAAGGTGAGCCAAGATTTTGAAAGCTTAAAGTTTAATACAGCGATAGCGGCGATGATGTCTTTAGTGAATGAATTCTATCGTTTAAATCGTGTCACAAAGGGAGAATTTAAGAGTTTGTTGATTTTATTAAATCCTGTTGCTCCACATATGACAGAGGAGATATGGCAGATAATAGGAGAAAAAGCAAGAATATATCAGACTGTTTGGCCAGAATATGAAGAAGAAAAGACCATAGAAAACGAAGTAGAAATCGCTGTTCAGGTGAATGGAAAAGTGAAAGCAACCATTAAAGTGACATTAGAAGAAGAACAAGATTCTGTAAGAGAAAAAGCGATGCAGGTGACCAGTGTAAAAGGAGCGGTTGAGAATAAGACTATTATAAAAGAAATTTATATTAAAGGAAAAATTTATAATATTGTTGTGAAATAGAGTTTAAATTAAAAGTTTAGGTATGAAGAAGGAATCTATTTAGGACATTTTAGTGAAAGGGTCGCAAAGGCAAGGAATATTCCAACGAAGCCGCGCTTTCGCTCCGTTCCAGACGTAGCGGACACTAAATTCGCAAATCCCGCTTCTTGCGGGTTTGCTCATTAAGTGCCAACGTCTTCCAAGGGGCTTCTTTTGGAATCATTTCTTGCTTGTGCTAGTTTTTAGAATGGGCTAGTTTGTGAAATATGATGGTTCTATTTGGTTTCTATAAAATTAAGTAACTGTTATTCTGCTTTAATAAATGAGAAGGAAATACAATATGAAGTTAAAGTTCAAGTTAAGCTAAATATGAAAACTTAGATAAATTTGTGACAACTTTTTATGATGTTTTAAAGATAATATTTGTAAAATATTTATTATAAAATATTAGGAAATTATGTGTTAAGGGATGAAAAAACAAGGTGTTTTGTTTAAATATAGTAGAGGTAATATACTTACTTTTTAGATAGTGTTTGGAAATACTTTCCTCGTCTTACGTCCTTCCAAAATATATCTGTAAATGTTTCAAATGACCATTGTTCTATGGTATCTGCAACCTCCTGTGTATTTCTCGTTTTTAGTTCAAGGATTGGGTTATTCCAATCATCATCTAAAATCGCAATTAGATAATAATGTCCTTTAACATCACCTTCAGGATACCAGCCTAAGTCAATGGCAAGTGTATGTGTTATGACTTTTTTGTTCTCCTTGTAAGTATATTCTGTTACAAGATATGTCATGTCTTGAACAAAAATATACAACCATGCTTCATCTTCTGGTTCTATTTCATCTGGTTCAATATCTTCTAATTTGTTCCACTTGATTGTCCAGTTTGACTTAAGTCGAAAAGGTTTTAAACTTTTCCACCATTTTTTATTATCCATTGGCTATAATCCTTTCATTTAATATCATTATAGGTAATTGTGAAATTCCGAACATCATAGAAATACTACTCTTGCTGAAAATTCTTTCTGCATATCTCCTCCCTTAGATTTTCATAGTTTATCGCAACATTCGCTTTTCAAAAAGCAGAACAGCCAACGAACCAGCTTAAGGTAAGGAAGTATTCCATAAGAAGCCCCTTGAAAGACGTTGGCACTTAATGAGCAGTTCTGCGAAAAGCGAGGCTGCCGAATTTAGTACCACGTAGTCTTACACGAAGCGAGAGCGCGGCTTCGCTGGAATACTTCCTTGCCGCAGCGCCCCATTTTTGACTTTCGCAATCACCTAAATATCATTATAATATCCTAATTGTTTATATCCCTCAGAATTCACTTTTCATCGTCCAATAATTGAATAACCTCAACTTGTTGTATCTGTCTTGGATATGTTTCGAGAATCTCTCCTGTAAAGGTAATGGAAATATGATCGCCAACATCCAAATCCCCTATTAAAATATCAGTATACCGCCATATAATTTTTGTTTCTTCTGTGACAGAAAAGCGAAATTCTCCTCTAAAATTAATATCGTTTATTTCCATGCCTGTTACAGTGAGTGTGTTATCCTGAATGTCAGAAATCGTGGCATAGAATGTCTGTGAGATAAGTGCAGGCGCAGAATTTTCTATACGGTCATAAGCTATCTTATATCCAATAAAGCAAAATATTCCTGCAATGGCTACGCTATAACAAAGTATAACAATAACAAATCTCACTATTTTTTTGTTCATTATAATACCTCCCTCTTTTATAGTTCTACTTAATTTATAGATCCAAAAAATTTACAAATGCTCCTCTTTCCATTTTAATATTATCAGATAAAATTATTTTATTTTCTCTGAATTATATGTATATTTTGCGAACAGAAAAATTTGTATTTTTACTCGTCAAATCTATTCCTTATTCACTTTTTTCAATTAACAACACTTAAACGAATAAGAACCTTGTTTCTTAAGTTTATTGAACGGAAAGAACCTTTAAAAAAAGAAGAAAAAATTGCTCTCTCACTTAAAAAATCGAAATATCCCTACAGAAAAATAATAAACTGGTTTATACTACAAACTAGCTTGTGGGAATAACTATTCCGAAAGAAACCCCTTGGAAGACGTTGGCACTTAATGAGCAGTTCCGCGAGAAGCGGGGCTGCGAATTTAGTACCGCTACGTCTGGAACGGAGCGAGAACGCGGTTTCGTTGGAATAGTTATTCCCACAAGCGAACCTTTGTCAAAATGTACTTAAAATAACAATTTTATTTCTTTTACTTTTTCTTGCTCTTTATATAATGCACCAATCTCTTAAATAATTTCCATAAAAGCATATCATATCCTGTAGCAGCCATAAATCGCTTTCTTTACTCACAGTTCTATATACTTTCTTATAATGATAAAACCAATTTTCTAATTCTTGTGCTAAGTCCTTATTATCTGGCATGATCTCAAATGTCATTCCGAAATCTTTTGTCATCACAAATTTTCCTATTTTATTAAATATTATCATTCCATCTATGGATATGATATAGGGGTAAATCTCAGATTTTCTGTCACTATCTATCTCTTTTAAATACTCATACATCTGTAATTGTATATCCTGCAGTCTTTCATTTTTCTTATCAATATTATTCATGACATTTAAACTTTCTGACATACTTTTTTTGTTTTCTTGTATGTATTCCTCTATATTATCTAATATTTCTCTATATCTGCAGGCATGTTCCCATGTGAATCCCAGATTTTTTTCTATTCCAGCTACGATATCTAAAAATTTCTCTTTGTTATCATGATATTCTAATTTAGAAATCCATTTATTTATCTCTTCATATTCTGGTATATCACTTGTATTCCATGAAAATGCTGCTCCATAAATGAGTCCCGGTCTGCTAAATTCTGGATGATTAATATGTAAAAAGTCACCCCAGTCTGTATTCAACACACCAATTGCTTCATATTTTTTGGCATAAGAACACATTCTTTTATTATTCTGATAAGCACACCAGTTTAAGTTCACAAACATATTCCATGCACAGACTCCCGGACAACAGTATTGGACTGCTCCCACTTCATGCATTTTTTGTATTCTCTCTTCCCCTTCATTCCACATATATCCCCAGTTCAGACAAATGGTTTCTTTTGGGAGTTCTTGAATTAATTCTGGAAATTCTAAAATCACATCTCCCCAAAACATGGGACGTTTTCCATTTTGTACTAAAAATTCACATAATTCCTTTACATAATGGATATATAAGTGGTCTTTTCCATATTTCTGTGCTGTTTCTTTTGATCTTCCTTTGCCTAGATCAAATGTTTCATCGGCACAGATATTAAATAAATTGCTCTGAAACAGCCCCATATATTCTGAAATCATGCTTTTTATTAATTCTAAACTTTCTGGATTAGAGGCATCTATGGTATGGTGATGCATACGTGATCTTAAGCAGAAAGGGGCTTTATCTGAATCTTCTAATTCGCACAGGTGAGTATATTTTTTGCTGGAAAGGAGTTTAAACATATGTCCAAAGGTCGCTAAAGAAGGCACTAATTGTATTCCTCGTTCTGCGCAGTAGGAATCTAATTCTATGATTTCTGTTGCTGTAAGAGGTGTATCATCTCTCCATAACTCAGAAATATTCCGGAATAAATAAGTGTGTTCTACATATAACTGAAGCTGATTTATTTTATAATAAGCCAGACGATCTGCTAACTTTTTTAACCAGTCTAAAGTTGGTATTCTTCCTCTAGTCACATCAAAATAATATCCTCTGTTTGATATTTCTGGTTCATCTTGTATTTGAATACAAGGAAGCTTTCCTCCTTCTTGTTGTGCTATCTGAAGTAATGTCTGCATTCCATACCATAAACCGCTCTCACTTCCAATAATCACTGCGTTTTCTTTTGTTATTTCTATTTGATAACTTTCTGGACTTTTTTTATTATCTTGAATAAATACAATATCTCCCTGTTTTGCAGTTCCCCTTGTGATTTCTAAATCATAGCCTATTATCTTTTTTAGATTTTCATGAAAAAGAAGTATTTGTCTTGCAACTTTAGCAGAACAGCTTTGATCTATATAGAGATAGCTTTGATAAGATATAAAAAATGCTCCTTCTTTTGTTTCTATTTGCTTTGGTTTTGGAATTAAATACATCGTTATTCCTCCTGTTTTTTCTCTATATTTGAAACAGCTTTATTGTTTCTTTCTGATGATAGCATATTTTATTGTGATAATATATAACTTTTTTATTAAATTTATCATATTAAATATTTTTATGTTTCTACTATGAATTTAATGATGTAGATGGTATACTAAAATCAACTGATAAAGGTTGACTTTAGAAATATAAAAAACGAAAGAGAGGAAAGAAACTATGTGCCAAAAAAATAATCAGGAAAGCTTGTTCCACAGTATTTTTTCTTCTAAAGAAAAAATGTTAGAATTGTATCAATTATTCTATAAAACAGATAGGGTGGATTCAGAGGAAATTCAAATCATATCTTCTGACGAAAAAGGGATTTTTAAAACGAATGACCTCGTTTTTCTCATAGAGAATCGCTGTATTTTGGTGATGGAAGAAGCTTGGAGAATCTCTGAAACATTGCCACTGCGCTTTCTTTTATATGTAACAAGGGTTTATGAACGCATTTTAGAATTAAAGCACCTTTATACTTATTATCGTTTCCCCCTTCCTGTTCCGGAATGTATTGTTTTATATGATGGAGAAGAGCCTTTATATGATGGAAAAAAACGAGTTGAGGAAGTAACGTTAAAATTGTCAGAGGCATTTTCTTTAAAAAAAGAAGTGACTCCATTTGAATTGTTGGTTCGAGTGATCGATATTCGTTATAATAGAAATTCTGAAATATTGCAGAAGAAAAGTACGTTACAGGAATATAGTCAGTTTCAGCATATATTATTAGAACGGTATGAAACGGAAAAAGATATGGGAAAGGCGATAGAGGAGGCTATTACATGTAGTTTGCAAAGAGGGATTTTAACAGAATTTTTGACAGAACATGCTGCTGATATTCCTTCTTTGTTTACTCTCGCATATGAAAAAGAATTTGTGAGAAAAATAGAACAGGAAGAACTCTGGCAGGAAGGAATGAAAAAGGGAGAAAAAGATGGAATAGAAAAAGAGAGAGAAAGAATTGTTTCAAAAATGATACACGCAGGATTCAGTGATTTTCAAATAGCAAGCTGTACGGGAATGTCTTTAAGAGAGATTGAAAAAGTGAGATTAAAAAAGTAAGTAGAAGGAATGTAAATATTCTTTCGCTTATAAAGGTCAAGAATAAAAAAGTGTGTATTGGGGAATTTTTGAATTAATAAAAGTAGGTGATTGAGGAAGTTAAAAAGGAATAGGTGTGTTTTATTTATTGGAAGGGCAAAAAGGGACGCTTCGGCAAGGAAGTATTCCAACAAAGCCGCGCTTTCGCTCCGTTCCAGACGTAGCGG
>OFGK01001256.1_pt1 | contig 14578 bp, 10 predicted proteins | sample 1521771 | NCBI WGS metagenome assembly OFGK01 (sample SAMEA3504088, study PRJEB24116) | mouse gut metagenome | biome: mouse gut; feature: mouse-associated habitat; material: faeces | place: Denmark | collected 2011 | reverse complement strand
AAGATATAGACCAATTACTTCCTTCCCCAGTACCTCCTCTCCCTGGATGCTGCCATGCTTCCTACCAAGATAATAATGTACTGACCCTCTGAAACTGTAAGACAACCTCATTTAAATTTTCCTTATAAGAGTTGCCTGAGTCATGATGTCTCCTCACATCAATGAAACCCTATGGAACATAGGCAGTATGTTAGACTGATTTTTAATGCTTACAAGATAATTGCAACCAGCCTGCAAGCACAAAGTAAAGATGATGAATGAGTTGCTGTATTTTTTTTCTCCATCTACCCAAGGGACTTCAGACACTCCCAGATATGCTGGACTGCACCTGAATCTTACTACATCACTAGAGGTGTCCCCATCATCTTTGAGATCTGAGCAAGGAACTGTGGGACCTTTCTCATCTAAAGCAACTAAATCTAAGGAAACAACTGTAGGGTTTTCTGCATCTGCTCAGGGTACTAGGGGGCATTCCTTATCTGCACAAGACACAGTAGGAAAGCCAATGTCTGCAAAGCAGTCTGTGGGAACTTTGCCTCCCACTCCAGGACCTTTAGGGTCCACCCAAATCACTCGGATCTGATCAGAAGCCTCTGGGAATTTCTTCCTCTTCACCAGGAACTCTAGGCTCTTCTTCTTCCATAGAGCCTTCTGGACATTGCCTTTCTGACCAAGCGTCTTTAAATCTGTCCACAACTAGGCAAGGGAGTGTACAAACTGTGCCGTCTTCTCCAAAGACTGTGCAACATCCAACTTATTGCCAGAAATGTATGAGATTTTCTCCCCTTTCTGAACCTTCTGGACAAAGATCCCCAGCTTCCTCAAGGGATATTGGGCCGTTACTACCTAGCCAGAAATCTCAAAAATCCATTTCATATTCACCAGCAGATGGGAAACACTCACCATCTGTACTAGGATCTCAGGAGCATTCTCTATCTAGTAAAAACTCTCAAGGATATGTGCTATCCTCTCAAAAGTGTAAGGACTTTTCCACAGCTGCAGAGGGGATTTTGCCTGTGCAAAGTTCTTTGTCATCCACACGAATGAATCTAGAACCTTCCGTAGATTCCACAGGGATATTGCTCATGGGACAATGTAAACACACAGAGACTACCTCGGGCCCTTTGCCTCTAGTGAGGGAGAATACAGAATCTTCTACATCTGCTTTGCCTACTCTAGGACCTTTGCCACCATCACCTCGAGAACCTGGTACACATTCATCTTTTACTCAAGGAGGTGCAGAAACATTCCCATCTAGTCCCGGGAACCTAGCACATTTGCAATCATCCCAGGGGCCTCTGACACATTCCATCTCAGCCCAGGCAATGACTCATATCTCTGGATCTGCTGAAGGGGCTCTACTGCATTCAGCTCCTTCCCCAGCAGTTTCAGAAACAAATGAATATTCTCCTTCTACCTGAGGGACTTCAGACACTTCCAGATGTGCTGAACTGCACCTGGATCATACTACATTATTACAGGTGTCACCATCATCTTTGAGATCTGAGCAAGGATCTCTGGGACCTTGCATACCTGAAGGGACTAAATCTAAGGAAACAACTGTAGGGTTTTATGCATCTGCTCAGGGCACTAGGGGTCATTCCTTATTGGCACAAGCCAAAGCAGGAAAGTCCATGTCTGCAAGGTAGACAGTGGGAACTTTGCCTCCCACTCCAGGACCTTTAGGGTCCACCCAAATCACTCGGGTGGTCTCAGAGTCTTTTCCATCTGATCAGAAGCCTCTGGGAATTTCTTCCTCTTTACCAGGAACTCTAAGCTCTTCATCTTCCATAGAGGCTTCTGGAAATTCCCTTTCTGACCAAGGGTCTCTAAAACTGTCCACAACTAAGCAAGGGAGTGTAAAAACTGTGCCATTTTCTCCAAAGACTGTGCAACATCCAACTTATTGCCAGAAAGGTATGAGATTTTCTCCCCTTTCTGAACCTTCTAGACAAAGATCCCAACTTTCCTCAAGGGAATTTGGGCCATTACTACCTAGCCAGAAATCTCAAAAATCCATTCCATATTCACCAGCATATGTAACACATTCATCATCTGTACTAGGTTCTCAGGAGCATCCTCTATCTAGTAAAGACTCTCAAGGATATGTGCTAACCTCTCAAAAGTGTAAGGACTTTTCCACAGCTGCAGAGGGGACTTTGCCTGTGCTAAGTTCTTTGTCATCCACCCGAAGGAATCTAGAACCTTCGGCAGATTCCTCAGGAATATTGGGCTTGGGGCAATGTAATCACACAGAGACTACCTCGGGCCCTTTGCCTCTAGTGAGGGAGAATACAGAATCTTCTACATCTGCTTTGCCTACTCTAGGACCTTTGCCACCATCACCTCGAGAACCTGGTACACATTCATCTTTTACTCAAGGAGGTGCAGAAACATTCCCATCTGGTCCTGGGACCCTAGCACATTTGCAGTCAGCCCAGGGGCCTCTGACACTTTCAAGCTCAGCCCAGGCAATGACCCATATTCTGGATATGCTGAAGGGGCTCTACTGCATTCAACTCCTTCCCCAACAGTTTCAGAAACAAATGAATGTTCTCCATCTACCCAAGGGACTTCAGACACTTTCAGATGTGCTGAACTGCCCCTGGATCTTACTACATCACTACAGTTGTCACCATCATCTTTGAGATCTGAGCAAGGAACTCTAGGACTTTGTTCAACTGAAGAATGCCATCTAGAAGTGACTAAATCTAAAGAAACAACTCTAGGGTCTTCCACATCTGCTCAGGGCACTGAGGGGATTTTTTTATCTGCAGAAGCCACAGTAGGAAAGTCCCTGTCTGCAAAGGAGACTGTGGGAGCTTTGCTTCCCACTCCAGGACATCTGGGGTCTACCCAAAATACTCAGGTGCGACCAGAATCTGTGTCATCTGAGCAGATGTCTCTGGGAATTTGTTTATCTTCACAAGGAACCCTAGGTTCTTCATCTTTCCAAGAGGCTTTCGGACATTTCTGTTTTTCCCAAGGGTATCTAAAAGCCCAATTTTAAACAGGGGAATACACAAAGTGTTTCATTTGCTCAAGATACTTTGCATCCTCCAACTTCTTGTCAGACAGAAGTAGGATTTTCTCCAACTGCCCATCATTTTGCACAAAGATCCCCAGGTTTCCCAAGGGACACTCGAACTTTCCTACCTAGCCAGAAATCTCAAGAAACCTTTTATCCTACACCATCAGTACTGGGTGTTCAGGAGCATCTTGTATCTACTCCAGAGGTTCTAGAAGCTTTGTCATCTTTTCAAAAGCACAAGAAATTTTCCAGGGCACAAGAGGGAACTTTGCTCATGCAAAGTTCATTTTTCCCCAAACAAAGAAATCGAGAAAATTCAACAGATGCCACAGGGATATTTGCACAATATGAAGAGTCACACAGTGCTTTAGGCCTTTTTCCACAAGTGAGGCAGGCTGTAGCATCTTCTCAGTCTACTTCAGCAAATCTAGGAACATTGCCACCATCATCGCCAACACCTGGTAGACATTCCTGTTCTGACCAAGGAGGTGCAAAGACTTTCCCATTTGGTCAAGGGTATCTAGCACCTTTGCAATCTGCCCAGGGGCCTCTGAAACTTTCTATCTCAGCCCAGGCAATGATGAATACATCACAATGCTATGAATGTTCTCATAATCCTCTGGGTCTTTCATCCTCAGAACAAAGGACTCCAGGATCTTCTGATTCTGCTCAAGGAGGTGTGAGTCCCAGTCTCTGCACAAGGGGACCATACATCTGTCCACATGTCCACAAAGGTCTACCCAACATTCTACATCTTCCAAAAGGTTTTCAAGTCCTTCTTTACATACACAAGGTATAGGAACTCACTCCACATCTACACACTACACAGTAGCAGACTCACCATCTTTACCAGTGTGTCAGGGATATAACCACCCTGCTCAAAATACAGCAAGGATTTTGAGATCTGACCAGGGATCTCTGAGGATTTCAGCAAATACACAGGCTCTGTAGAAACATTGCTGCCTCCCCAGGGGGCTCTAGGATATTCATCATTTGCATGAGGAGCACAAAAATTTTCAACAGCTACCCCAGGACATGTGATATCCAATGACTCACCTCTGGAACTTGCAATTTCTGCCCAACTTAGTTCCTCACTTTCTTCCCTAAGCCTTTTGGATCTTCCCTTTCCACAGAAGAGCCTTTAGACCTCTCTAAACCTACAGAGGGACCTTTAACTTCATTCCAGGGACCAAATGAGTCTTTGAATTCTCTACAAGGGGTTCAACAAACAGATCCATCTGCTTCAGATCCTTCAGGATCTATGCATTCTTCCAAAGGACCCATGGTAATTTCTTTATCTGATTGAGGAACACTAGGATCTATATCATCTGCCCTAGAGCCTTTGACATTGTCCCTATCTGCTCAAGGGAATCCAGGACATTTGTTATCTGTTCAAGAAGCTGGAGGCCCTTGGCTGTCTTTATAGGGGAACCTGGAAGTTTGTACCTGTACACATGGCAATCCAGGAATATCCAATGCTTCATCACGAGCTTTGGAAATTTCAGCATCTACCATAGTGAGTCTAGGACCTTCTCCATCTGTCCAATTGGATTTGAAAGAGTAACATTCTGTCTTAATGTCTTGGAGACCTTCCATGTCTGCCCAAGGTGTACTAGAAACATCAATATCTTCCCAAGGGCTTACAGAAACTTCCTTGTTACCTCAAGAGCCTCCAGGACACTGGTTGGAAAAGGAGGCTTTAGGATATTTACCATCCAATCCTGAAGATCTTGGACTTTCTGATTCTTCCCAGGACACACTAGAAATATGGGCATGTATGCAAAATAGTACAGAAATACCATCTGTCACCCAAGAGGTCATAGAATCTTTGTCAGCCACACAAGATTCTCCCAAATTACCAGCTCCTTCACCACTTAGTCCAGAGACAGAAGAACCTCTGACATATACACAATCCATTTCTAAGAGTTCAAAATCTGTGCCAGGGACTCCAGAAGCTTTGGCATCTGTGTTAGGGTCTCTGTGTCTTTTGAAACCCAATGAAGGTGCTCTGGGCCCTTTAGTATCTGAACAAGGGATCCTGAGAACACCAGCATTTCCCCAGGAAAGTCTAGAACTTTCTCAACCTGCCCAGGGGCCTCTAAAACCTGTGACATCTCACCAAGAAACCGTCGATACTTCCTCTTCAACAGAGTTTCAGGGACTGTCCCTTTGTGCAGAAGGGGACATTATTCCTACCCCTCCTCATGAAGATGGATGGAGAAATTTCTCTTATCTCAAAAAGAACCCTAGACGTTTGAAATCTAACCAAAGGATATTGAAACATGTCCCAATTCCTGAAAGGGATATCAGATACTGCCTTTCAGAACTTGATGCCTTAAAATGTATCTCTTCTGCCGTAAGTAGCCTCACATCTTCCAAGTATGCAGAAAAGGAATCCAGTCCTACCTCTACTCCTCAAAGGAGCATCTCCCCCTTAAAATCATCTCAATTGAGTTTCAGATCTAGTATTCTTTGTAAAAAAGGTCTCAGTCATTCTCCTCCTCCAGGAGATTGCCCCACACCTTCTAAATTGAGGAAAACAAGACCAAGCCCTTCCTCTGTAGATCAAGAGGGCCTGAAATCTGTGCGCTCAAAACATGCGGGCTGGAAACACTGCCATTCTTCCAAAATTTGGGTAAGAGTTTGCAAATTTAAGAAAGAGTTGTAAAGCTTAAAACTATGACTAACATAAACTTCACCACTTCTGATTCTGCTAAAGGAGCCTGCAGATGCTCACCATCTCATGAGGTGGGCCTCAGAAGTCCCCTACCAAGCCAAGGCATTCACAGACCATCTAAGTCTACTGAAACCCCATCAGAAAAAGCCCCTTCAGACCAATGGGACACCAAAGCTTCCAATTCAGAGCATAAGGTTGACAAGCCATCCTCCATCCTTACAGAAGAGTGCATGCGAACCACTCTTTCTCATGAAGACAGCCTCAGGCATCCCACCTTCCTCATGAGATTCCCAGACACGCTACTTCTACCAAGAGAAAACAGAGGAAAGCCTCTGTTACCCAAGGAGCCCTGCAAGCTTCCCCTACAGATCAAGAATGCATTGAGTCATCTCCAGATGGAGACAGTCCCCATAGAGGTGTGCAACACTCATCATCACCCCAAGAGGATATCAGCCATTCTTTTTCTACTAAGGAGGACTCAAAACATATTCCTAATGTCCAAGAGGGAGAGAAAACTTCCAGAAGTGCCAAACGGGAGCCCATAGCTTTTGTGCCTATCCTATGGGCATTCATACCTCCAAAAGGGAGTACCACATTCCCTTTTGGAACATTCCCTGTTATGCGAAGATATGACAAACATACAATATCTCAAGCAGAGGATGTGGTACCTGCTCTCTCCTGTCCTTGGAGAGACCCATCATTACAATATGAATTTGGGTTCCCCCTTTGTGACCATTCTGTCCTAGGAGGCCACAAATATACACATCATTTGAAAATCAATCTCAACAGGATCGCACTGCAAAAGGGGAGTTGTAGTTCTTTCCTCTTCCCTAAAGGAGGTGTCGGACCTTCTCAATCAGACCAATGTGGACTCAGACTTTCCAGTTCTCACCAAAGGGACACTGGCTTTGTGATCCCTGTTTCAGAAAGGCTCAGAATGCTTCAGGCTGAAATAGGTGGCCCCTCAAATGCTCCATCTAAGAAACTGGGCCTCACCGGTGCTTTTTATGACAAAAGAGATATCGAAAATGCTCTAGGAGGCTTACGACTTACTCCTTGCTTCTGACTTCCTCCTTCTGCCCAGGGACACACCAGAGCTTCCCAGCCTGCCAAACGGAACCTGTAAGGCAGTCCATTTCAAGAGGGTGGCCTGGGCCCTACTCTCTCTTACTCTGGCATTTTCAGTTCTTTTTTGATACAGAAGCTGCCCTCATATTTTCCCTTTCTATGCCCCTTATGAACAACATGAATTTAGAACTTTTTCTTTTCATCAACTGTCTATCAAACTTACAATTTCCACTCCTAGCTGCCTCAGATGCACATTGAAGCCTCATCTATGCCCCTGTGACTAAAAGCAGGACAAGAATCCCCTTTCTGATTAAGATTAGCTCACAATTGTATCCAGAAGAATGTGCTATATAATTTTCACCTCATGGAGAGTATTATGTGATTCTTCTGAACATTGAGGACCTAGACCTACCTACTAGATCTGATCTAGTCCATGAAAATTCCACTCCCTTGATCTAAGGTGCACCAAGTGCTTCTTATTCTGATCCTCTGACCTAATTACCCCTGTCCAAGGATCAGGACCCGGGTTCCTGAAGTCTCAGAGCTTAAGAGTAGCCAGCACGTTAATGAACCCAGGACATAGACATTAAGCTGACCAGCAAAAATGAGAAAGCCTTGCCATTTTTAGAAGTAGGCAGCAGATTTATCAGGAGAACTAGCTGGGAAATGTCTCCTAGCACACTGGAGATTGATTAAGCTGTTGCATGGCCTGCATGATTTGTGTGTTCTAGCTTCCCAGGAAGTCTCAATCATGAAATATTCAGGCCTTCTCTCCTCTCCACATCGACCCTTGATCTTGTACAGATACAATAGTCTTTGGCATTTCTACTTTCCCCAACATGGTGTGAACCTTTCTGCCTCTAAAGGATGGCATCCTTTATAGATTGTTTGTGGATACATCAACATTATCACTCTGTCAATGGGTCCTCCAAGTCCTGTTTCTGACACACAAACCTCAGAATTATCCCTTCAGCACCAAGAAGACTCACACTGTCCCCCCATGCTTGAAGTGGAGCTTAAATCACTCTCAGTGGCTCAAGGAGTCATCAGGTACACTTTGTCTAAATTAGGAATTCAAAAACACTCCAGGCATTCTTCTCTGGTAAGGTTCAGACCTACAGCTTAAGAACCACAGATCTTCTAAACTACTGTATGGACCAAGGGAACTTCTGATATGCCCATTCTGAACCAGGGATCCTCAGATCATCCCCAATAGCCTAAGTGACCTTCATCTTACCTGTCTAGAACCAATGTGCTGGGGCTGGAGAGATGGCTCAGCAGTTAAAAGCACTGACTTCTCTTCCACAGGTCCTGAGTTCAATTCTCAGCAATCACTTGTTGTACCACAACCATCTGTCATGGGACCTGATGCCACCTTATGGTGTGTCTGAAGACAATGACAGTATACCCACATACATGAAATAGAACCTATGTGACTCACAACTTACACCAATAACTCAAGGGGGATTCAGATGTAACCCCCGAAATCAAATATGTTAGAAACTCCCCAGTATTGAAGGCAGCATTATCATATGAGAACCAGAAACCTCAGAATTTCGTTAATTTCCCTCAGAATTACCACTTCAGAACAAAGGTGTCACATAGGTCCTCAATAACTGAAGATGCCCTGATACATATGACATGATAAGCAAAGGACTTATCAACAGACCCCAACAACATTTTAAGAAAGCCACAAAGTTGGCTCTTTTACTATCAGCATGCAATAGCATTGATGAAGTTACAATGGGGACTCAGATGTACCCTTCTAGACCCAGGATAATTTATACCTCCAGCATAAATATCAACTCCATCACGTCAGGCCCCCTCAGATGTAAAGTATCCCATAACTTCAAGGGGGCTGACACCCAGTTGGTTTATCTTTTGAAGAGCACCTAAACCTTGCTTCCTCTAACCATAGTATCCCCTGACATTATGTGTATGCCAAAGGGGTCAGCTGACCTTGAGTAAAACGCTTTATTCTTCCTCCTTCTGCACTGGAAGGGTCTGAGACATGCCTCTCTGATGAAGCAAGGTATAGAACTGACCTTGTGAGTGAGAAGTTTATCTCAAATATTCAGGCTCAGCTCTAGTGTGCTTCAGGCTGAATCCTTGGTACCAAGAATACACAAGAGTTTCAGTCTTTGTTCATGGTGGAATCAGGTCTACCACTCAACTAAGAGCTTCTCCCTCAGACCTTATTGGTTAGGGAATACACTTTTGACCACCAAAAACAAACAAACAAACAAAACAAACCTCACAGAACTCCAGAGTCAAGTCCCATGGCCAATGTATAAAAACCTCAGCCTGGATTCAAGGCTCTCTTTAAGCTGGTCATCAGAAAGGTAACTGTACACTACACCCACACCTGTGTGCTTTGTTGTAAGTTTAATAGGCAACAAATCCAGGGACTTTGAGCCAACTTGTCAGAAGAAACCTCAGATTGCTGTCAAATCTTCATGGAGTCCTAAGAGATAAGAATTTTTTAGAGTTCTCTGAAGATGTGGAGGCCTGGAGTGCCTGGAACAAACTCCTCTACAGAAGGTGAACAGGGCAACTCCCCTACTGTCCAACAGGGTTGAGGGACTTTCTACTTTCCAAACCTATAGTATTTTCCTTCCTGTGATGATCAAGGTCATAAAATGTACACCTTTGATGCAATGGGCAATCATAAAAATCCCTTCCGTTCAGGAACCCATGGGATATTTTACCTCTGACCAAGGAGAATTGCTCCCTCTGCTCAAAGTTCACAGAAATCAAGAGGAGGAGGCCAATCCTGGAACCTTATGCCACTTCCTTGAGTATAGTCACATGACATTGTGTGAAATCATCATTATAACTCAGTTCTGGTTGGTTGAACATAATTCTTAGGAGGCAATCATGCTGAGGATACAATCCGAAGCTTTTCATGAATCATGGTATCTATATTTGGTGCCTTGCTAATTCAGCTAAGGATATGGATACCCCAGGCTGTGAAGAACTGTCAGAAGTTGTGGCAATGCTAGGACCTCATGAGCTAAGGTAAGCAATTTAATTTTTGCTCAAAATATTATGGGGAATTTTATACTCCGATCATCTCTCCTGTTACAAGGATATCAGCAACTCCTTTCTCCCCAGGGCTACTCACTCCTTCTACCTTTACTTAAGGAGGCATCACATATTCCCACTGAAGCAAAGGGAGCCTCAGATCATACCAGTTTGTCCAAAGCAGGCTTGGACATACATTTAGGTTGAGGAATCCCACAGAGCTTGCTGATATTATGGACTGAACCTTAGATGTTTTTCCTAATGTTTCTGAGACTTTTCCTTCAGTTCAAGGTAAACTCTAGGTTCAAAAAGGTTTCAATGAAGAATCTTTGACATAGATACTCTGTCAAGGAAGAATCTTTCATTTTATCTTTGAATTAGGGAAATATAGACTCACCCTTAAATTTGACCGGGGATTAATACAAATTCTGCTGCTTATGGAGCCTACAGAAAAGCCACTGACATGAAAAACTCAAGCCAATGTTCTTTTTTATTTTTTTTCCTCAAGGAAACTTTAAATCAACTTCTCTTGACTATGCTTACCTCAGAAAATCCACTTTTATCCATAGAACCATGAGGTCTATTCCTCTAGGAGGTCCTAAAGTTTCCCTTCAGACCTGGATGGCCAGGCATGCTCAAATAAAAGAAGGGATGCCAAACACTCTGAAATGATGTCCTGGGACATGACAGTAATTATATGAACCCTAATCTAATTTTTAATTTTAAGCCTGTCACTTGAAATGGATCAATTCCATTTTGGTGCCTATGCCTGGGATGCTGCTGTACAGCTTATGGAGAACATAGAGCTAGAGTTTACCAAACAATTTGTAAGAAAAATGCTCTGATTGTTGGCAAGCAAAACTCAAAGTCTCAGAACACATGGGTATTCTGGACTATGAGGACATTTGCACTTGATAAGTTATTTTTGACATCTTCCAATTCCCAAGGTAAACTTTTGTCTGAGGGATTCTGTGACCTTCCTTCTCTTCCTTATCCACCCAACACGTTCTCTTTCTCAAAAATGTCATTCAAATATATGAAGTATATATGTGAATGTATACTTCAAAGTAGTTTTATACCTAGCTGGTCAGCCATATTTCCAAAAGTGACTCCTTCTGTAAACAATGTACCCTAGTCCAGTCTGGTTTGAGGTCCCATAGTCCAAGTTACAAATCAGAGCAAAGTACCTGTGCCATCTGCCTTTAGGCAAGTCAATAGAAATGTAATAACTTCATTAATTCTGCCTAGACCTGGATAGATGAACAAAGTCATCAAAAGTCATTCAAAGCCTTTGGAAGAAAAAAATATGTTGCTGCCTTGTCTCTCCTGAATGAACACAAACTATGAAAATACAAAACTCTGAATAAGAATTGGAAACTTATGATCATGCCTGGAAACATTCTCCACTCTATAAGGTACCAGGGACCTTTACCTTTGACAGAGGTGTATATGGCAATTTCACATTCTGCCTCAAGAGGAGTCTGCCCTCCTCTTTCAGTAGGGCCTTCGAGATTTCCTCTTTTACATGGGGCCCACATTTCCCCATGGTAACTCATTTTTTTCTCACTACACTGAATAGAATGTCAGAACTCTCCTAGGGCTAACATTGCCTTAGACCCTATTGGTCAAATGTCGCCTAAAACATGTATTATGCCTTATAAGGAATATTCCTAATCCTACCAAGTAGCTTTGAATCATTTTTCCTTAAAGGGATGTCAGACCATAAGAGACTTATACCACTCATTCTACATAAAAGAGAATCTAACATTCCCTGTCTTCCCAGTAGGAATCTGGGCCTATTGTCTACTTCAATTCACCAAGTGGATTTTAGAACTTCAGTTTCTACAAAGGGGGTCCTGGGAAATCAAAGACTATTGAAAGGGCTCTCAGAACTAGCTCCTGTGTCAAAGGGGCGTTTCATACATCTACTCTCTGTACTAGGACACTTCAGGTCCATCTGTGCAATTATTGAACCACCAGAGATTCTCTTCTGGCTGTGCCTCGCAAATACCCCTATTAACTAAGTTTGCTTTAAACATATCCATACAATACATACACGACCAATGACACCTCACATTTTCTATCCTTTTAGATCATAGGACAGAAAATAGAAATCTGAAATTGGCTCTCATATCCTGTGCCTCAAAAATGGTCATCAAAATGCACCATTCCTATCTCTTATTCACAGATGTGTGCAGCTGAACACAGCCTCGAGGAAACATCAATGCTTGCATAACTACTTATGCTGGGAGATTGTTGTGACCACTGACTGGACTCTCAAAGATGTTACACAGGGTATGCATATGGGGGAAATACTTGGAAGCTAGTGAGGCAGAGTCTGAACATTCCTCCAGTACCCAGTGAAGCCTAGAAACTTACCCTGTTGACCATGGGTGAACTGGATATTTCTGACCTGCAAAATATGACTGGGGACCTCTACTTTAGGAACTAAGACATTCACGATTTTTTCTCTGTTGAAGGTGGTCTTGGAACTTACCATTCTGAGAAGAGGTTCTCATAACTCCTATGTTCCCAGGATTCCTCTCACACTCCTTGTTTTTTGAAGTAGCCAAGAGAACTAACCTGGGTGAGGCTGAGTGAGGTTCAGTCTTTTCCTTCCCCCAAAATATGGCCTTGGATCTTGTCCATTTCTGCAAGGGAAGGGGGCATTAACCACTGTGTTTGACCAAAGGAAGGTCACACTATTCTTTATTCCTAAAATGCCATTAGATATGCTCTTTTGAATAGTAGTGCATGATGCCTTGTATCCTCAAGCATTCACTTATGACTTTGAACTATATCAAATGTATATTCTCTAATTAAGTAAGATTCAAGCCTTTCCCTTTTATAAGGATGACAGGGGAAATATATTGTTTTTCTCTGGTTTGTGGTCCCAGGTCATTCATATATATATAGAGAGAGAATTATTGACTGGATCCTATGTTATGCTTTGCAATCCAATTGAATTGTTGTTGCCTATATATGTACATATTAAGACAAACTGAAGGAGGCAACCTAGCCAGGGACAGACATCCAGGCTGTTTGAAAAGGCTTGGAATGTTCTCTGAACTCCCTCAGACTAAACACAGGATGTGAAACTTTTACCAACTAAGGAAGATTTGGAAGCTGAAGAGCAGTGGAGGGACTTCCTTTACTGATCAAGGTAAAAGGGACATTCATGCATAACAGGATGTTGCATGGCACTTACCCCCTCTCCAAGGTTTTTCTAATGCATACCATTGTACCAACCAGGTCTCATTATTTTCTCTTACTCCTAAGTGCCCAGTACTTCCTCTCTTCCCAAGTTACCTCAGTTCTTTGTTTTGTTTTGTTTTTCACTGAAGAGAATGTCAGACATTCCTCCTATGACTAAGCCTCCTGCAGACCTTCTCTATTTGCCCAAGATTGTCTAAAGTACTCATTTAGTAGAAATACCCTCAAACTTTCAGTTTCGTTGAAAGTGGGACTCAGTCATATCTCTTGTGACAAAAGATGTCCCAAACCACTGCCTGCCAAATACAAAAGTGGATGCTCACAGTCATCCATTGGACAGAGCATAAGGTCCTCAATGAAGGAGCCAGAGAAATACCCAGGGACATGAAGGGGACTGAAGCCCCATAGAAGGAACATCAATATGAACTAACTAGTACCCCTCCCCCAGAGCTCCTTGGAACTATGCCACCAATCAAAGAAAACACATGGTGGAACTTGTGGCTCTAACCACAAGTGTAGCATAGGATGGCCTAGGAGGTCATCAATGGGAAGAGAGGGCCTTGGTCCTGTGAAGGCTCTATTCCCCATTATAGGCAAATGCCAGGGCCAGGAAGCAGGAGTAGGTAGGTTGGGGAGCGGGGTGAGGGAGAAGGCATAGGAAATTTTCAGAAGGCAATCTAGGAAAGTAGATAATATTTGAAATGTAATTAAAGAAAATATCTAATAAAAAAAAGATGCCCCAGACTAAGTAAGCTTTATGCCATTCCCACTGAAAAAGGTAGAATGATGTCCACTCACATGCAGTTCATTGTAGTACAAAAGGGGGCTATAATTACCTCCTTCAACCTCAAGGAACATAGACATCTAATTGCTTGCCAAGGGTGTATGTGTCATGGAGCAATGATGACAGAGACCTCAGGTTTGGATCCTATGGCCAAGAGGGTCTCATTTATTATACCTGTAGTCATAGGAGTTTCAGATATAGCCTCTTGGGATGCCCAAGAGTATTCTTTCCAAGGGCACCTTAAACTTGACTTAAACTCATATTACCTCAGTGCCACTCTCTATTAGAAAGATTGCAAGGCAAACACAATTGCAACTTCACAGTGGGCTCTCACATGTTTCTGAGTGTAGGGCAGAGGGCAGAACATAGAAAGAAAACTAATATGCATGTGATCTTCCTAGAGTTAGGTGTCAGAAATGGTGTGTTCCTGTCTCTCAGTTATAGATAGGTACAGACAAATACAACCTCAGGTCAGACAACCACTCTCCCTGTTGGAAGAGTGTGCTGATTGTTCCTTGTATTCTTCCCAACAGTATATACAATATATGGATAATGGAAGGTGGGGAGACTAGATGGAAGCAAACTATGCACTACCATTCTGTTCTCCCTCTACCCAAGATAAACTAGATTTTTCCCTTTTGCACAGTGAGGTGACTTGTTCCTGCTATTTGGTTAATCATGGCCTGAAACTCACTTACTTACTTTCTTTCTTTCTCTCTCTCTCTCTCCTTTCTTTCTTTCTTTCTTTCTTTCTTTCTTTCTTTCTTTCTTTCTTTCTTTC
>OFGK01001254.1_pt1 | contig 14599 bp, 17 predicted proteins | sample 1521771 | NCBI WGS metagenome assembly OFGK01 (sample SAMEA3504088, study PRJEB24116) | mouse gut metagenome | biome: mouse gut; feature: mouse-associated habitat; material: faeces | place: Denmark | collected 2011 | reverse complement strand
ATCCCTCAAACCACTGCCCGCTGCATCGATGGACAATTAGATCCTCCTGATGTCCCCCACATACATCCTGCCATCCCTCAATGGCAAGGGAATCGGGGACGTGAAAGCCTATTGGAGTTCGCTGTTCGGACGGGTCTCTGTCACCAATCCTCGCGCGATGGAGGTAGCAAAAACCAGTCCGGAGAGCTTCCTCTGCCGACAGTAATGGCATCGGTTCGATTGCCGTCATGGACAAGCTCCTTGAGCATCTTAGCGTTAACCAGCCCGTCATCCCTCGCAATCATCAGCTCATGGATGCTTGATGGAAGGATATAATAGTCCATTCCGGCCTTCTCCCCAATCTGCTCCAGGATATCAGGGAGCAGAATCAGCGCCGCGCCATTGATTCGGATACCGGTAGTCAGGACATAGAGTCCAGTCTCCGACATGCTTGCTGTTTCAAAGGGTTCCGGGGTCCAGGGATGATGCAGGAGGGAGCAGAGGCCCATCCTATGCGCATTTTCAAACTCGATACCAAACTTGGCAACCGTGTTCCTGCGGGCCGCCTCTGTCAACTCATCAATGGTCAACCCCAGTCTCTCTACGATCTGATTGGTGATGAGCATGGTGTTCAAGGAATTCCGCTTGTAAGGCCCCACCGGGACGCGGAAAATACCTGCCAGGTCCAGAAGGGTAATGTGCGGGTGGGACTTGAGCAGTTGGCGGTTGCGCTTGCGGCTCAGTGCCTGCAAGACGACGCTCTCCAGGACGTTCTCACGGGTCATCTCCGGCAGGACGGGGAGGTCCTTAAAATTGCGTAAGGCATCTTGGAAGACGGTTGCGGCAATATTGGCAATATCCTCTGCGGTAGCGTTATCCGGCATATCGTTCAAGTTCACCGTCGGGATAGCGGTGCAGCCAGGCAGTTTAAGTACAATGCCGGTCAGCGCTTCGTTGGTCTTAAAATGCTCAATGCACTCAAATTCGACCCCTTCTCCAAACATTTCACGGAGCAGGACAATGGCTTCCTCGGCTAAATTCTTCAAAGTGGTCTTGGTCATGATGATTCTCCTTCTAAATCTTCTGAAAGTAAAATGTTCACGGTGTTGGCGCTATGTTTTCAATGGATCACTTTGCGGCGATCCGTCTTCCAGAGCATCGTCCCCACATGGTTCACCATTGCCTTCCGCATTGGACTCATCCTCCTGGATGTCATCGTTGCTGCCGCTATTCTCGTCGCTCCCACCGAAAATGCGCTGCAGGAGGGGATCGTGGGGGGAGTACCGGGCAAAGCGCTCCCGCCGCAGAATCTCTTGAGCCACGCAGTGCAGGGTGGGAGCGGGGTAGGCATAGGTGCCTTTACAGATATCAGCCAGGGGTACAGAACCCTTCAAATCGAGGTACGTCCTTGCCGCTGCCTGCTCCCGAACACCATCAGCCGCCAGCTGGAGGGAGACTTCGGGGAGAGCTTCCATGGCAAGCTCCATGGTCGGGACCCCAAAATAGTTGGCGATCACATCCATTATTGACATGACGCTCTCTGCCAGGCTGACAGCGATCCTACGGTTCTCCGCCAGCAAATCAGGGACGTTTTCTGAGGGGGTGAGACTGTTCCCGAGAAAGTAGTCCCTCGTTTTGGCAAAAGCCTCATTGGGTGTCTTGCTGGTCACATTATCGTTCATTGTTAATCCTCCATGTTGAAAATCCTTTAGTAAATCATCCTTTTTTATCGGATTGGTTCGTTATATGTAAAATGCAAAATAAATATTACAACCAGGCCGACACCACTCTCGGAAATTTTGCTCCTGGTGGCCTTGCCGTACAAATTTCGTAGTTGTTCCGTACTCTTGCCGTGTTTTTGCCGTACAATTTCCACCCTTTTTCCACCATTTTGCCGTAAACACCAGAGCAAGAAAAATTTTTATTCCACTATTTTGCCGTAAATTTTCCGTACAAATTCCGCCAGATTTCCGTATCGGCGCCATGCGGTTGATGTACTCCATGTCAAGGACAAATTAAAAAGTGCAGACCATGATTTTAGACAGTTGTATTTTCAGTCCCCGAGTTAGTGGACATCAAAAGGTCCCCCGCTTTTTCCATGCTCCCATATAAAAAGTAAGATCCGAAGAAGAATGCGGCAATAAGGAGCGGTGAAGTAAGCGCGTGACAGGGCTTACAGTTCCCGGGCGAACAGACACAATCTACAATCAAAGCATATCCGGTCGCCCAAAACAGGAAATTTTCGACCGCAGGCTCTTTTTTTCGCCGTAGCGGAGAAATAAGAAGTGTAGGGGGCCATTGTGTTCGATGTCCGCGCTAAAAAGTGCAATTTCAACGCAAGGCTTGTTTGAACAAAATCAATGCAATTTTCTGCGATTCTTCGAGTATTTCTGCGGAAGCAAAAACAAATACTCCAAAATTACAGATGCAAATTCAGTGTTTGGGGCAGGCTCTTTTTCGCTGATAAATTATATGAAGAATGTCTTGAACGGAAGACGTTTGAACCGGAACCAGGCGTTTGCAAACGGTGTTCTCCACAGGAGAAGGTTTTTGGCCGGCAAGAGCAAGCTGCTGCTGTGTGCAGCGTAACTGTTGACTTTCTACTGGCAAGGGGACACTTCACTCTTTCCAACAAGGCAATAGGTATTGATACGAGAAGTGAGCCGCTTTTTCTTGCCGGCCCAAAAACTCTTTTTCCGGGAGCAGCCAGTCCGGAAAATTTATTCACCCACATATATTTAAGGATTCCACGCAAGAATTTTGCAACTTATAGCGTCCAATTTTCCTCCATTTCAGCCAAAACGCACGAACATCAGCAGAAATTTCTCCAATTTTTGAGACATCTTGCAGCGATACCATGGTCTTTGCACGAATACCATAGTTTTTAGCTTCGCATATTCCCTGGATATTTCAGATCATGCTGGGAAAAATCGGTTAACCCGGACATATCAAGTGACCTTTTGCTCCTACGCGGTATTTCCGAATCGGACAGAGTTTGTCAATTTCTTTTCGCTGCGTCATGACAGAGATAACGAGCTGCTGTCTAATGCGATTCAGGTTTTTTATGTAGAACTGAGCAAGCTGAAGGAACTGCTGAAAAAGCCTGTCAATACAATGGCAGATCTGGAAAAGTGGGCGCTTTTCTTTCGGTACGCTAATGACAGCCAGTGCAGGGAAAGGTGAACGAGGTCATCCAGTCAAAGGAGGTGTTACAGATGGCAGGGGAACTCTTAATGAGCAGTTATACCGGCCTGACAAGGCAGGAGATCACACAGCTATAACTCCCACCATTATGTAAGCAAACGCATGAGCAGGCGCTCTCTTCCAAACCAGTGGGAGATGAGCGCCTGCTGTCTTTTTAGCGATGCGTTGCCGAAGAGAGAAAATGTGTCTCAAAGTACCCGAATTGTTGAATGTCCCTGCGGACAGTTATGGTTTTTTCCATTCAAGGTAAGATTTTACCCGAATTTTGCAGATTCCGCTTGACGAACCGGGTTGAGAACGCTATAATACAGATATAGCGATTTTTCCTGAGATACTATGATAACGTCTGAAATAAGACGCGCATAAAATCTCTCGAATAATGACACCCTGAGAAGGGCTCGTAGCAAATCGCTGCGGGCCCTTTTTTGTACCCATTTTTCCACCCCTACGTCCCCCGATTTTCTCCCTTTCAGGGGGATTCTACGGCGGAAAAGTCCCTGAAATTCTCCCCAGGACCGCCCCCAAAAATCTCCCCGAGCGAGACCGATTCTTCGAGTCCAAATACTCTAAAATCCCCCTGAAAAGCCCCTTTCTCCTGCCCTGTGCAAGTGATGATCCACCCGGAAAGGCTTCAATTTTGAACGGAACCGTCTGGTTTTTGGTATAAATTCTGCCTGTCGGACGCTCTGAAAGGGAAGAAGACAAGGGGAATTGCTGGGGAGAAGGTGGCTGCGAAGGACGCCCTCTGAAAGAGAAGATGAATGGGGGAAATGCAGGGGATTTTGATGGGGGATGCCGTGTGCGAAGATGTCATCTGAATGGGAAAAACGCAGGGGCGGACAAGCAGAGGAAAATGGGGGAAAAAGTTGCAGAAATTGAGTTTTTTGAAGTTGGAAATCATGCTGGAAATGGACATCTTTCGGCAGACAAAGTGACAAAATGCTCAGACAAAGTGTTCGTCTTAAAAAAGACGCTTACATAGCAGCTCGGGATAATTCGATTTTTTCTCAATTTTTGATCTGAAATTTTGAATTCTTCTTAATTTTTGCGGGTCCGGAGTATCAAATTTTAAGAATAATTCCTCGGGACTGCAAAAATTTAGAATAATTGTCTCTGGATTTAATCTCAATTTTTGATTTTCCTCAAATTTTGCAGGTCTGGAGCGTCAGAAATTAAGAATAATTCCGTGCAATCTTCAAAATTTGAGAATAATTGCGTGCATTTAATCTTAAATATTGATTTAATCCTAATTTTTGCGGGTTTGGAGAGTCAAAAATTGAGCTTAATTCACCGGAATCGCAAAAATTGAGATTAAATACTGCGAGGGGGGATGGTCAACAATTGCTCAAATCAGCATACAAAACCAAAAGGAGGAACGCTGAATGGATATTCGAAAATTAGCGGAAGAGGGCCGCACAGAAGAAATCGAGCGGCAGTTGATGGACCTGGATAGTGAATTTCGGTTCAAATGCCGGAAATGCGGCAAGTGCTGCAAGTATCAGAACGATTCTGTTCAACACGAGAGACATTTTCAATATTGCACATAAATTCCAGATGACGATGGAAGCAGTTATCAACGAATATGCCGAAACCTACATCGGCAGCGCATCCAAAATTCCGGTCGTTCACATGGTCCCTCGCGGACAGAATGCAGTTTGCCCTTTCCTGAAGGACGGTCTCTGCTCCATTCATGACTGCAAACCTACTGTCTGTGCGCTGTTCCCTTTGGGGAGGGTAGTTGTCAACGCGCAGGCATTGGAAAGCGGACTGGAGAACGGCCCGGTCGAAGTGAAGTATATGCTGGTTGATACCGACTGCGGCTCCCGCATGCGAGTCAACACGGTGAGGGAGTGGCTTGCACGATTCGGGATTCCGGAACATGACGAGTTCTTTCTGTTGTGGAGCAAGCTGACCGCCATGCTGCACAGGATGATCCGCGAGTTGGAAGAGCATCACGTTTCCGAAGGGACATTGGACATGTTCTGGAACGCAATTTTCTTTACGTTATACCTGGATTATGACACCTCCGCAGAATTTTTTCCTCAGTTTCAGCGGGCATCAGAAAGGCTGATCTCGCTATGTCAGGGAGTTGCAGAAGTAGGGAAAATCCTACCGGGCAGTGAGACTACATAAAGGAGGCATTCAAATGGAGAAAATCGGTCAAAAGACACGAAACATCAACTTTTATAGCGAGAAGAACGGCAAAATGGTCTGCTTGCATTCCCGTCATGCCAGGGACTATGCCAAGTACCTGGAGGCGCAATCCTGGGTCGAACGCTATGAGGCAGGACCGCCTTTGTCGCAGGAGCTGTATGCGCATGTAAGCTCTGTCGGGATCAGGGGCGCCTACTTCCAGGTTTCCTGGGCATCGGACTTCCTGATTCAGTTTGCAGATGGACGAAAGGGTATCCGCGAGTTGGTTGCCGCTGACGGTCTGCGGCGGAAGAACATCATCGAAAAGCTGGAGTTCTCCCGAAGGTACTGGTCTGCTACGGACATCGACAGTTGGAAAGTCGTGCTTTTGCCGGAAAGTTAATATCACTATCTGTGAGGGGGCCATTGCGTTCGATGGATAGCTGAATCAGCGCAGCTCGTTAGATGCTTTTCCGAAACAAAATCAGTGAAATTTCGATATGTTTTTCAAAAGAATAGCCAAAGAATGGAACAATTTTAAAAAACTGTACAGACGGATTCTGCAGTGGTTTTCGCTTCATAAATAATAAAGAGAATGCTTCAACCAAAAAATTTCTGTCAGCAGCTTTCGCAGAAGACGTTTTCGGGGCCGGCAAGGAAGTGCATCAACGAGAGAGTGCCAATCTTTCCTGCCGGCAAAGGCGCTCTGCGCCGCAAACCCCAATTGCACATATATTAGGAATTCCATAGGAAAATTTTACAACTTCCAGCGGCTAATCTATTCGGATTTTCTTCTAAAGTGGGTATTTCTAAAAGAAATTTCATCTAAATTTTAGACAGTCTTGCAGTTATGCTATGGTTTTTACAGCTATACTATGGTTTTCCAAGTATGTTTTTGACCACAACATGGAAGGAAGGCAGAGGCCGTGACATCAAAATTTTTATCTCGAAACGGTGAGATTTACCGTGTACTGCTCGAAAATACAGATACTTTCTGGCTGATTTCTTTCGATAATCCGATGGAGCGTCCGTTCTGTGTAACTGCATCGGAATTGAGCAGTTTCTATCGTGTGCCAGCGCCGCAGGATTTTTCGCCAAAGGAGCAGGATCTATCCTCCGCAACTCAACAACGGCTCGCACTCATTCAACCATTGCTGGATCGAAACATGGAGGCCATTACAGACCGGCAGCTGCGGCTTTCTATTGCAAAGGACATCGCTAAGCAGCAGAATACCACCCCCCGCCGGGTCCTAAGATTGTACTACAGATACCTGGCAACCGGGCAGGTGGCGTTTTCAAAAAATCGTGAGGTTAATGTCAACAAAACCTACGAATGGGCCATCAAGACGCTCTATTTCTCAGCCAAACGGTTCTCGCTGAGGGCCACATACGACATGATGCTGGTGCAAAAATACACGGATTCGAGTGGGAAACTGGTTGAAAATATCCCGTCCTGGTCAAGTTTCCGCAACTATTTTTATAGCCGTAACTATCACAAACAGCCTCGAAAATTGATTGCTCGGTCTGGCCTGACGAACTATCAGCGCAATGAGCGCCCGGTCTTTGGTTCGTCATCGGACTGGAGAAGCGTTCCAGGTAGCTATCAAATGGACGCTACCCAGGCGGATATTTACCTGGTCTCCCGACAGGACAGGAGCAAGGTAATCGGGCGACCGTACATCTATCTGGCGGTGGATACGGTGACGCAGCTTATCGCAGGAATCTACGTTGGATTGGAGTGCGATGAGTCCGCCGTGATGCTCTGCCTTACCAACGCCGCCCAGGATAAAGTTGAATATTGCCGAGAGCACGGCATTGAGATCAGCGTGAATCAATGGCCGAACAGAGGGCTTCCCCACGAAATCATTACAGACAAAGGAAGCGAATTCTTCGGCTTCAGGATGCAGGAGCTATGTCAACGATTTGGCGTTGAGATTCAATCCCTTCCACCCTTCAGGCCGGACGGAAAGGGACTGGTTGAGAAATCTTTCGATCTCATTCAGCAGCGATACAAACCACTTTTACGAGGAAAAGGCGTCATCGAACCAGACGCTCAGGAGCGTTGGTCAACGGATTACCGAAGCCAGAGCGTACTGAATCTGGACGAATTTACACAGGTTGTGATCCATTGTGTCCTCTATTTGAATGCAGGACGAACCCTAAGTGATGCAAAGACTCCAGCTCAGAAGTGGCTCGACTCTGACATCTCCCTGCTAGATGTCCCGGTTGAGGAGCTATACCTGCTGTCTCTCCCCAGAGAAGCCGCCAAATTGACCCGAAAAGGGCTGAGGATTAACGGATTGCTGTATGTCCCTACGGACATGGATGGTTTAACGTTGGACAAGACCTATGACGTTGCGTTCTCACGTTCTGATCTCAGCTGCGTCTACGTCCTTCTGAATGACCGATCCTTCAAGCCCTTCTGGTTGTCCCCTCACCAGTCCCAGTTCAGCGGCCTATCTCAACCGGAGGCCAGTGCTCTGAAACAGCATGAGCGAAAACAGCGTAGTACAGCCAGGAGACAGGAGGTCGCCGCCAGCGTGGAGAGCATCCAGAGCATCCGCCAGATCGTCCGGGACGCCTCTGCTGCCGGCTCTGAGAAACCCAAGCAGGATGGGAAAGTCATCAATGAGAATCGCTCCGGGGAAAGAGGGTTACTGACATGAGAATGTATAATGCCAAGACCTGTCAAGAAAGAAGACCTGAAGGGAGGTGCAGCAAATGACTAAGAAATTCACCTTTTCAACACCATCCTGTCTCAGCTGTCAGTACCGGATGATTGTAGGTGGTTCTGTCTCTGAAACCCGCTACTGCACGGGCTTTGAGAAAAAGAAGCCCCGGAGATTTCGTAAGTCAGGCCCAAGGATCAAGCCCCCCAAATGGTGTCCCAGGCGGCTCTCCCCTCCGATCTGCCGCATCTATGGATTTGTGGACAAAAACAGCGAACTCATGGAGTTTATGCTACGGAATGAATTGGGGCATATCCATCCATCGCCGCACCACTACAAGCTGCGGATGGAGATATCCTTGAGGATGACGGCAAAGGAATTCTTTACAGAAACGCAGAAAGAGTATCTTGAGAACATCCTCCCGCCGCAGGTGCAAGTAGAAACCGGTGAGATTATCGAAATCGATGACGGTTTCCGGCCCTATTGCTTTTATGTGGACAGCTTTGCCAGCGTCACTCCTCTTGCATATTTTGAAATAAAAACGCCGAAGCAGGACTAAAACCGAGAAGGAGGACTCAGAAATGCGGAAATATCTACCAAATGAATCCTGTTGCGGTGCTGTCTATGACAACGCCCCAGCTGATAATCCTTTCCTGGCGGCCCTGCCGGAGATGCTGCCACGGAATGAATTCTTATCTGCCACCCGCAGCACCCCCGGCCTCCCCCATGATCTCCCTCAGATGTTCTCTGAGGAGAGAAGGCAAAGTCTCCCCTTGCTGGCCTCTCTCTTCGTACCACTCGATTATATGTACGCGGTCTATGACCAGCTCTACCGCGCTATTCGAGAAACCTACACAACTAGAACCACTATGGAGGAAATCCGTCAGATCAACTCTCTATTTTGTGGAAAGGAGAACGTTTCCTATGCGACACAAGCAGCTTCCGGTTCTATACTTGGTGTACCTGGGATTGGCAAGACCTCCACCATCCGGCGGGCTTTGGAAACCATGCCCCAAGTTATTGAACACACCGAATACATGGGACAGCCATTTTACTGCAAGCAGGTCCTGTATCTGCGAATTGAATGCCCATCTGACTGTTCGGTCAAGACTCTGGCTCTCAATCTGCTATCCGCCCCGGATAGAGCGATTGGCTCTGATTATCTGCATCAGCTGATCTCCCTCCGCTCCATCGCCGCCTCCGCTGTTGCCACCCAGGTCAAGATCCTCTGCATGACCCATCATGTGGGCCTGCTGCTGGTGGACGAGATCCAGAATGCGGTAGAGACGGCCCAGCGCAACCGGCAAATCAAGCCTCTGCTCAAATTCCTGGTGGAACTCACAAATGACACAGCAACCGCTGTCTACTTTGTCGGTACCCCTGTGGCGGAGCAGCTATTTGTCAGTCAGGAGCATCTAAAGCGGAGGACGCGGGGCATCCGGCTGCTACCATTGAAACCGGACGGAACATACAGGAGGTTCCTGGAACAGCTGTGGCTCTACCAATTCACGCCCCAGCAGGCCCCCTTGACGGAAAAGCTGTCAAACAAACTCTTTGACCATTCCGGAGGGATTCCTGCCTACATTATAAAGATATTCCAAGAGTGCCAAGCACAGGCACTTCTCATGGGACAAGCCAGGATCGACGAAAGGGTGATGCAGAGGGCCATTGATATCCTTGCGATTAAGGTCCCCAAAACTTACTCCGGCGGGACATATTTGTCAGATTTCGATGTGGAGGATACTGAAAGCAGCGATGCTCCGCCTGCTCGTCCCCCGGAGAAAGCCCCTGGGGATATCCCAGAGGAGTCCTCCGAGCCGGTTCCCAGGCTTTATGCCAACCAAAGGGGGCGCAGGGCTGCGGCGAGAGATGTCCTTGACCTGGTGGCAACTTTCTCTGCCGGTGTTGACCTGCTCCAATTTCTGCGAGATAGAGATTTGCTGGAAGGGTGGTCTGCGATATGTTGACATACTTTCCATTACCCTACCCAGGAGAATGGTGGTACAGCGTCCTCTGTCGGTATCATGTCTGCTCCGGTAACAGTAAGCACCAATCGACCATCAAAGAACTGATACCAGGCCGGATCACAGCGGCTATTGGCTCAGTGTATCCCAACAGTACGATCCGGCAAATCCTATCGGGACTGCCTGCCGGCCTTCTGTCCGTGAAGGATGTTATCATCAAGAACACCTTGTTCCCCTACTACTCTCGGTTTTCCAGTTTTGAGAAGAAAACTGCCATGTTGGAGCAGCTCTGTCGGGGAGAAACCATCGTAATCACCAGTATTCGCAAATTCACAGCCAAGAGTGTTCCCAAGTACTGTCCGCAATGTGTAGTGGAGGACCGGAGCGCCTATGGTGAGGCGTATTGGCACATTGATCACCAGATCCCATTGATGGCGGTCTGTCCAGAACATGGATGTTCATTGCAGAGTGCAGATGACATCATTCCAACTCATATTGATTACACATTTTATCCGTTGGAGAGTGCCTATTCAGAGAGAAGTCCACCCGTTTCTCCCTCAGATATTTTCCCTTGGCAAATAACATTTTCCCGCATTTTAGCAGATTACCAAAGGTTCCCGCTGACAGCTTCTGCCACGCCTGATTATAGCAATCTGGCGATTTCTCTGTCAAACATGGGTTATGGCATTATCCAAAACCGCAGTCCGAACACGATCCTGGACGCAAAGAGACTCTACTGGGATATGGTTGAGACATACGGGAGGGAGTTTATTGAGTTGATTTTTGGGGGAGAAGCGTCCATTTGCACTATCAATCGCGCCTGTAAATGGGATATAGCATCGCCGGAGCGGTATGCTCTGCTCCAGGATTTCGCCGGGATTACTTCGGAAGAAGTCTTTAGCACGAAGCCGCAGCGGGATCGCTATGAGGACAAGCTTTTGGCGCTGCAGAATACCAGTGGCAGCTACACCAAAAAGCAAGTGCAGGAAATGTTGAACATCACAGCAGCGCAGTTAGACATCCTGACCAAACGATACGGCATAGAACCATTTTGGAAAGAGCGGGAGGGGGGACGAACAAAGCAAATTCATCTTACGTTGACCGCAGAAGAGAAACAGCGCATCGCCAAAGCCGCTGCCATCCACGGCAATGGGCAGACGGCGGTGTTCGCCCGGGAAGTTTTGCTCCGGGAAGTGAATCGAATTTTGAAGAACAATATGGGGGTAAAAGCAAATGAAAACTGAAACAAGAGAAAAAGTCGCCTTTTTGGCAGCAAGTCTTTTTGACCTGGCGGAGATGACGGAGTCTGATTTGTCAAGCGTCGTCGAAGTGGTCGGTACCGATGCTATCCAGGAACTTATAGGGATGGATCACCTTCGGTACGAGTGCAGCTATGATCGCATGGCAGAGGAAATTTGCAGCTACATCGACTGGGACCCCATGCTGGTCATGACCGGGTGGACAGATGAGGACCTGTCCAGAATCGGTCAGCTGATTGCCGATCTGGTGGAGGGCGACTCTCCGGCAGATGATGATGCCGCAGAGTCTTTGGCTGCCATTTTGACGTGGGATGGGCTTGGGGCCTGGATTGCGTGTAATGATGGGGAGGAGGCAACGTGAGAGTAGGGCGACTGAAATTCAACCCGGACAATAATCGCTATGGCATCTGGTGGGGCAACGACTGGTTTCATCCGAGCCTGCACTGCGGGGAGTGCCTGGAGGTCATGCTGGAGGGACATTGGGTACAGACGCGGTTTGAGATGGCAGAATGCTTCTTTCTGGTTGGTACACCATATCGTGACTGCCTGGAAAACATCCCGGTGCGCTTTTGATTGTGGAGGTAGGAAGATGGCAAGGTCTTTGTTTTTAAAGGATGGCTCCACAAAATTGATTTTTCATGAGGACGACCAGCTGACCATTCTGGCAGGGCTGATCCAAGAGTATCTGGGTAAAGATTGCGAGGAACTTTTCTACAGCATATTTGAAGATAAGTACGCCAATACGGGTGATGATTATGAGCGGATAGCAGACGGCTATCTCTCCATGCTGAGGGACATATTGGACGAACTGGATGCGATACTTCTCTGTTTTAACGCTACCAGATTGGATCGACGAAAAGTGTACAGAGCACTGCGGCAATGCAGGGATAACTTGCATAACAACCTTTAGCAGAACCTCTGGAGCCGGCAAAGGATGGTTGCTGGATAGGAAACGCATAAATATCCTGTATCAAAAAACATCTGTTTTCCGTTACACATGGAATTGCCATTTTATAGCCTTAAAAAGTGTAAAATTTAGGCGATTTTTGTAACGAAAAATGAAAGGGGGATTTCTGTGACACATGGATACGCCAGATGCTCTACCAACGAGGACCGGCAGGACATCAATCGGCAGACGCGAGAATTGAAGAAGCAGGGAGTGGAAAGGGTCTGGTTGGAATTTGAGCATGGGGACACAATCTCCAAGGAGCAGCAGAAGCTGATGCTCAATGCGGCTGAACCGGGTGACACGATCATTACATTGGAGGTCTCCAGGTTGGCACGTTCCACTAAACAACTTTGCGAGATCATTGATATCATTCGGGACAAACACCTGCGGTTGATTATTGTTGGCAGCATCACCATGGACTGCCGGGATGGGCAGATGGACCCTATGACAGAAGCCTTCTTGCAAATCGCCGGGGTATTCAGTCAGCTGGAACTGTCCATGATCCGCTCCCGGGTGCGTTCCGGTATGGCGAATGCCAAAGCCAAAGGGAAACATATTGGCCGACCGCCTGTGTCAGACACGACGATCCCGGATTCATTTTATCGTTACTACAATAAGTATCAATCCGGCGATATTACAGTCAGCGAATTATCCCGGTTGGCAAAGTTATCCCGGACAACTGTCTACCGTTACATCAATCACTTGGAGAGGAGGAAACAGGAATCCTCTTGCACTTTGACAAATTCATAACAAGCTAAATGTCCATCCGGAAACTCAACTTTTTGGCGATAAATTCTGCAAATTATTTGAAATGCACTTGACAAATCAAACCAAAACGAATACAATAATATTGTCAACCAAGGAAGATAGTCGCCTCCTGACAACTGTATTTTTTCATTTCTCCTTTTTGTGTAGCCTTTAAAGTTTTCCTCCTGCGTCGGGACCTGATTCAGCAGGTGGACCGGACCCGCTTCCATATGGAACCGGGATAATGCAATTTAGGCGGATGCCCAACGGCATCCGCCCTTTTTATCTCATTCAAAGGAAGTCTGCCTATGGATTCTACTCCCGGCAGCAAGATGGACCTATATGCGAGAGCTGCTGCCACCCTTTACGGAATTATTAGCTTTGACAACTTCTGCAAAATCCTGGACGTTTACTATGGGGAAGGAACGCTCTCCAGGAAACGAATCATGGCCTATTTCTGGACCTCGGATAATGATGACCCTATTTACTACATCCAGGACGAGCTGATCGTACACGCCTCCATCTTTCCCGACGAGATCGCCAGTACCTTGTCGGATATTCAACGTTCTAAGCTCGCCCCGGCATCACGATGTTATAGGGTTCTGCCGCAAAAGGAATTTTTCCGGTACGCTAATCCTTTCTTCTACGAGGATACCTGCGGAACGAGGCAGATGGAAGAGTACCTCACCGATAATCTGGGCATCTCGCAGAAAGATGCGGAGGAGATCGTAGCGGAGATGGTCTTTGTCTGCCGCTGCGGCGCCAGTCCCACCCTTGTCCAGGATGCCCTCACCCGGCGGGGCCTCCCTTTTGGCCGGGAATGTTATCTCGACCTCATCACCATCGCATGCGAGATGGAGCCGGAGATCAGGCGTTGGGAGGGGCTTGGGGACACCGGAAATGAAGTCGGATGACAGCAAACGGAAAAGGACGAGACTGCTCTGCCATGATGACAGGGCGGCCTCGTCTTTTTGCCCTTACTACCTTAAAGATAGCCTAAGAAAGCCAAAAATCTCCAGCATCCGCAGGGACATCCGTCTGCTCGCTCAAGGGCAGGATACCATCATCCCGTAAAAGCGCGTAGAGAAAAGCGCGCCCCTTCTGCGTCCAACGGAGGTACTGCCTGCAATGGGCGGTGCTGTACAAAATCGTCTCAGGATGTACATACCCCTTGCCGGCATGACGCTGATACAGCACCCAAGTACCGCCGCATGGATACTGTACACCCTTCTCATAAAGATAGTGGTTCATTGCCTGGGCGGACCAACCGTAGTCTTTGGCAACCACGGTAATCGGGACAGCATGAGTGCTTTGAAGTACTGCGTCACAATACCTGGCCTTTGCTTCCCACTCGCGGAGCAGCGCGGCCTGCGCCTTGTTCTGGATGCGCAGATCCTGAATCCGCTGGTCCCGCTCCGCAAGGATATTCTGCGCGACTTCCCATGAGGCATACGACAACTCGTCTTCGCCCATAGTGTCCTGTCCCGCAATGTATCCGCCATTCCGGCGAATGGAGGGGAGCACATCGAACGTAATCCAATGCCGGAAAAATTCTGCCTCAGGCTTGTCAGACGTGAACAGCAGATGATAGAGGCCGGGTTCATTGATCAGCGGAGCTTCTGTGCTCCTCCGCGCTGCCTGGAATGACTATTACTCAGAGTAAGCAATGCCATTAAGTTAACCAGAAGTTACCAA
>OFGK01001230.1_pt1 | contig 14801 bp, 14 predicted proteins | sample 1521771 | NCBI WGS metagenome assembly OFGK01 (sample SAMEA3504088, study PRJEB24116) | mouse gut metagenome | biome: mouse gut; feature: mouse-associated habitat; material: faeces | place: Denmark | collected 2011 | reverse complement strand
CCGGTGCGCCCCATGCCTCCCAAGCCGCTGCGAGGCGGAGGCCCCTGCGGGGGAGGAGGCTGTTCGGGAGGGTGCGGAACCCTCTAGGAGAACGCCCGCATTCTGTGCAATGCGGGCGTTCTTTATTTCAAGAACCATCTCCCAAGAAAAAAACAGCTAAAAGGCCTTCGTATGAAAGACCAAGCGGTAAAAGGATACCAGCCTCGGGAAAAGCTGTAAATATGGGAAGGGCCGGGCAGGGGCAGGCTGCCGCGTCGCGGTCCATGCACGTGGAAGACCGAAAATCCCGCACTAAGGAAGGGAGCAGGGGAGAGTGAGAAAATCGAGGGGGTTGGGAATACTCATGGAAAGGCCGGATAAAATCATTTTTACTTTTTCCAGAGGTAGTTGGACTCACCTCACCTTCAACCAACCTTATCAACATCCATAGGAGTCACACATGGCTACGACGAAAGACCATCGTGAAAAAGGCAAAGAATCCGGCCACGAAATGAAAGGCTCTTCCAACAGCAAGTCGACCAGCAAGTCCAAGGAAACCATCGGCGATCCCAAAAAGCAGAGCGAAGGTTCCAAGGAAAGCATGAAGTCCAAGAAGTAACTCCTTTTCTACAATAACCAAGAGACCCTGCCGACGTTTGCCGACAGGGTCTCTTCTATTCGCACGCCGCTTCTTTGTCATGAAAAAAAGGAAGGCGGCCTCCCCGGGCTTTTTAGGAATACATGGTATTGATGGTTTCTTTCACCGTCCGATGCTGCTCGGTGTCCGCATAGACGGCCTTGTACTGCTTTTCTATGGAACCATAATGATCAAGGATTTCCTCATTCAAGGCGGAGAAATCGGAAGAATAGAGGCCATCGAGCTTGAGGTTTTTGACCAAAGCGTTATCCGGCTGGACAATTTCGATAAACCGGACCCACTTCCACAATGTGACCATTTTTTGCCGTCTGGAAATCATCGCCTGTCCTTTGAAAGGGGTTACTACTGTTAGTTCCTTTTCCTAGTATGCCTGATCCTTTTTCAAAAGGGAAGCGATAATTCACGGAACACCCCATAATGAAGGGGAGAGGCTATCCTCTCCCCTGAAGGGCCGGTACGTAACCGGCTCACGGTCCTGTATGGGGCCGCGCCACACGCAGGTGTCCCGCCCTTTGGAGATAAAGCGAGTTCCGCATTGAAAAAATGATTATAAGTCCCTTCCGGAAGGTGAGGAGAAAAAACTCACGGTCGGGGCCTCAGACCGAAAGGGAAAAGAAATAAAAAGTGACCGTATTGCCCCAGCTTCAGAAGCAGGGGAGAAGGGTGCCTTTTTCTCTGCGTTCTGTGACCCGGGTGGCCTTCTCTTTAGTGGACGGCATATCTTAAGAACGATGTTCCTCTGCCAGCACAACACGGGCTGCGGCTTTCTGCGTAGAGACGGCCGCAGCCCGCGTCTTCGCGGTCAAGAGAATCGTTACTCTTCCATATAGGTGGCGGACTGGATGCCTTTTTCCGCTACGGTCACGCTATGCATCCTCACCGTCGGAGGAAGTGCGGGGGCCATTTGTTGCCAAATGTAGCGGGCCAAGTTTTCCGAAGAGGGATTGGAGACGTCAAAAGGCGGCACTTCATTGATATGCTGGTGATCCAGCGGTTCCAGCGTTTTCTTCAAAAGGGCTTTCAGGTCGCCGAAATCCATCAAAAGTTCCGTATTCGGGGTAAGCTGGCCGCCTTGGACGGACACTTCCACGGCGTAATTGTGCCCATGAAGGCGTTCGCATTTGCCCTGATAATGGCGCAGGGCGTGGGCGGCGCAAAATTCGGAACGGACTGTAAGCTTCCACAGAGGCTGAGACATTGTCTTCCTTTCTTTTTCATTAGGGTTATTGGACAAGCGCGGCGGAACACCATCGGTGCATGTCTTGCTGAAACGCGGGGCCGGGCGTGATGGACCAGCGGGGCCCGAGCTGGACGCGGCAGAGGGTGCCCTCCAAGCAGAAACTCAATTGAACTTCCGTACCGCCCTTATGACGCTCAAGTATCGCTTTAAGTGTTTCGATACCTTCGGCGTTCAGCCGGGAAGCGTCAAGTTCCCACGATACGGGAGCGTCGCTGTTGGAGCAGACGTCCGCGAGAGACTGCACGGACACGCCGCGCAGCTTGATTTCGCGTACCGGGGGCTCATCATCGGCGTCCTCGCCTCCCCCTTCAGGAGAGTAGGACCCTCCTTCGCGGTTGTCGATGGTCGCGGTCAACAAAAGAGGCTGTTCGGAATGGAGAAGTTCCCGGCCCGCATTCAATTCCTCGGTAAAAAACGTCACTTCCCCCGAGGCCGTCAAATCCTCCACGGCCACGAAAGCCATACGATTTCCGCGTTTGTTGAGGATTTCCCGGATGCTCGTGACCAGCACGGCGCATTTGATGGTGGCCTTGTCCCCCATTTCGCGGGCATCTTCAAGGGAGCGCAACCCCAGACGCATCAGCTCATGGCGGTAGGGCTGCAAAGGATGGCTGGTCAGGAAAAAGCCCAAAGCTTCTTTTTCAAAACGCAGTTTCTGATCCTCATCCCATTCGGGGATGTTTGCTTCTTCGCAGGGAAATCCCATGCCCGAGCTTTCCGGTTCCTCGACAGGCTTTGGCGCCAGGCTGAGCAAGGATATCTGGTTGGACAGCTTTTCCTTGTTTTTCTTCTGAGCCCGGCCCACGACGGTGTCCAAGGCCGCGAAAAGGGCGTTGCGGGAACAGCCGAAGCAGTCCAGAGCGCCTCCTTTAATCAGGCTTTCCAACACACGCTTGGTGACCTTGCGCAGGCTTACCCGGACGCACATATCAAGGAAAGAACGGAAGGGCCCGTCCTTTTCGCGTGCCTCCACGATTTCCCGGATGGCTTCATCGCCCACGTTCTTGATCCCGCCGAGGCCATACACGACGGCTTCGTTGCGGACGATGAATTCCCGTCGGCTGACCTGTACGTCCGGCTGACGGACTTCGATGCCCATATCCTTGCATACGGCGATATACTTGAGGATTTTATCCTGATTACCGATTTCGGACGTCAGCAGGGCGGACATGAACTCCACCTTATGATGCGTCTTCAGGTAAGCCGTATGGTAGGAAATGAGGGCATAGGCGGCGGAGTGCGACTTGTTGAAGCCGTATTCCGCAAATTTTTCCATCAAGTCGAAAATTTCGGAAGCTTTTTCCTTGCTGGTCCCGTTTTTGATCGCACCTTCGACAAAAAGGGTACGCTCCTTGGCCATAGCTTCCGCGTTTTTCTTGCCCATGGCACGCCGCAACAGGTCAGCGCCGCCGAGCGTATACCCGGCCACAATCTGGGCAATCTGCATGACCTGTTCCTGATAGACGATGACCCCGTAGGTGTCTTTCAGGCAATTTTCCAGCGACGGCAAGGGGTAGGTCACTTCCACTTCGCCGTGTTTACGCTTGATGAATTCATCGACCATGCCCGAACCGAGAGGCCCGGGACGGTAGAGGGCGAGCATGGCGATGATGTCTTCAAAACAGTTGGGCCGCAGCATACGCAGATATTGGCGCATCCCGGAACTTTCCACCTGAAAGACGCCGTCCGTATCGCCACGGGCGAAAACGTCATAAGTTTCCGGGTCGGTCAGGGGCAGAATATCCAGATCGGGTGCCGTCTTGCCCTGTTCCTCTATGGCTTTCAGCGTATTGCTGATGAGGGTCATGGTCCGCAAGCCCAGAAAGTCGAACTTCACCAGCCCGACTTTTTCCACCATCTTCATGTCGAACTGCGTCACCAGTTCGCCCTTTTTACCGCGATAGATGGGAAGATATTCATCCATGGGCTTGTCGGAAACGACCACGCCCGCGGCATGGGTGGACGCATGGCGGGAGAGCCCCTCCAGGCGGAGGGAAATATCCAGCAGTTTCCGGATAATGGGGTCTTCCTTGTAGAGCGTCGCCAGCTCGGGCTCCGCATCCAGCGCCTTTTTGATCGTCATCTTGAGATCATCGGGGATCAGCTTGGCGATGCGATCCGTTTCTTTAAAGGAAAGGTCCAGCGCGCGCCCCACGTCGCGCACCACCGCTTTCGCCTTCATTTTCCCGAAGGTCGTGATCTGCGAAACGGAATCCACCCCGTATTTCTGGCTGACATACTGGATCACCCGCGTGCGCTTGTCTTCGCAGAAGTCCACGTCGATATCGGGAAGGCTGACGCGTTCGATGTTGAGGAAGCGTTCAAAAATGAGGTTATAGGGCAGGGGATCGAGGTTGGTGATGCGCAGGGCCCAGGCCACCAGAGACCCCGCCGCCGAGCCTCGGCCCGGACCTACGGGGACGTCGTGATCCTTGGCCCAGTTGATGAAGTCCTGCACGATCAGGAAATAGCCGGGAAAGCCCATTTCGCAGATGACCTTCAATTCCATCTCAAGGCGATCCCAGTATTTCTGATGATCAAGCGTATCCCGTTCCGGGTGCAGGGCAAGGCGACGCTTGAGACCTTCGCGCGCCAGACGTTCAAACTCGGTGGCGAGCGTCATGCCCTCGGGAAGCTCGTAAACCGGGAAGTAGTGATGGCTGAAGTCCATTTCCACATGGCACTCTTCCGCGATACGGACGGTATTCGAGAGTGCTTCCGGGACATGTTTGAAGGACTGCTCCATTTCCTCGGCCGATTTGTAGTACAAATCGCGGGCCTCGAATCGCATCCGCTTGGCGTCGTTGACTTTGGCCTGCGTCTGGATGCACAGGAGGACGTCGTGGGCCTCCACGTCATCGGCGTTCAGATAGTGGCAATCGTTGGTGGCCACCAGCGGAACCCTGGTATGTTCCGCCAGCTCCAGAAGCTTTTCGTTGAGGACAGCCTGATCGGGCAGGGTATTGGACTGGACCTCCAGATAGAAACGGCCATCGTAGATATCCATGTATTCCTGCGTCTGGCGGATGGCATCGTCAAAGGTGCCGCCTCCCTGAATCATCTTGTTGCCCCCGAGCAGCGTACGGGGGATTTCTCCGGCGAGGCACGCGGACAGCGCGATGAGCCCCTCGCTGTACTGGCGCAGCAAGCCCTTGTCCACCCGCGGCTTGTAATGGAAGCCGTCAAGGAAACCTTTGGAAACAAGTCGGACGAGGTTGTGGTAGCCTTCGTTGTTTTTCGCAAGAAGGATAAGGTGATGCCGGACGCGGGCCAGCTCGGAGTCCTTATCTCGATGATCGTTGGTCACATAGACTTCGCAGCCGATAATCGGCTTGATGCCATAGCTTTTGCAGGTGGTATAGAAGTAAGCCGCCCCATAGAGGTTGCCGTGGTCCGTGATGGCTGCGGCCGGCATACCGTAGTCCTTGGCGCGGGCGCAGAGATCGTTGAGCCGGATCGCGCCGTCGAGCAGGCTGTATTCCGTATGGCAATGGAGATGCACGAATTCAGACATGAAAGCATCCTGGTAAAATCGCTAAAAATGAAGTTTTGATCCTATCAAAAGATACCCCGGCGCACAATCGAGGGCGCAGGGGGAAACAGGGCCGGGCGGAAAAGCCGTCGCCTCTTGTCCCTCTCTGTTTTTGGGGATATTCTTCTTGGCATGTCCTCCAATCAGCCAAACGAATTCGCCCCAAAAGGGCTTGATATAGCCCTTCATGAGGCGCGCTTTGAGACCTTCGCGGCTCGGTATCTCGCGGAGCATCCCGAAGCCATGCTTCACCTCAAACGCGAACATACCTATAAGGTACTGGGATATGCCCGCGTGCTCGTGGACTCGGAAACCTTTACGCCTGAAGAGGGGAGGGCGGCCTTGCTTGGGGCCCTTTACCACGACGTAGGGCGCTTTCCTCAATACGTGCGTTGGCGAACCTTCAGCGACGCGCAATCGGAAAATCACGCCAGGTTAAGCGTCCGTACCCTGCACCGCGGGTGCGTTCTTGATGATGAGCCCCGATCCGTGCGCCATGCTGCGCTGACGGCGATTGCCCTGCATAACCGTTATCGCCTGCCGCCGGGCCTGCGGGATTCGTATCTGAAGGTGTGCCATGCCGTTCGGGATGCGGATAAGCTGGACATCATGCGCATTATGGCCTTTCACCTCACGCGGCCTCTTCCTACAGGAGACGTGGTGCTGCATGTGCGGGACGAGCCCTCACTGTGGACGCCCGCTATTGCGAGTAAAGTACTGCACAGAGAGGTACCGAGTTATACGGAGCTCAAATATGTAAATGATTTCCGTATGCTCATAGGTTCTTGGGTCCATGAGCTTCATTTTGCGACATCTCGCCGCCTGTGCGCGACTTCCGGCCACATTGAAGCCATCCTTGAAGGCCTTCCTCCGGTAGAGGCTTTAGTGCCCGTAAGGGCTTCCATCATGGATACACTTTACTCCTATCATTCGCATCATATTAATAATGTTTGATTTTCATCCGTTAAGCGCGGACAGTGCAAACCAATACTGCGACCGCTGGGGGTTCCCGGGTGTTCGTCTATGTACCGAGGGTTTGTGGTTGCGACCCTTGGGCGAAGGGCCTCTTCTTTTTTGGTTCCTGCTGCACAGAGTCCCTTTTGCCGATGGGGTAGGGATGCTTCGCCAGCGGCTGGAGCAAGGAGAAGCCGTCGGGATCATTGATTACAAGCTCCCGGAGCGCAATCTCGATTTCCCGGCCTTTTGGCTCGGCGCTTTGGTGGAAAAGATGGGCACGCATCACGAGGCCTATAAACGTTTTATGCGATACGGAGGTATTGAAGGCCTGGTTCGTGACGTGGGGAGAATTCCGGCGAAGCGAGATGTTTTATGGGGTGGTGGGGTTGGTTTTATTTATTGGGTGTGATAAGGGGATGTAAACATAAGTTTACATAACTATCATTATGCGATTTTTAAAAACCTAATCCGGCTTGCCACAAAGCCGCCCCTTAGCGTAAAAACGCAGGAGTTTGTTTACCCCTCTTGCAAGGATAAAACCTATGGGTCTTCTCGGTACCAGTTGCAGCTTTACGCGATTCCGCATCGCCGATTCCGTTCCACAGGAACTGTGGATGAACATACCCGCCAAGCTCAAGCAATTCGCCTTTCAAGACATTGACGACATCCCCGAAGAACGGGCATGGGGATGGACCAGTTTTGAGGATATGCTTGATACGCAATGGCGCTCCGCTCTACCGGAAAAAGGAGCCTACCTCGCTTTTGCCCTGCGTCTGGATACGCGACGCATTCCTCCTGCGGTGTTGAAGAAGCACGTCATGATCGCTCTCCGCGAAGAGGAAGCCCGGATCAAGGAACAAGGGAAAAAGTTTATCGCACGGGATCGCAAGACCGAACTGCGGGATCAGGTCAAATTGCGGCTTCTGGGACGTTTTCTGCCGATTCCCGCCATTTTCGACGTGGTGTGGGCTACGGATTCCAATATCGTCTATCTGGCCTCCACCCAATCAAAACTCATTGAACTTTTTATGAATCATTTTACATTGACGTTCGATCTGCATTTAGAGCCTCTGACGCCCTATGCTCTGGCCGCGACGCTCATGGATGAAGCCTCTTTGAGCCGCCTTGACAACCTTGAACCCACGAGCTTCGTGTAGGGAGTCGATCATGAGCGAACAAGCCTATCTCGGCCAGACCACGGACATGGTGCTCGGGCAGGAATTCCTCACGTGGCTGTGGTTTCGGAGTGAGACGCAGCCTCTTGGATTTAAAGACAAAGAAGGTGTCCCCTTCACCCTGAACCTTGAACAGCGCATCGTGGTTCAGGGTGGCGAAGGCGACAACCTTGAAACGGCCTCCGTCTCGGGTTCCCTGTCCCAGTTGCGGGAAGTCAGGCTCGGCCTGCGCACAGGCAAGAAAGTCACCCGCGCGCTCGTCCGTTTCGAGCGGGAAGAACTGGCTTGGCAAACAACCGTCAAAGCTGAGGATTTTTCTCTCGCCGCCTTCAAGACGCCCCGTGTCGAAAGGGAGCCGGACGACGATCCCGATGCCTCTTTTCTGGAAAAAATGTATCTCATGGAAATCTGCCTGGGCCTTTTTGATGCCTGCTACCAGCTTTTCCTTGAGGTGCGCCTTTCCAATCAATGGGAAAAGGAAGTACGGGATATGGCCAACTGGATGAGCCACCAAGCGTAGACCTTCCAAACGGAGGTGCCATGATTTCGACCGGGACGAAAGCCATGCTGGGGCGGATTGCCCGTAAAGCCGTCTGGATGCTGCTGGTCTTGTGGGGCATTACCATCGTCAGCTTCATCGTCATCCATTTGGCGCCGGGTTCGCCCACCGACCTCCAGACAACCTTGAATCCCATGGCCGGAGAAGCGGCTCGGGAACGGCTTGAAGCGCTCTACGGGATAAACCGCCCTCTCCATGTGCAGTACTTTGACTGGCTTTCGCGGGTGCTCCAGCTCGATTTCGGCAACTCAATGTCGAGCGATGCCCGGCCCGTCATGGAGAAAATCGCGGAACGCCTGCCCCTCACGGTGGGCATCAATGTCGTTTCGCTGGCGTTGACCCTGCTTATAGCCGTTCCCGTGGGCGTGCTTTCCGCCTGGAAGCAAGGTTCGCTTTTCGACAAGGCCATGACAGTGCTCGTCTTCCTCGGTTTTGCCATGCCCGGTTTCTGGCTGGCCCTCCTGTTGATGCTCTATACGGGGCTGGAGCACCAATGGCTGCCTATTTCTGGCCTTGCTTCACTGGATTACGCCTCGCTCTCGCCGTGGGGGAAAGTTTTGGACCTTGTCCGGCATCTGGTCCTGCCCGTCACGGTGATCACGGTGGGAAGCGTGGCCGGGATGTCCCGTTTCATGCGTTCCTCCATGCTGGAAGTCCTGCGGCAGGATTTTATCCTTACCGCCAAAGCCAAGGGGCTCCCGGCCCGCGTGATTATTTTCCGCCATGCGCTGCGTAACGCCCTGCTCCCGGTCATCACCCTTTTGGGCCTTTCCGTTCCCGGGCTGATCGGGGGCAGCGTGATCATCGAAACCATTTTCGCCTTGCCGGGATTGGGACAGCTCTTTTATACGGCGGTCATGGCGAGGGATTATCCATTGATCATGGGCAACCTTGTACTGGGTGCCGTGCTGACGCTTCTGGGGAACGTGCTGGCCGACATTGGCTACGGGCTGGCGGACCCGCGCATCCGCGCGCAAGGAAAAAGCCGATGAGCCGCCTTCCTCTCCATCGTCGCTGGCTCCATTGTCTTTCCCGCCGGGGCATGTTGTCTCTGGGACTGGCGATTGTGGCGAGCATGTCGCTGGCCGCCCTGCTCGCTCCGTGGCTTGCACCCTATGATCCTACGGCGCTCCATCTTCAATCCATCCTGCAACCGCCGAGCGCGGCCTTTCCTCTGGGGACCGACGCACTCGGACGGGACGTGCTCTCCCGGCTTTTGTACGGCGCGCGAGTTTCCCTTTGGGTAGGCTTCGTTGCCGTCACCATTTCCATTGCCATCGGCGTGGTCCTTGGCCTGCTGGCCGGATATTTCGGAGGGCTCGTCGACGAGATCATCATGCGCGGCGTGGACGTCATGCTCTGTTTCCCCTCTTTTTTCCTTATCCTTGCCGTCATTGCCTTTCTCGAACCGAGCCTTACCAATATCATGATCGTTATCGGTCTGACCTCATGGATGGGCGTGGCGCGGCTGGTGCGGGCGGAGACGCTTTCACTCCGCGAACGCGATTTCGTGGCCGCCGCCCGGCTCTCCGGTTCCGGAGATCGTCGGATTATGCTCATCCATATCCTGCCCAACGCCCTGACGCCCGTTCTCGTCTCCGCGACGTTGGGCATCGCGGGAGCGATTCTGGTGGAATCGTCGCTCAGTTTTTTAGGGCTCGGCGTGCAGCCGCCCGATCCCAGCTGGGGGAATATGCTTATGGAAGGGAAAGACGTACTGGAAATCGCACCGTGGCTGTCCCTCTACCCCGGCCTCGCTATCCTCATTACGGTTCTGGGGTATAATCTTCTGGGTGAAAGCCTGCGTGACACACTGGACCCTCGGCTCAAAAAATAACCATTCTTCCCTGAAGCGCGATTGCGGTTTTCGGACTTTTCAAGGGCAAGGCTTGCATCCTTCCGGCAATGCCCCTATGGTGTGGCGTGTTGCTGCGGGATTCTCCCGCCCTGAGGCTTTCTAACACACAATGCCATATCATGCTTGAATATTTGCATATTCGCGATCTTGCCCTTATTGCCGACATGGAACTTGAGTTCGCGGCCGGCATGAATGTCCTGACCGGCGAGACGGGGGCAGGGAAAAGCTTTATTCTCAAGGCCTTGAACTTCCTGATGGGTGAACGGCTGGGCGCGGATATGGTGCGGCCCGGTCGCGAGCGCGCTCAGGTGGAGGCCCTTTTTCTGCGTCCGGAGGGGGAACTCATTATTCGGCGTGAACTCATCGCTGAAAGCGGGCGAAGCCGCTTGTTCATCAACAACTCCCTCGCTTCTCAAGAGGCCATAAAGGAGCTTCGCGCTTCCCTCCTTGTTCACACCAGCCAGCATGGGCAGCAAAAACTTCTTCAGCCGACGTTTCAGGCGCACTTGATCGACGAGTGGATGGCTCAACCCGAGCTGGTTGAGAAACGCCATGTTCTGGTGAAAAGCCTGCGGGAGGCCGGAGAACGCAAAGAAGCCTTGCGCACCCGTTTTCGTGATCTTGCCGACCGCCGGGAACTTCTGGAAATGCACCTCGGGGAAATCGAAAAGGTGGCTCCGGAAGAAGGGGAAGAAGAACAGCTTGAAGCCTTGCGCGCCGAATGGCGGAGTACGGAACAGGTACGCCGCCAGTACGAGCGGGCCCAAATGATCCTGCGCGGCGAAGAAACGGGATTGCCCGAACAGGTAGGACATCTGGAAAGGGCCTTGGAAACACTGGCGGCGGATGACGATGAAATGGCCGCCTACCTTGAAGCGGCAAGTTCCTTCCGACAGACTTTGGCCGAACTGGAAAGGAAGCTGCGCCGCCCTCCCCTGCCGCAATCCGAAGCCGACCCCGAATACATCGAAGGCCGCCTTTTTGAATTGGCGCAACTCAAGCGAAAGCTTCATCGGACTTTGCCGGAAATCCTTTCCCTCCGGGATGAAATTCAGGACAACCTTTCTTTTTTGGATGCCTGTACCCTGGATATCCGGCAGGTGGAAAAGGAAGAAAAAGCACTGCGGGGCGAACTGGCGGACCTTTTGACGCGGCTCAATGCCCAGCGTCGTCAAGCGGCTGCCGCCTTTACGGAAAGACTGGAACAGCAGCTGACGGGCCTCGGGTTCTCTCAGCACGTCAAGGTCATCGCTGAATGGAGCACCGTAGAGTTGTTCCCCGGCTGCCAAGAAGATCGTGTCCGCTTGCTGTGGTCGCCCAACCCCGGACAACAGCCGCAGCCTCTCGACAAGATCGCTTCCGGCGGTGAGCTTTCCCGTTTTATGCTGGCGGTGGTCTCCATCCAGACGCACAGCGAAGAGGCTACGCTCATTTTCGATGAGGTCGATGCGGGTGTGGGGGGCCTTACCCTCAACAGAGTTGCCGAACAACTGGAAGCCTTGTCTTCCCGCCGCCAGATGGTTCTGATCACGCATTGGCCACAACTGGCTTCGCGAGCGGTCCGGCATTTCCGGGTGACGAAAGAAGTGCATGACGGGAAGACGTTCACGCGATGCTTCAAGCTCAATCCGCAGGAACGCGAAGCTGAACTGGCCCGCATGGTAGGGATAGAAAAATAAAGCCCTTCTCTGGAAGGGGGAAGGGCCGTTACTTTGGAAAACGCTCTCTCTTGCCGCTGAGGACAAGAGGTAGGGAGAAGGTATCCTTTGAGCGAGTCTCTTAGTGATGAGGCCATTGGCTTTGTTTATACCGGAATTTCCCTCTACAAATATGAAAGGCGTTAGGGTAAAAGAGGCACAAAAAAAGGAAGGGAAATCCCTTCCTTTTTTTGTGCCGAAAGAAGATACGTTACGCGGCGGCTTTGGCGGCGTTGAGGGCCTTGGCAAGGCGAGAAATCTTGCGCGCGGCCTTCTTCCAATGGATCACGCCCTTGGTGGCGGCTTTATCCAGAGAAGAGGTGGCGGTGCTCAGGAGCTGAGAAGCAGCAGCCTGATCGCCTTCCTTGATGGCGGCGCGAACGGATTTCACCACATTCTTGATGCGGGTCTTCACGGTACGATTGCGGGCAGCGCGCTTCACGCTCTGCTTGTGACGCTTGATGGCAGACTTGTGGTTGGCCACGATGTTCCCTCCGGGGTACGTCTTGCTGCGTCTGAGACGCGGCGTGGTTGCGGTTTGAATTGATGTCCTTATCTTCTTTAGACCATTCAGTCAAGTTTTTTCCAGAAAAGGTACTCTTGTACCCTGCCCGGTGCAGCCGCGCGAAACTTTTCTGAAGGTTTATGGCCTCCCGGAACACGCACGGCACCGGGAGGCATGTGGGGCTACAGTTGCAAGGCCGAAAAATCGGCCAGTCGATCCATACGCAAGGTGAGGGCTTTCAGCATATTAAGGCGGTTGGCGCGCAGGTCCGCGTCCTCACACATGACCATTACCTTGTCGAACAGCGCGTCAATGGCCGGGCGGACGGCCCCCAGCATGGAGAAGAGAGCGTCAAAATCGTCCGTTCCCCATGCGGTTTCAAAATCAGCGAAAAGGGTTTCAAGCCTGTCCGCCAAGTCCTTTTCGGCGCTTTCCTGCAAAAGGGAAGGATTCCACACGCCCGTCAAGGGGACGCCCGCTTCCTTGCCCTGCTTACGGATGATGTTCGACACTCGCTTGAAGGTCTGGGCGGCAAGCGGGAAATCGCTCTGACGGCTCAGTTTTTCCAGAGCGGCCAGCCGTTGGCCGGGGCCATTTTCCTGGTGCTGCGGGATGGGCAGGTGATTGCCACCGAGGAAACCCAGGCGGACGGCACCATCACCGTGTCCCATGTCACCGAGGGTTACTATGAGTTCCGGGAGGTACACGCCCCCGCTGGCTTCGACTGTGACCGTTCCCCCGTGGGCGTCCATGTCAACGCCGAGGACTTGCAGGGGGAGCAGACCATTGTGGTGGAGAAGATGAACCATCACAAAAGAAATCTGACCATTTCCAAGCGCGACCTGGAGACGGGCGCACCCGTACCTAACACCTCTTTCCATATCAGCGGCGTGAACCTGGGCTATGAAAATGATGTGGTGACGGGCGCGGACGGCACCGCCACTCTCTCCGATATGCCCAGCGGGTGCTTTGAAATCGAGGAAACCAACGTGCCCGCGCCCTGGATTCTGGACACCAACAACCGCAAGACCGTCTGGATCGACGCCAAACAGGGCAAGGACATCACCGTGACCTTTGCCAACAGCACCCGGCCCGGTGTCCGGCTTTTGAAGCTGGACGGGCAGACCGGGAAACCCATTGAGGGCGCTATCTTTAAGATCGAGGAAGTGGACGGCGGTTTCACCGACCAGCGCCAAACGGGGCCGGACGGGACTATCTTTTGGGAGGGCCTCCGGCCTGGGGCGTTCAAAATATATGAAGTGACCCCGGCCCCCAATTACGTCCATGACGATACGGTGCATATCGTCCAGTTGGAACCCAACCACACCACCACCATTGAACTGACCAACCTTATCAAGCCTACCTTGAAAATCCTGAAGGTGGACAGCATCACCGGTGCTCCGCTCCAGGGGGCCAAATTCCAGATCTGGCGGGCCAGCGGGGAAACGCAGACGGGCGAGTATACAAGGTGAACAACACCGGGGACTACCTCACGCTGGCCGACAACCTGAGCACCAGCAAAAACTACACCCTGGCCGCGTCCCCCGTGGCCCTGGGGCTGGCGGCGAATGAGCGCGTCACCGAGATCATGTTTGTGTTCGGCCAAGCGCCCGGAGGCTTTAGCCAGGTGGAGGCCCCCATGCTCCACTGTAAGGCCGTGTCCGGCCTGACCCCCGGCAGCAGCTTTGTGAATGTGGCCGACGTGGGCGGAACCCATGACGGCGTATGGGTACAGGCCGTGTCCCGCTGGGTGACGACTGTGTACGGAAAGCCCACGCCCCTGCCCAAGACCGGCTACTAATTTTTCCTTGTCGGAAATGCGTCTCAACTTGAGACGCGTTTCCCGACATTTTTCGCACTCTCGCAAAAAGTAACCAATATGCCAGAAAGGAGGAAATTTTATGGCTCATTTCCAAGCGGTCCGCAGCGGCCTTGCAATCAGCCAGAGTATCGCTGATATGCTGGAACGGGCTGACCCGACGCAGTACAACGGCGCGAACTGGGTACAGACCATCCGGGAGACCAATGATATTTTACAGGACCGTTCCGAATTATCCCTTGATATGCTCTATTCGCTTTTAGCGCAGACGTGCGGCGGAGAGGCCGGGCAGGTAGAAAAAATCAGGCGGGATGTGGAGGCGTTCTGTGTTCAAAAATCAAACCGCGCACGGCGTTATACCCTGACGGGCGCACAGGAATACCACTATGAGATGTGGGACTTTGACCCCAAGCGGCCCTTGAAGATCATCAGCCAGCCCCTGTTCGACCATGCGGCGGAGCATGGTTTTCCCCCGGACTTTTTCACAGAGTCCTACTTTGACCATGTGACCATCTACTGTATGCCCGACAATGTGGACTGCTCTTTTTCACAATTTCAGAGCTGCCAGTTTTCCGTCTGCGGCATCCGGGGCGCGGTCTTTGACAACGCCACCCTTGATGATACCGATTTTCACTCCGCACTGCTCCGGATGGTCAACTTCACCGGGGCCAGCATCGCACACTCCCATTTCCGGGACAGTACCCTTGTCTCCGTCTCCTTCCAGGAGGCCCGGCTGAAATCCTGCCTGACGCTGGACTGCACGCTGGACCGCGTGGACTTCCTGGGGGCTGTGCTGGATGGCAGCAGCTACGGCAGGGTAGC
>OFGK01001224.1_pt1 | contig 14894 bp, 14 predicted proteins | sample 1521771 | NCBI WGS metagenome assembly OFGK01 (sample SAMEA3504088, study PRJEB24116) | mouse gut metagenome | biome: mouse gut; feature: mouse-associated habitat; material: faeces | place: Denmark | collected 2011 | reverse complement strand
GAAGTGGTGATGGATATGAGCCACACATATTATCCTAAAAAGCCTTTAGTGCCTTTTATCAAAGCGACACAGGACAGAGTGGTTTTAGAGATTCAAAGAGGCTGTATTCGGGGCTGTCGATTTTGTCAGGCAGGAGAAGTATATAAACCTGTCAGAGAAAGGAGTTTAGAGTTTTTAAAAAATGCAGCTTATGAGATGTTAAAGAATACAGGACAGGAAGAAATCTCTTTAAGTTCTTTAAGTTCGAGTGATTATTCTAATCTTAAAGAATTAGTGAATTTTTTAATAGAAGAGTTTCAGGGAAAGGGAGTCAATATTTCTCTTCCTTCTCTTAGAATCGATGCGTTTTCTTTAGATGTTATGAGTAAAGTAAGAGATATTAAAAAAAGCAGCCTTACATTTGCGCCGGAAGCGGGGTCTCAGCGTCTTCGGAATGTGATCAATAAAGGGCTTACACAGGAAGATATTTTAAATGGGGCTTCCAAAGCGTTTCATGGTGGATGGAATAAAGTGAAATTATATTTTATGTTGGGGCTTCCCACAGAAACGAAAGAGGATATGGAAGAAATCGCTGTGTTATCTGATAACATTGCCAGAGTATATTATGCGGAAATTCCAAAAGAGCAAAGGAATGGAAAGGTACAAATTACTGCGAGTACGTCTTTTTTTGTGCCAAAGCCATTTACTCCTTTTCAATGGGCAAAAATGTGTCAGAAAGAAGATTATTTAGAAAAAGCTCGTATTGTAAATGCAAAAATGAAGGAAATGTTGAATTGGAAGAGTTTAAAATATAATTGGCATGAAGCAGATGTGACGGTATTAGAAGGAGTTTTGGCAAGAGGAGATAGAAAGATTTCTGCTGTTATTGAACGTGCTTATCAAAAGGGATGTTTCTATGATGCGTGGTCAGAAACATTTGATAATGATAAATGGATGGAAGCCTTTGATGAGTTGGGAATCGATATTAATTTTTATAATACAAGAGAGCGGGATTTAGACGAAATTCTGCCATGGGATTTCATTGATGTAGGCGTTACAAAAGAATTTTTAAAACGAGAGTGGAAAAGGGCATTAGAAGAGAAAACTACACCGAACTGTCGTATTTCTTGCTCTGGCTGTGGAGCGAAAGTATTTGAAGGAGGTGTATGTTTTGAAAATAAGAATTAAATTTGCGAAACGAGGTGCAATGAAATTTGTAGGACATTTGGATATCATGCGATATTTTCAAAAGGCGATGCGCAGGGCAGAAGTAGATATTGCATATTCGGAAGGTTTTTCTCCCCATCAAAAAATGTCATTTGCTGCTCCATTAGGATTAGGACTTACCAGTGAAGGGGAATATATGGATATTGAAGTACATCAGAGTAAATCTTCTAAAGAGATGGTACAGGCTTTGAATGAAGTTATGGTAGATGGTATAGAGATTCTCAGTTTTAAAAAACTTTCTGATTCCTCACAAAATGCGATGGCTTCTTTAGTGGCAGCAGATTATCGTCTTACTCTTAGAAAAGAAGAGCCTTTCAAACAGCGAGAAAAGCTATTTCAGGAAATAGAAACATTTTTAAATCAAGAATCCATTCCTATCATGAAAAAAACAAAAAAAGGCGAAAAAGAAATCGATTTAAAATCCCTTATTTATCATTTCTCTGTGAAAGAAGACAGTTTATTTTTAACAGTGGCAGCGGGAAGCGCAGAAAATGTGAAACCAGAATTGATCGTAGAAACATTTTTTAATGCCAAAGGTCAACAGATGCCAGAGTTTTATTTTCAAATACAGCGCTTAGAATTATATACCAAAGATTTGATTCCATTAGAAGAGGTAGGAGAAGACATTGAGTAAAAAACTTTTGATTACAAGATATCAAAATGGTATTCTGACTACCTTAACAGATGAAATGGAAGCCATAGAGTTTCATTATGAAGAGGAAAACAGAGAAAAAAATATTTTGGGAAATATTTATATTGGAAGAGTAAAAAATGTGGTGAAAAATATTGATGCTGCTTTTATTCAATTTACGAAAGATGCGATAGGATATTATTCTATCAAAGAAAATAAAATGCCTTTATTTTTAAATTTAAAACAAGGGAAAAATCTTTTGCCTTGTTTAGGGGATTTGATGCTTGTGCAGGTTTCAAAAGAAAATAGTAAGACAAAAGCTCCTACTTTAACTTCTCATATCAATTTAACAGGAAAATATGTCGTGCTTACAGTGGGGATTCCGTATTTAAGTTTTTCTAGTAAAATTACAGATCATGTTTGGAAAAGAAGATGTAGAGAACAATTACATGATTTTATTACAGAACGATATGGCTGTATTGTAAGAACAAACGCACAGAATCAGGAATTTTCTGTCATAGAGCAGGAATGGAAAGGGTTGGTTTCTCTTTTTGAACAGATTTTAAGAGAAGGGGAACATCAAATGCAGTATACATGTTTATATCAAGCGCCTGTTTCTTATTTGAGCAATTTAAGAGATGTTTATACCAAAGATTTAGAAGGAATTTTAACAGATGAACAAGAGTTGTATGAAGAGGCAAAACAGTATTTGCAGATGCATCAGCCAGAAGATATAGAAAAGCTGTCTTTTTATAAAGATGCACTTGTTCCATTAAAAAGTATTTATAATTTAGAAAAACAACTGATGCGTGCCTTAACAGAAAAGGTTTATTTAAAATCAGGTGGGTATCTGGTGATAGAGCCTACAGAAGCGTTAGTAGTGATTGATGTAAATACAGGTAAATTTATGCATAAGAAAAATATAGAGGAAACAGCTTTGTTTATTAATAAAGAAGCGTCAAAAGAAATCGCAAAACAGTTGCGGCTTAGAAATTTATCTGGTATTATAATTGTGGACTTTATCAATATGCCCAAAAAGGAACATCAGGAAGAATTAATGGAAGTATTTCGGCAGTATTTAAGTAAAGACCCCATAAAGACGGTATTAGAAGGCATAAGTAAATTAAATTTAGTAGAATTGACCCGAAAAAAGGTGAGAAAACCATTATCAGAACAGATGGGGATAAAAAAACAGTGTGAAAATAGAGTTTGAGTGAAAAAAGAAAGGGGATAAACATGAGAACATTATTAATTGATCAAAATGTAAGCAATACTGATTTAATTATCAGTTTAAAAATTATGCAGGGGAATCCAACTCCGGAAAGCCAAAATGAATTTATTAATCAGATGATACATGCGAGATTTTTATGTTTGGCAACTTTTGATCCAGAACCGATACCAAATGAAAAAGGAGAATATGAAATAGCAGAGGGAATGAAATTATTGATGAATTCGGTAGCGAGTGAAGATAAGAAAGCGTTTATCGTGGCTTTTACGGAAACGAAAGAAGCGATGAAGCAAAAAAAAGAAAAGGAACACACTATTATCACGACCTATCCAGATTTTTGCAATATGGTTCTTCAAGAAGAATCTCCATATTCTGGGTTTGTTATTAATCCTTATTCGGAAAATATTGTGGTGACAAGGGAAATTATGCTTTCGATTAATCAACATATTCGTGTTGTGAAAAGACCGGGGACACCTAAGATGGGACAGCCGGGATCAGAACCTATGATGTAAAAAGATGGGGATATATAAGATTTTACGATAATTCCGTAATTCCAATTCCGCTTCAGGGAAGGAATGTTCCACCGAAGCCGCGCTTTCGCTCCGTTCCAGACGTAGCGGTACTAAATTCGCCAAACCTTTGCAGGTTTGCTCATTAAGTGCCGACGTCTTCCAAGGGGCTTCTTTTGGAATCATTCCTTCCCTTAAGTTTGTAGGAAATGAATTTAGGTAGTTAAAATATGGATTAATTCCATAGGAGTATCAATAATATAGTCTGGTTCTTTTGTCTTTAGAAACTCTTTCTTCCGAAATCCCCATGTCACACTCACAGATGGAATTCCTGCATTTTTAGCAGTCTGTATATCTACCTCTGAATCTCCTACATAAAGTGCCTGTTCTCTTTTCCCGCCTAACTCTTCTATCGCTTCCCATACACTGTCAGGAGCTGGTTTCTTTGAAATCTGTGGTGTTCCAATTGCCACATCTATCTTATCTTGAAAGAAATCTTTACACAATTCCTTAGTCGCTGCATCAAACTTATTAGAAACCACCCCGATTTTTATTTTCAGCTCTCTTAAAGTTGTCAACAGTTCTATAATAGAATCGTAGGGTTTGGTTTTATCTTTACAGTGTTCTTTATAATAAGCCCGAAAACTTCCTAAACACTTTTCTATATTTTCTATAGAAGTATGTTCTGGAACAGATCTCTCTATCAATACTTTTGCTCCGTTTCCAACAAAATTTCTCACTTCTTCTAAATCTCTCTCTGGATAATGATATTGTCTTAATGCCGCATTGACTGCATCTTTTAAATCCTCCAAAGTGTTCAATAATGTCCCATCTAAATCAAAAATCACAATGTTATACATTTTCTTCTCCATTTTTTTCCTCTGCTTTTTCAAAAAATATCTCTTTATGATACCTTTTTTTGTTATTGTAAGGGTTTTGATTATTGTTATAAGTTATGTGTTGATTTTTATAAATTTAACCATAGATCAGACTTTTTTTGCCAGAAAAAACACACCCTCATAATATATCCATATAGTATTATTGTCAGCGACAAAAAAATGACTTCCAAAGAAATTGTCTGTTGATGTAATATTAACACTGCGGACTTCCTCTATTCCATTCCACCATTCTCCCAAATTAGCCCTATAATCCTGAACTAATGTTTCTTCTGTATAAGTTTCATGTTGATATTCCACTTCTGTGAGGTTCATATTATTACCATTTTGAAATACTGCATCTGCTTGATAAGTAATCATATACTCTTTAAAAGCTTCACATTCTTCTGTTGACAAGGCAGAAACTCCTGCTGCCTGATAATCCTGCACTTCCCATGTACCATAGTAAGAAGAATTATTGGTTTATTCTTCTTGTTCTGTATCCTGATCATTCTGATTTGCTTCAGTAGTAACGCTATCTGTTTTACTTTCCATATCTGATTTTTCTATAATAACAGTCATAGTGTTGGTATCATTCTCATAACTTGATTCTTCTGTTATCGTAGAAGTATTATTATTTTGAGATTCTTTCGTATTACTACATCCACTTAGCACAATCACTAATGACCCACATAATATCATAAGTAAACGCTTTTTCATTTTTCTTTCTCCTTTGCATACTTCATTTTTTAGTAAATTCATTTTATCACTAAGCTGGATAAAATTCAATCACAAAAATATTGTAAACATGAATAAGGAAAATCATTCTATACTTATACTGTTAGTACTGCAAATATGATAAAGAGATAAAATTTGGCACAATTAGTTTTAAATATTTCAGCCTGATAAACAATCATTAAAATATAATATTTATCCTGTCAAATTTTAGTTTAAATATCTATGTTCATATATATTTTTATGATGGTTTCTGGAATTAGAAGCAATTTTACCATTATTAAGTATTTTCTTTACTTTTACATTAAAAATATTTCCACCTGCAGTATGTATAATAAGTTGCTGTATTGTCTTAATTGTTTCATTACTGTTTTTTCAATATTCTTGAAAATGTAGTCAACGTGCTATATAATAGACTTCTAAAATAGAGGAATAAATTAAAGATGAAATATCTATGAATAATGAAAATATCAATCCTCTGTGTTTACAGAAACAATCCACATTACTAGGAGCATATGATGCAAGAACTATTTGTCACAAAATTATTGTACCATTTGAAATAGAAGTTTTAAAAAAAGCTCTTGGCGGATCGAATGAGCCTTTTCTGAATAAACCTGCTCGATTTTCTAAACTAGATAAGACAAATGCTGTCCGAAGAGGTAATGATCAAGCCATACTAAATGCTTTGTGTGATAATCTTCCACTAATATCCTCTTCAGCCGATGCATATCAATGTCTGATTTATTTGTTGTGTAAATTAATTCAAATCAGGGATGAAAGAGAAAAACTAACACTTTTCATGATTGATGATTCTACTAATCTTCCATCAAAACTGTTGCAATATATTAATGAGGCTTTGAAAATCAGCTATGAAGGTGAAGTCCTCACTCTCATGGTAGCAGGAATCTATCATCTAATGTATCTGCATAATCCTGATATTATAGTAGAAGTACATCCTGTGAATCAGAGTGGAGCTTCTGGTCGTGAAGTCAGCGATCTAGATATTTATATTAATGGTAAACTCATATCCTCCAATGAATTAAAAGACAAAAAATATGCAGAAACCGATGTTCGTCATGCTGCTGATAAAGTCATGTATGCTGGTGGAACAAGAATGTTGTTTATTGAAGGTTCTCGTGGAGAAAAAGATAGTGATTTCATAGATACGATTCAAAATGAATATATGTCTCGTAATTTCATGCTCCGCATTTTATCCTATCAATTTTTCTTATCAACTATGATTTCTTCATTGGAAATCATCGACTGTAATGAATTCGTGCGATTTATTCTGCAAACTGCTCATGAAACCAAATTTAAGAAAGAAGTAATATCCTATCTAGATAAACTCGCACAACAAATATTTGGATTAAAAAGGAACTAAAATAAAGAAGCTGTTGCAAAATGAATATTAAATACTAAATATTGTATATATAATAGAAACTTATATCCATATATAGTATAAAATTTTTATTTTGCAACAGCCTCTTTTTCATAGTAAAAAATATACGACATCATCTAATTTGAAAATATGGATCACTTAAAACTTCTCTAAGTCAAAATCAACATATTTTACTCCTACTAAATCTAAATCATTTCCTTTTCTAAATATGTGACTACTGCTCTTGCTACGGCTTCTGCCATTTTACAAGGCACAGCATTTCCAATCTGTGTATATATTACTCCTTTATTTCCGCAGAAAACGTAATCATCAGGAAAAGATTGAATCCTTGTAGCTTCTTTTATTGTAATTCTTCTTAACCTTTTAGGTGCTTCTTTACTCTCTGGTACAATAGTTCCATTCATTAACCCTTTATGATAATCAACAATCCAATCACTTGATGCATCTCCATAAAGATAATCTTCATCTACAAATGGTGTTTTATTTTCCCCCCCCCATAGAAGCAGGTAAGGTATTTGCATAACCATCAACATCTATCGGTCGTCCTTGACCATTAAAGTACATCCCAGCATATGGAGATTTCCTCATAATTGGATGAGTAGCAAATATAATCTTTGCTGTACAAGTATCTGGATTTTGATCTGTACCTGCTTTTCCTAAAGATTGCAATATTTCTCTAACCGTTGAAGCCTTATTCTTTTGTTGAATAAGCAGATCATTCATAACATATTCAGAGAAAGGATCACTATTATTTTTTATGCCAATGAAGAATTCTCTCTCTCTCTTTTGTGAAACTCCATATTCTATAGCATAATAAATGGCACGCAGTTATAACCCAGAGCATAAACTCGCTCCAAATACTTTCTGCGCACAGATTCCCATTTTTCTAACACCCCAAGTGCTTTAACATTTTCCATAACAAAAGCTTTCGGTCGAACTCTCTCAACTATATCAAGAAATGTAAAAATTAGTTTGCTTCTCTCATCATTAGGATTCATTTTCCCTGCCACAGAAAATCCTTGACACGGAGGTCCTCCAAAGACAAAATCAACACCCTGAAAGCGATCTATCGATTTAAGTATATTATTCACATCATCATTAACCATTACTCCAGCGGCATGATTCGCATTATATGTTGCCGCTGCCTCACTCATCAGTTCGTTTGCAAAGACTACTTCAATTCCTGCTCTTTCAAACCCTATATCCATTCCACCAGCTCCAGTAAAAAGGTGGGATTGTGAGTTATGGGACAGCAATTAGATTTTATGAATCAGCCAATTGAACAACTTAGAGAGATCATACAAGATTATGATGTATTTTGTCGTACTGCTGAAAAGTTAGAATGGATAAATATAAAAGAACAATACAAAATATATCAGTTAAATTACACAGTCATGGACTTTGGAGTTTACGAATTTCCTAAAAGTTACATAATACTATCCCACATTATGGATGTATATGCACAAACAGTTTTATCTTGTATGGCATATTATGAGGGATGGGATTCAGAATTTTGGAACATTTCACGAGAAGAAAGAAAATATTGCCTTACAGTAGATTCTAGATATAAACTTTATGCAACTCTCAAACCTGCAACACTTATAAGGCGAGATTGGAATTATCTTCTAAATGAAATAAATTATTTTGCAAATGAAACGAAAACTCCTGCTTCCGATTTAAAACAATATTTTGACCACTTTGAAAACGCAAACGTAATCGAACTCGGCTATAACGATTGCACTATTTTATATTGGGCGATCAAAGACAATACCCTTCTAGCTGTTGACTGTGGCTATTACGACTGAAGAAAATATAACATAAACTAGCCCCAGCAAGGAACTATTCCAACGGAGCGAGAGCACGGCTTCGTTGGAATAGTTCCTTGCTGGGGCGAACCTCTGTCATAACTCTCTCATCATTCTATTATTATAGTATATGTCCCCAAAGTCCCATCTAAAAGCTCATCAAAACATCCCTGTATCTCTCTCTTCTCACTGAGAAAAATAGAATAACGAAATTCAGCATACCCTGATAAATCCATTTTAAAATTTGTTTCCCAAGTATTATTCATAACCCAAGAATAAATATCTCTATCATTATACTCTAATTTTCCATCGCACAACTTAATTGGATGATGTTTCATCTCTCCCATATAAAACAATGGAACATCTAAAGTCTGAATCGAAACGCTACCCTTTGAAGTCTGATATATCATTCCATAATCAGACATATAATACTCCATACAAGTTCCTGGCAACTGTTCTACCCCCGGCATAAAAGGTTCTGTCCCCTTTTCCAGATAAATCTTTCTATCAGGAAGCTCTAAAGTCAATGGCAAATAAATACTTTCAATATTATTAGAGATTGTTTTTGCCAATTTAAGTTTAAAATCTATCTTCGGAATGAGGTGATACATCTTAAAAACAACAGAACAATAATTTGTTCCCTCTAAAGAATATACAAACTCTAACGTAGTAAATATTTTCCCCTGCTCCAAACATTTTACCTCTATTAACTCTCCCTGATATTGTACCGCATGTTTTCCACGGATATTCCGTCCTAAAATACTGCGTTCTGAATAATCATTTGTGCGGATAGAAGTACATTCATAAATAGGAGTGAAAAATCTTGCTAATCCCTCTCCCAACATTTCACATTCTTCTCTTTTATTATAAAAAGAAGTAATCCCCTCTCCTATCCTATAAGTGATTTTAAACCAGTCATTTTCTATCTCATATGGCAGTTTATAAGTAATAGGCTCATATTCATTTACAATATCTTGAATACGCTCTGCTCCGATATAACATTGTCTTGTATTTATCACTTTTTTTATAGGAGGAAGTTCTCTATATTCATATTCTTTTACTTCTTTTGAAGAAAAAGTATCTATAAAACTTATCAATACTCCTCTAGGATGAGAAGAAATCTGACAGGGAATTTCTTTCTTATCAGCGCCTCTTATAATTTGTGCATTTTTCATGGACATACTTTCTATGTAAAATTCCACTGGCATCATTCCTTCTGAAGTTCCTGTGTTTATAACTTTAATTTTTCCATTTGTATTATAATATCGTAAAATATCCCCTTCTTCTGCTGCTGTCTTATTGAGCATAAGAGAAGCGCTTTCATGAGCTTTAGAAGCATAACTGGTCTTACGCATATCTAAATTAAGAACCATCGTATCATAAGGATTCGTTATGGTAGCAGAATGTCCCCAAGTATGTTCTGAATACAACAATAAATTATCTTCTGCTGTTCTCGCTTCCTGTGGATATTTCTGATATACAGCAGGGTCTAGTCTTCCACACAGATGATAAATTCTTTGTGCCTCTTTATAATGTTTTACAGCATAAGGAGTTGACCCAACACCATTTGCCCACCAATCAGTAAAATCACCCTCTAATACAGGAGCATCTTTTAATTTATCTTTTATCGCAGAATATAATTCTTGTAACGATACCATTTTCAAACATACTTCTGTCCCATATCTTTTCTGAAAATGTTCTATTGTCCGTAAAATTTCTATATTAGGAGGTGCATTATCACTGAATACACCAGATACCGCACAGACAATAAAATCATATGGATACCCTTGTTCTTCACAAGAATCCAAATAATCATCTACATTTTTCTTTAAAGTAGAGATCGAATCTTCTAGTTCTTTCTCCCTTCCAAGATAACTATCTGTCATAAAATTAGGAGAAACATTAGGTTTAATTCCTAAAACATTTCCTAAATTATAATGTTCTCCATTCCAGACAAGAAGACTTTTTCCCTCTTTATTTTTCCACCAATAAGCGTTCTGATTTTGATAAAGCGGATACATACCATGATGAGTATGAACATTAGTGAATAAAAACTCCACTCCATGTTCTAATAAAGCATCTCTCTGCCCCATAGAAATCCCATTAATATCTGCTGTCATAGCAGTTTTTACATCTATTTCATGTTCCTGAAATAAAGTATTCATTTCAGATAAACGCTTTCTATACACCTCATAATCTAAAAGATCTGTAAAGTTTAAATAAGAAGCAGACATTCCCATTTGCCCTGTTTTTACATAATGAAAAAAATCATTTTTTTCTTCTTGTGTAGCCTGTGAAAAAAAGCGTTCTACACAAAAGTAAGTTTCACAGTTCCAACGAAAATCTGCATTTTTTTCTGAACTTTTCATGATATCTAGAACAGAATGAATATAATGTGCCTGTTCATCTAAAATTCTCTCCTGCAGATCTGTGTAACCAATATCCGTATGAGAATGATGTACTACATAAATAGTCTTGATAGAATGATTCATAACTATTCATATCCTTTCTTTTCTTTATAATTTTTTGATATAAGTGCTAATCCCTGTAAAGTGCGCAGAGAAGTTTCTGCACTGTGATAAACAAATTTTATTCTATCCAAAAATAAAAATCCCTCAGAAAAATAAGAAAAACTATTCGATATCTGTCCTCCAAAAACTACACAATCTGGAGAAAAACTTTCTAAAAAAGGTGAAATAGCCTCCTGAATCATTTTCCCAAATTCTAAAAAACAAGCAAGTGCATTTGAATCATTTTTCTGAGCTAAATGAAATAAATCTAATCCAGAAAGGGGTTCTTTCATAAACTTTCCAGAAAGTTCTTTTAAGCCTCGAATAGAAATATAATCATCAATTATGCTATCTCTAAAAGGTGTATTATATACCCAACCTTTAGGAGGAATCCCTTTCGTTTCATCTGTAGAGAAACAACCATCTATACTAAAAGCAGAACCACATCCTGTGCCAATACACAAATACATCACTTTAGAAAACATATGGGCTTTTCCAAGCGCACATTCTCCAATGGCGAATCCAGAAACATCATTTAAAAAAGAAATAGGAACACCTTTAAGACAAGAAAGCACTGGTTCTACCTCAAATAAATGCTTAAACTCTTCCTTTAAATTCACCTGAAATAAAGCATCATACTTAGCAACTCCTTTCATAAGACAGATGCCATTTTCATAATCAAATTCTCCCGGAAAAGCAAAACAGATCCCCCTAATATTTTCTTTATCTGGAATATACCCCAACAATACCTCAAAAATATGAGCAAAGTTCTGTAAAATAATATCTTTAGAGCAAACTGCCATAGATGGAAAATTCTGTATCTGACAAACCAGCTCACCTTCATTGTTCAAAACAGCACTTTTAATTGTATTTCCTCCCACGTCAAAACAAATAATATAAGTATTTTTCATAATCTTCTCCTAATGCTGAATATTTATCATAAATTTACTGCTGCTTGCAGGATAAAAACTTTCTGAATATTCTATTATCATATCATTTTCTGTCTTTCCAACAGAAGAGATAAAAATTACAGGTTCAAATTTATTGATTTCTAAAAGATCAGCCGTTTCTTTATCAGGAAGAATAACTTCTAACTCTCGTTCCGCGTGCTTCACTTCCAAATCATTTTCATTTAATATGTCATAAAAAGATCGATTAGAAAAATCTATCTGTTCCATATCTGGAAATCTTTCATAAGGGACATATACTGTAGTCAAAACAACCGGATGCCCTTGATTATATTGAGGTATGGTTCTAAGACGAGTGAGCATAGTAACATTTTTTCCTTTTTTGATATTTAATTTATCAACAATATATTCATCTGCCTTTTTTACTTCCAAACATAACACTTTTGTCAGAATTTCATAATTATACTTTTGAGCCTCTTTACGATAACTGGAAATATATGAAGTTGATTCATGAATAAGTTTCGTTTCTGTAACAAAAGAACCGATTCCCTTTTTACGTACAATATAACCCTGCACCACTAATCTATTTAACGCCTGTCTAACCGTAGGACGGCTTGCATTTAAAAGTTCAGCGAATTCATTTTCTGTAGGTATTTGATCTCCGGGTTTTAGCTCACCATTTTTGATACGATCTAATATATAATGTTCTACCTGTTGATGCAGCTTCATAAAAAACTCCTTTCTTTTTATACTTTTATTTAGGTAATTGTAAAACTCCAAACATCATAGAAATACTACTCTTGCTGAAAATTCCTTCCGTATCTCTTCTCACTTCGATTTCATAACTTATCATAACATTCACTTTTCAAAAAGCAGAACAGCCAATGATCAGCGGAAGCAAGGAAGTATTCCATAAGAAGCCCCTTGGAAGACGTCGGTACTTAATAAGCAGTCCTGCTAGGGGCTGCGAATTTAGTACCGCTACGTCTGGAACGGAGCGAAAGCGCGGCTTCGCTGGAATACTTCCTTGCCGTAGCGTCCCCTTTTGACCTTTACAATCACCTATATACTTTTATTGATGTTCAGTATAGCATAGAACACCTCAAATGTAAATACATTTATAAAAAAATAAAATAGATATTGATAAATGTATTTACATATTGTATAATCAGAATATAAAAAATTTTTCTTAAAAATCCAAAAGGAATAATCAAAAAATATAGAAAGGAAAATATACAACTATTATGTATATAAGTGAAAAATGAAAACCAGAACTATAAATTATGATCAAAAGCCTTATAAAATAATAAAAACAAAAGGAAAATGTGCATGGACAGGTTATGAAAACATTATACAAGAATTAAAGTCCAAAATAGAAGAACATAAAAAAACTGTTTTTGTGATAGAGTGTTATCCGGGAGTATATCAAAAAGAAATTCTAGAAAATTTCAAAAAATTAAATCCATGTTTAACAATAAATAGCGATGACTGTGCCATGACCCCAGAAGAACTAGAAGAACTGATAAAAGAAGATCTGACAGAAGACAGAGTCTTTGGAAAAATGACTACTCATTCACTATCCGATTATTTTAAAAAAGACTTTCTAAAAGAATATAAAGAAAAGATAGAAACTGAAAAAGGAGGTATCATACTTGTCTATGGTGTAGGAGCATCACTGATAACAGAAGGAGATATTTTTATTTATGCAGACATGCCGCGCTGGGAAATACAACTCCGTTATCGAAAAGGAATGGCAAATTGGAGAAGTTTCAATGAAGATGCCCCTATTCTTACTAAATATAAAAGAGGTTATTTTGCTGAATGGAGATGGGCAGATAAACATAAAAAAAAGATAATAAAAAATATAGATTATCTATTAGACACAACTCAGGAGAAAAAACCTTCTATGGTGACATCAGAAGCCTTTTTTCAAGCATTAAAACAGACTGCAAGAGAGCCATTCCGTTTAGTTCCTTATTTTGACCCTGGAGTTTGGGGAGGACATTGGATGAAAGATAACTTCGGTTTAACAGAAAATAAAAGTAATTATGCATGGAGTTTTGATGGCGTACCAGAAGAAAATAGCTTAAGATATCAGTTTGGAGAAGTTTTTCTTGAAATACCAGCGATAGACTTAGTATTTTTAGAAGCCAGACCCCTTCTAGGAGAAAAAGTTCATGCTCGGTTTGGAGATGAATTTCCAATCAGATTTGACTTATTAGATACAATTGGGGGACAAAATCTTTCTTTACAAGTACATCCTTTGACCGAATATATCCAAGAAAAATTTAATATGCACTATACCCAAGATGAAAGCTACTATATTTTAGATACACAAGGAGAAGAAACCTTTGTTTATCTAGGAGTGCAAGAAAATGTTAATAAAACAGCTATGGAAGAAGACCTCTATAGAGCACAGAATGGGGAAATTATCTTTGAAGCAGAGAAATATATAAATAAACTTCCTGTCAAAAAACATGATCACATTTCTATCCCAGCAGGAACGATTCATTGTTCTGGAGCAGGAAATATGGTATTAGAAATTAGCGCTACTCCATATATCTTTACATTTAAGCTTTGGGATTGGCAGAGAACAGGATTAGATGGAAAACCCAGACCTATTCATTTAGAACATGGCATACAAAATATCCAGTGGGAAAGAGATACCGATTGGATCTATCAAAATTTATACTATCAGGAAAAAGAGATTTATCAAGATGAAGATAAAAAAATAGAACAGACGGGTTTACATGAAAGAGAATTTATTGAAACATTTCGACACACAGTTTGGACAGAATCTACTCTTGAAACGAAAGGAAGCGTAAATATGTTAAATTTAGTAGAGGGACAAGAAGCCACTATCTTAAGTGAAAATAATGAATTCCCCCCATTTACTGTACATTATGCAGAAACCTTTATTGTTCCAGCCAGTGTAAACAAATATAAAATACGTCCAGCAGAAGGAATAGAAAAAGTAATATTGATTGTAGCAAGAGTAAAATAGAAAAAACATCATTTTTATAAATGGTTCGCACCGAGAAGCACCTATTCCAACGAAGCCGCGCTTTCGCTCCGTTCCAGACGTAGC